>Ga0208357_1000473_pt1 | contig 32825 bp, 36 predicted proteins | sample NGESurdeep092012_6_FD_184487 | JGI IMG/M metagenome (GOLD analysis project Ga0208357, IMG submission 184487) | Arctic peat soil microbial communities from Barrow, Alaska - NGEE Surface sample F52-2 deep-092012 (SPAdes) | ecosystem: Environmental > Terrestrial > Soil > Wetlands > Peat ...
GTCTCCAAATGGCTCGCCAAACGCGACCACCACAAGCATTGGCCACAACCCGAGCACATCCCCCAAATCCACGTTCAAACCCTTAACTGAACGGTATTGGGGCTAACCGGGTTGACCGAGTTCAAATCCGAGCTCTTGGCGGCACTCGACGCCCGCGGCTATTTCGTCAACGAATACGGCATCAACGACGTTCTGCTGCACGTGGCGATCGCCCTCGATCGTGTGGGCAGAGATCAGCACCTGGCCGCACCGACGGCGCCGGTCAGCGACGCTGTCGCACGAACCGTCGCGACCTTGGACGCCCTGATCCCGCGGCACTTCGATGCGACGCTGCCTGAAGCCGAATTGCAGTACCTCGCAGTCTTGCTCGCGACGCGTGTCGTGACGCCGGGCAAGGAGGACGGCGGAGACCCGATCGAGAACTACCTCTCGCCCGATGTCATCGCGACGGTCCACGGGATCGTCGAGGAGGCATCCGATGAATACCTGGTCGACCTGCGCGACACCGCGTTCACCGTTCGGCTCGCGCTTCATGTGCAGAACTTGCTGGCCCGCGCCGGTGAGAACAACTATTCCCGCAATCCATTGACGCGATCGATCAAGACGTCGTATCCGCTGATATACGAATTGGCGGTCTTCATTGCTTCTCGGCTGCAGCGGGCGGCGGGCATCGTCGTCACGGACGACGAGATCGCCTACATCGCCATGCACGTCGGAGCGTATCTCGAACAGCAGTCTCGTCGAGCGGATGCAGTCACCTGCACCCTGGTCTGCCCCGGCTACTACGACATGCACCGGCTGCTTCGTGATCGCATCCTGGGCGTTTTCGGGCAGGATCTGGAGGTGACGACCGTCATCACCGACACGGACACCGACTGGACTCGATCAGAAACCGACCTGGTGCTGACGACGATTCCCCCCGCGTCGCTGCGCGAGAACATCTTGGTCATCCAGCCGTTTCTGACGGATGGCGATGTCGAGCGCGTGCGCGCTGCGATCGCGCGCGTCCGTCGTGGGCGTCGACGCGGCGCAATCAAGCGCGAACTGCTGCGTTTCTTCGACGCGTCGCGATTTCTGCGCAATTTCTACGCGAGTGATGAGTTCGCGATGATCCGCACCCTCGGAACCCGGATGATCGATGCGGGCCTGATCGACGAGGCCTATGTCGACGGTGCGCTCGAGCGTGAACGGATGTCCTCGACCGCGTTCACCGATAGCCTCGCCGTGCCCCACGCGATGGCAATGACCGCGAACGAGACGGCGATCGCGATCGTCCTCAACGATCGCGCCATGGACTGGGGCGGATCCCGAGTGAATGTCGTCGCGTTCGTCGCGTTCAACGCGGACGAGCGCCACAGCTTTCAAGCGGTCTTCGACCAGTTCGTCGAGGTGTTCAGCGACTGGGAGGCCGTTGCACAACTGATCGCCCGCTCGACGGATTTCCCGTCATTTATCGACGAGCTCGTGCGGATGATCGACAGCTGAGCGCGAGCTTTCGGTCCCTGAGCGGAGTCGAAGGGCGAGCAGACGTCTCGAGACCACGCGCCGCTCAGCGCAACCCGGTCGTCACAAGCGAGAGCATCCGTTTGAGATCTTCGTCACTGCCGCCGCGACGATCCGCCCCCCACGCCAGCGATGCCACAAGCGCGAATACGTCGGCTGCGGAAACGGCGTCGCGAACAGTCCCAGCCTTCTGGGCCCCTTCGACCAGCGTCTCGGTGATCGAGCGCAACGGAACACACGATATGCACAGCGGTGACTCACCGTCGCGCAACGCCTGAGCGATCGAGTCAGGAAGCCCGCCATAGGTGCGCAGATGCGAGGCGAGCTGGAACAACCAGCGATCGAGGGCGTCGCCCGCGTCATCCGCCGTCATCAGCTCCAGAGACAGCGTCTCGAGCTCGGCCAAGCTGTCGCGCAGGGCTGCGGCCAGCAGAGAGTCCCGGGTGGGGAAGTGCCGATACAGTGTGCCGGGCCCGACACCCGCCCTGCAGGCGATGTCGTCGAGGGATGTCTGCGTGCCGTTTTCGGCGAAGGCCTCGCCGGCGACTCGCACGATCGTGTCGTAGTTGCGTTGCGCGTCGGCGCGCAGGGGGCGCGTCGTCGCTGCGGTGGTGGCGGCGCCGCTCACGACTGTGGTGCTCAAAAATACTCCTTGACAAAGCGGAGACTGTCTCCGTATCGTTGCAAGCCTAAGAGGAGACGTCCTCCGAATAACTGCAACTGTACCCCATTATGAAACGGATGGCCAGCATGACCAACGCCCCAAGCACCGAGGCCCCGTACACAGATCCCCTCTCAGTCGTCTCCCATGTCGACGTCAGCTCGCCGCCTGCGCGACGCGCCAACCGCCAGATGCTCGGACTCGTCGTCGTCTTTGTCACGCAGTTGATGCTGGTTGTCGACGCGAGCATTGTGAATGTCGCTCTGCCCGACATCCAGAAGGCGTTGCACTTCACGCCGAGTGGGCTGTCGTGGGTCGTCACCGCCTACGCGCTTGCCTTCGCAGGCCTGATGCTGCTCAGCGGCAAGGTCGGCTCGATGATTGGCGCCAAACGCGCCCTGATGATCGGAACGCTGGTCTTCATTGTCGCGAGCGCCGCCGGAGGGCTTGCGCCCTCGGCTGAGGTGCTCGTCGCCGCCCGCGTCGTTCAGGGCATCGGCGCAGCGATTGCGGCGCCGTCGACGCTCGTGCTGTTGATCGCGAACACCCGGCCTGGAGCCCAGCGTTCGCGCGCACTCGCGCTCTTCGTGCTCGCGGCCGGGAGTGGCGGTGCGATCGGCCTGATCTTGGGCGGAATCCTCACGACCGGCTTCGGCTGGGCCTGGGTCATGTTCGTCAACGTGCCGATCGGCTTTGCGATCCTCGCGGGCGCCGCGCTGTTCCTGTCTGAAACGACAAGGGAACGCGCACGGCTGGATCTCGGTGGCGCAGCGGCATCCACGGTGGGAATGGTTGCACTCGTTTTCGGATTCACCAGCGCCGCGGGCAACGGATGGGGCAGCCCCGTCGTTCTGATCTCGTTTGTCGTCGCCGTCGCATCGCTGGTTGCTCTCGTGCTGATCGAGCGCAAGCACAGCAGCCCTGTCGTGCCGCTGACGCTATTCGCGTCGAGCCGGAGTGCCGTGCCGTTCGTCGCGATGATGCTCGTTCCGGCCGGGATGTTCGCGTTCTTCTACTTCATCGCGTTGTTCACACAGCAAGTACTGCACTTCGATGCGCTGGGCACCGGGCTGACACTGCTTCCGTTCGTTGCCGCAATGCTGATCTCGAGCCAACTTGCGCCGCGCATTCTGGGTTTGATCGGCGAGTGGATTGTCGGCGGCACCGGCCTCGCCCTCCTAGCGGCCGGCTTGCTGTGGTTGAGCGGGCTGTCGGCGGCGAGCACGTTCGCGGGCTCCATCCTCGGCCCGATTCTCGTGATGGGCACTGGTGCCGGGCTCACCTTCGCGCCGATCACCGCGATAGTGATGCATCGCGCGCCCGATGAGCACGTGAGCGCGGCGTCCAGTCTCTTGCAGGCCATGCAGCAGCTCGGCGGATCGATCGGCGTGGCAGCACTGACCACCGTGTTCATCTCGGCGGCGGCGACCGGCGGCGAAGCGCGCGGAATTTCAACCGCCATCCTTGGCGGTGTTGCCTTTGTCACGTTGGCGTTCGTGCTTTTCGCCATCTGGGGCAGTCGGATTCCGGCGGATGCCGCACCGGAGGTGGATGAGCCCCTGTCGGTCGAGTAGCGCTACGGGCGCAGCAGCACCTTGATCGCACGGCGCGTGTCCATCGCGGCATACGCATCCGCCACCTGAGTCAACGGTAGCGTCAGGTCGAAAACGCGACCCGGATTGATCGCCCCAGAGAGCACATCGGGCAGCAGCTCATCGATGTAGTTGCGCACGGGGGCGACGCCACCGTTCACGCCGACGTTCGTGTTGAACAGGCGACGCACGGGCAACTCAGGGCCACCATTGGGGGCGCCCACGTAGCCGACCATGCCGCCGGGGCGGGCCGAACGGATGGCCTGATCCATCGATTCCCTGGTGCCGACGCACTCGAGCACGCAGTCCGCACCGATGTCGCCGAACATCCCCTTGACGCGGGCGACGCCTTCGTCGCCGCGCTGGTCGATGATGTTGGTAGCGCCGAACGCTCGAGCCAGTGCCTGGCGGTCGGCGTGACGCGACATCGCGACGATGCGCGCTGCGCCCAGCCGATGTGACGCGAGCACAGCGCACAACCCCACGGCGCCGTCGCCGACCACCACGACGGTGCTGCCGTGGGTGACTCCGGCCGAGACGGCGGCGTGATGCCCGGTGCCCATGACATCCGCGAGCGTCAACAGACTCGGGATCAGCGCATCCGACGGATACGACGGGGTCGCAACCAAGGAACCGTCAGCATGCGGAACCCGCACGCGCTCGCCCTGGCCGCCGTCCGCAAACGCGCCGTCCTCGTCATCCGTCCCCCACCATCCGCCGTGGAGGCAGGAGGTGCTGACGCCGTTACGGCAGTTCACGCAGGTCATGTCACAGTCGTAGAAGGGCGGGATCACGAAGTCGCCCGGCCTGATGCGTTCAACGCGGGCTCCGACCGCTTCGACCACACCCACGAACTCGTGGCCGATCCGGTGCGGCTCGTGGGTGGGCGTGATGCCGCGATACGGCCACAGGTCAGAGCCGCAGACACACGCCGCGACCACGCGCACGATCGCATCTCGCCCGGTCGACAGCACTGGGTCGGGCACGTCTTCGAGCCGGATGTCTCGCTCACCATGAATCACTGTTGCGCGCATGAGTCGAGGTTACGCGCTGCGCACCGGCATGGGCACCCCTACGAAAGTGTCCGTTTCGGACGAGCGCGCCCGGGATGCGGGACGCGCTCGTCCGAAACGGACACCCTCGGGCCGGGGAGTCAGGGTGGGGAGTCAGGCACCGTGCCGGCGGCGACGCACGCGCAGCCCAATACCCGCGCCGATGACCATGAGCCCGAGCAAGAGGAACAGCGGCACATCCTCCGGCAGACCGGTGTTGGCCATTCCGGACACCACACCAGAACCGGATGACGCTCCAGGGCCGCTACTCGGCACGTCGACCGTCGTCGGTGCTGTCAGGTATCGTGCCGCACCGTCCGGCGCCGTGCCCGCTGCCACGATCGTGTGTGCGCCGCTCGCGTTGGCTGGGATCGTGATCGTCGCGGTGAACCCGCCGGACGCATCCGCGGACACGGTCGTCAATACGGTGGGCGCCGAGTAGATGCCGACGGTCACCGGCGCGAACGCCGCGAACCCTCCGCCTGAGACGTGCAGTACTTGGCCGGGCACAACGTGGCTGGGCACGCCGCTGAGCCCCGCGCCGATGGGCAAGATGGGGGGTAGCGGCACGACTGCCGCACCGACGACGGTGACCACGAGCGTTTGCGTCGCATCCGGAGCCGTACCGTTCGCCGTCGTGAGCTGCACGCTGACCGACGTCGCGGGCACCACTGTTGTTCCCGAAATCGTCGCCGTTCCGTCGGCGTTCGCGGTGAAGGTCAGCCCGGCCGGCAACGCCCCACTGATCGACACCGTCGGCGTCGGGTAGGCGGGCCCGGTCGTGATCGTGAATGTGCCTGCCACGCCGCGGGTGAAGCCGGCCGCGGCCGCACTCGTGATCGACGGGGCCGCGTTGACCGTCACGGTCAGTTGCTGTTGCACGCTGGACACACCGCCGACCGTGGTCAGTGTCAGGTGATACACCCCACCGGATGCCGCGCTCGGCGTTCCCGTCAGCGTCGCGGTCCCGTTCAACCCGTCGACGAACGACACCCCGGCCGGCAGGATGCCCGCAAGGGTGATGCCGGTCACTGCCGGGTAGGCATGGGATGTCGTGATCTGCACGTTCGCGGCCGTGCCTGCAGTCAATGTCGCGGTCGCCGCACTCGCGAAGGTCGGCGCCTTGGTCACCGTCAGTGCGAAGGACTGCGCGGCATCGATTCCGAACCCATTGGTCGCGGTGAGAGCGACGGAATACAGACCGCCATCACCCGCCGCGGGCGTGCCGTTCAACGCAGCCGTTCCGGCGCTTCCGGGCGTCAGCATCAACCATCCCGGCAGCCCAGTAGCCGTGATCGCTGCATCGGGAATTCCGCCCGTGGTGACCGGCGCACTCTGCGCACCGCCGCCCACCGCGAACGTCGCCGACCCGGTGCTGGTGAAAGCGGGCTGCGTGCCGACGGTGAGAAGTGCTGCCGCGCTCGTCGCGTCGCCGGCGTCATTGTGGAAGACCGCACGATACAGGTTGCCGTTCATCGACTGGGTGGTCGTGATGTTCAGTGTGGCCGAGCTCTCGTTCGGCAGTGTCGTAAAGTTTGCGCCGCCATCCGTCGACACCTGCCAGACGATGCTGGGTGCCGGGAATCCGGATGCCGCGGCACTGAACACGGCTGCACCGCCCGCCACGATTGTCACCGGTTGCGGTTGCGTCGTCACGACCGGCACCTCATCGATGGCGAGCGTGAAGTTCTGGGTGCTCGATACCACGCCGTTCGTCGCTGTCACGACCAGCGGGAACACGCCGTGCGTGCCCAGCGGTGGCGTACCGGACAGCACGTAGCCCGGTGCGGCGGCAACCGCGGTCACGCCGGTAGGCAGCGCGCCCGTCACCGCCGAAATGTATGCACCGGCCGGAAACCCGCCGGCCGCCGTGAACGTGAACGGCGTCGCTGCTTGCCCGGAGATGAGCGTGACGTGATCGGGGCTGGACACCGCCGGCGCCTCATTCACGGTGAGCACGAGGTCTTGTGTTGCCTGTCCGACCGTGTTCGTCGCGGTCAACTGCAGCGTGTAAGTGCCGCCCGATCCAGCCGCCGGCGTGCCCGAGATGCCCAGCACGCCAGGGACCGTCGTGTCGAACTGCAGTCCGCTCGGCAGGGTGCCGGTCTTGGTGATCGTGGGCATCGGCGCTCCGGTCGCAGTTGCGCTGAAGCTCCCGGCGATTCCTGCAGTGAAAGCCGCCGTTGCCGCGCTGGTGAATGCTGGTGCAGCGCCGATCGTGATTGTCAGCTGTTGTTGCACCGATTGCGCGGGACTGGCCGTCGATGCCACGAGCGTCACCACGTGGGCGCCAATGTCGGCGGCCGGCGCTGTGCCGTCGATGCTCGCGTGGCCCCCGCCGTGGTCGGTCAGGACCAGCCCCGTCGGCAGAGTCGAGCCGCCCGCCAGCGTGATCACCGGTGTCGGGAAGCCGGTCGCCGTGATCACGAACGTTCCGGCCGTGCCGACCAGGAAGGTCGCGGCATCCGCGCTGGTGAACTGTGGCGGCGCCGCGACGCCGAGCAGTAGCGGCAGACTCGCCGAATCCAGCGTTGCGGTGACGGTTGCGGAACCACTGCCGCTACTCGTGAATGTCGCGGCGGCGCTTCCCGCGGCGAACGCAGCGGATGCCGGTGCGACGGTTCCCGCGCCGGTCGCCGTCCACGCGACATGTGCACCGCCGAGAGCTCCAAGCTTCGCCGAGTCGACCGCGCCACCGGAAGAGTTGGTCAGTAGATCGGCGATGACGGCCGATGTTGCCGCCGGTGCGATGATCGTCGTCGGCGTCGCTGTCGCGTGCAAGACCAACCACGGTGAGAAGGCGGGCGTGGCCATGCCGGCGACGGCGTCGCATCCGCTCGTGCCGGGGCCGGTGTTGCAGCCCCACCAGTTGAGCGTCGCCTGGGCTGCACCGGATGCGTCACCGAGCGCGGCGACGCCGGTGTTGCCGACGATCCGGTTGTACTGTGCCGTCAAGTGCGACCCGCTCGCCGCTGCGACCGCGGAACCAAGCACACCGGTTCCGCCCGTCACGCTGTTTCCGGTGAAGGTCGAACCCGTGATGCTGAGAGTGCCCGAACTGAGGTAGACCGCGCCCCCGATGCCGCCGCCGCCAGGGGTCCCCTTCGCCACGTTGCCTGAGAACGTGCTGTTCGTGATCGACATGGGCGCGTTGGTGCCGGTGACGTCGTCGACGACGATCGCGCCGCCGCCGATCGAGGCAGCGGTGTCCGATGCTCCGGAATTGTTCCCCGTGAACGTCGAACCGCTGATCGTGAGCGCCTGGGTGCCGGTGCCCTGGGCCTGATACTGGATTGCGCCGCCGTTGCTCGGCCCCGAACTGTTGCCGGAGAACGTGGAGTCGATCACCGTGAGCGAGCCGCCTGTGAATTGGATGCCGCCACCCGGGCCGTTGTCGATCGACGCCGAGTTGTTCGAGATCGTGCTGTTCTTCACCGTCAGAGCATCCGCGGCACCGCCGGCAGCACCGCCGATGATCGCGCCGCCGCCGAACACCTTGTCAACGCCACCGGTCAGCGTCACCGTGTCGATCGTGACGGCGACGCCGCCGACCAGATTCGGATCGAGCGTCATCACCTGATGCGTTCCGTCGCCGGTGAGGGTCGTACCTGCCGCGCCGGTCACAGTGATATCAGCACCCATGTGCGTGCCGACCACCAACGCTCCGGCACTCGAGTTCAGGTTGTAGTTGCCCGCCGGCACATTAACCTGCACGGCACCGCTGGTGTTGTTCGCAACGCACAGGGCGGCACGCAAGGTCAGCGGAGTGGGCGCGACGGTGATGGTGTCGCACGTGGCGACAGCAGCATCCGCTGTGGAACTGACCGTCAACGTGCCCGCGGCGTGCGCGGGCGGCGCCACCACGAGGATGGCGGCAAGAAGGAGGGCGGCGGCCGCGCCGAATGCCGTGGCCCTTGCCATTCGGTTGATGAACGGCGATGCGGTCCGACTCGTGTGCACGCGCTCTCGTCTCGTCTGGTCGCCGATCGGTCGGAGCACGCACAGTTCGGTTGCGTGACGTATCGACTGCAAAGCTCATAGTTCCAGACTCAGGGGCCGTTGTCTGTAGTCAATTTTGGCCCCATTTAGGGGGGTGGCGCCTGCGGCGAGCCGGCCCCACAATTGCGTGCAGGCATCAGAGCATCCACCCCGACCGAGGTGACAACAATGCAACCAGTTTCGCGTCGCCTTATGGTATCCGGAACGACCGGAGCCGCCCTCCTCGGCGTGATCGCCAGCGCGACACCGGCGGATGCGGCTGCTGCGGCTGCGCGCAGGCACGTCACCACGGCCGCATCACCGGCCGGAACCCACACCGGCCGGCCCGCCGGCAGTTCCGCGGCCGCGCCAGTCGTGCGCTCCGACTTCGCAGCCGCGATCGGTCGGCAGTTCACCGCACGCGCGGAATCGGAGTCCGCGACACGCGCGCAACTCGCGACGGGCACACACACTTTGACGCTCGCGGCGATCGCGGACCTGCAACCAGCAGTCGCCGCGGGCGACGAGAACCGCTTCGCGCTGAGGTTCACGGCAGCCGGATCGCGGCCAAAGCAGGGCATCTACAGACTCTCGTGCGCGGGCGTGCCGGACGCCATACTGTTCGTCGCCCCGGTGGGCGCGGCGGACAACCGCATGATCGAGGCCGTCGTGAATCGCATCGGGTGATGGCGGCCGTAACCCATCCGGTGCCGACGCGCCGGCCGATGACCGCAGCCGACGAGCCATTCATCCGCGCCCTCGTGACAGCCGACCGGGCGGCGCAATTCGCGGGTGCGGAACTCGATCCGAGCGCGCTCGACAGCCTGCTCGAACTGCAGTACACCGCGCAACGCCGCGAATATGCCACGCGCTTCCCGCACGCGGCCCAAGAGTTGGTCGAGTGCGGAGGAGTTGCGGTCGGACGCATGATCACCGCAGTCGACGATGGTCGCCTCCGTTTGGTGGACATTCTCATCGCGGATGCTTACCGCACCCTCGGCATCGGCTCGCACCTCCTCACCGAGCTCTGCGAGCGAGCGGATGCAGCGCGGCAGCCGATCACGCTCACCGTGTGGGAGCAAAACTCGAGTGCGCTGCGGCTGTACCGACGCCACGGATTTCACGACAACGATGCCCACGCGCAGAGCGGGTACATCGCCCTATTGCGTGACGCACTGTCCGATGCTTCGGCCGCGAACAGTGGAGCCGGCCGATGACCACACTCCGCCACGCCGATTTTGCGCACCGCGTCGGCGACGAATTCACCGTCGACTGGTCTGGCACGATGCACACTCTCGTGCTCGAGGCCGTCGATGAGCCGCACCGCGCCGACGGCATCGTCTCGTTCGGCATAACGTTACGTGGCGACGCTTCGGTCCCGGCCGAGCAAGGCACTCGCTCGTTCACCGCAGTCGGCTTCAATACGACGGAGTTGTTCATCGTCCCGGTCGGACGCGACGAGCACGGCGTGCGCTTCCACGCGGCGTTCTCGGTGCAGGAAGGTTGAATCATGTCGCAGCCATTCATCGGCGAGATACGCATCTTCGCAGGCAACTTCGCCCCCGTCGGCTGGTCGTTCTGCGACGGCTCGGTTCTGCCGATCTCAGAGTACGACGTGCTGTTCGCCCTGATCGGCACGACCTACGGTGGTGACGGGCAGACCACCTTCGCCCTGCCGGATCTGCGCGGCCGATTCGCCGTTCATACCGGGTCCGGCGGCGGACGGCCGACCACCGTCATCGGCCAGTCTTCCGGTTCCGAGACCGTCACCGTCGCCCTCAGCCAACTTCCGTCGCACACGCACGTGCCGCAGGCGACTTCGACGCCCGCAACCACCGCCACCGCCGCAGGAGGCTCCTGGGCGGTGTGGCCAGACAGCCCGTACGCGGCCGCCGCGACGCCATCGGTCGCGATGAACGCCTCCGCCGTCGCGCCGACGGGTGGCGGCCAGCCGCATGAGAACATGCCTCCGTTCACCACCGTGAGCTTCATCATCTCGCTGTTCGGCATCTTCCCGTCTCAGAACTGAACGTGTCGATGTCAGCCGTCAACAAAGGAGGCCAACATGGCTAGCCCTTACCTCGGAGAAATCCGCATGGTCTCGTTCGGATTCCCACCCAAGGGCTGGGCCGCATGCAACGGCCAGCTGTTGCCGATCAACCAGAACCAGGCGCTGTTCGCGATCCTCGGCACCACATATGGCGGAAACGGCATCACCTCGTTCGCGCTGCCGAATCTGCAGTCGCAAGGCGCGATGCATGTCGGCGGAGGCTACCCGCTCGGCCAGGCCGGAGGAGAAGCCACTCACGCGCTGACCGCCGCCGAAATGCCCGCGCACACGCACAGTGCGCTAGCGGCGGCGAGCGCAACGGCGACGTCGCCAAGCGGTGCCGTCTGGGCTGCACCCGGCAAGATGGCGTTCGGAACGAGCGTCAACGCATCCATGTCACCGAACGCACTCGGCACGGCCGGCCAGTCAGCGCCGCACCAGAACATGCCGCCCTACCTGGCCCTGAACTTCGTCATCGCCTTGCAGGGCATCTTCCCGAGCCGAAACTGAGGCATCGACCATGACTGATCAATTCCTGGCGGAAATCCGGATGTTCGCGGGCAATTTCGCCCCGGTGGGCTGGGCGTTGTGCGATGGGCAGATTCTGCCGATCTCACAGAACACGGCCCTGTTCTCGCTCCTCGGCACCACGTACGGGGGCAACGGCACCTCGAACTTCGCTCTGCCGAACCTGCAGGCCGCGATGCCGCTCGGCAGTGGCAGCGGGCCAGGTTTGACGCCGCGAGGCCAGGGCGAACAGGGCGGCTCGGCCACCGTAACTTTGCTGGCCACGGAAATGCCTCCACACACCCATCTCGCGCACGCGGTGGCAGCTCCGGGAGCACTGACTTCGCCGGTCGGGTCCGCGTGGGCGGAGCCCCGGGTCGGCCGGGCACCGGAAGCGGCGTACGCCTCGACACCGGCACCGAGCACGCAGCTCCATCCGCAGGCGCTGTCCACTGCTGGCGCAAGCCAGCCGCACAACAACCTTCCGCCTTACACGGTCGTGACATACATCATTGCGCTGCAGGGTATCTTTCCGGCGCGGTCCTGATGGCTACACGGCGTTAATTACAAGGGGTTGATCACACAGTGGCGACGGTCAGGCCGTCGCCGTCGGGTGCGAGGTCGACGCGCACGGTGTCGCCGTCACGGATAGTGCCACCCAGCAGCGCGGTCGCCAACCGGTCGTCGATCTCCCGCTGCATCAGGCGGCGCAGCGGGCGCGCGCCGTAGATCGGGTCGTAGCCGCGTTCGGCGAGCCAGGCGCGGGCATCCGGTGTCACGCCGAGCTCGAGGCGACGCTCGTGGAGTCGCACCTGCAGTCGATCGATGTAGAGCGACACGATTTCGGCGAGTTCTTCCCGCGTCAGCGCGGAGAATACGACAATGTCGTCGAGTCGGTTGACGAATTCGGGCTTGAACGCCTGCCGCACCATGGCCTGCACGGCCTCTTCCTTCTCGGGCCAGCTCAGGGTCGGGTCGATCAGGTACTGCGAGCCGAGGTTCGAGGTGAGGATCAGGATCGTGTTGCGGAAGTCGACCGTGCGGCCCTGCCCGTCGGTCAGCCGGCCGTCGTCGAGCACCTGCAGCAGCACATCGAAGACCTCCGGATGCGCCTTCTCGACCTCATCGAACAGCACTACGGAGTATGGCCGCCGCCGCACGGCCTCCGTCAGCTGCCCGCCCTGGTCGTAACCGACATAGCCGGGAGGGGCGCCCACCAGGCGGGAGACCGAGAACTTCTCGCCGTACTCGCTCATATCGATGCGCACCATGGCGTGCTCATCGTCGAACAAGAAGTCCGCGAGCGCGCGCGCCAGCTCGGTCTTGCCGACGCCGGTAGGCCCGAGGAACATAAACGAACCGGTGGGCCTGTTCGGGTCGGAGATGCCCGCACGGGACCGGCGCACAGCATCCGCCACCGCGCGCACCGCGCGCTTCTGCCCGATCAGCCGCTTGCCGAGCTCGGCCTCGAGATGCAGCAGTTTCTCGGTCTCGCCCTGCAGGAGGCGGCCGACCGGGATGCCCGTCCAGGCCGCGATCACCGCGGCGATGTCGTCTTCGGTGACCTGCTCGTTGACCATGCGCGGTTCACCGGATATCGTGGCGCCCGATTCATCCGCCTGCTCCGCGTCGGCCAACTGCTCCTGCAGCTGCTTGATCGTCGTGTACTCGAGCTTGGATGCCTCGGCGTAATTCGCCTCGCGCATCGCGCGATCGCGGGCGCGGGTGGCGTCGTCGAGCTGTTTCTTGAGGTCGCCGACGGCGTTGAGCGACGCCTTCTCTCGAGCCCAGCGAGCCTCGAGCCCAGCGAGCTGCTCGCTCTTTTCGGCGAGTTCTTCGCGCAGTTTCGCCAGCCGCTCTTTCGAGGAGTCGTCCTTCTCCTTTTTGAGCGCGAGTTCCTCCACCTTCATTCGGGCGACCTGACGCTGCAACTCGTCGATCTCGACGGGAGACGAGTCGATCTCCATCTTCAACCGACTCATCGCCTCGTCGATCAGGTCGATGGCCTTGTCCGGCAGCTGACGCGAGCTGATGTAGCGATTGCTCAGAGAGGCCGCCGCGACCAGCGCGCCGTCGGAGATCGTCACTCCGTGGTGCGCTTCGTACGCGCCCTTCAGCCCGCGCAGAATCGCGATCGTGTCTTCGACGGATGGCTCGCCCACGTAGACCTGCTGGAAGCGGCGCTCGAGCGCGGCATCCTTCTCGATGAATTCGCGATACTCGTTGAGCGTCGTCGCCCCGATCAGGCGCAGCTCACCGCGCGCGAGCATCGGCTTGAGCATGTTGGATGCCGCCACGGAGCCTTCGCCGCCGCCCGCGCCCATCAACGTGTGGAGTTCGTCGACGAACGTGATGATCTCGCCGTTCGCGTCGTTGATCTCCTTGAGTACGGACTTCAGGCGCTCTTCGAACTGGCCGCGATACATGGCGCCGGCCACGAGTGCGCTGAGGTCGAGCGAGACGAGCTGCTTACCCTTGAGCGAGTCAGCGACGTCGCCCGCAACGATGCGCTGGGCGAGCCCTTCGACGACGGCGGTCTTGCCGACGCCGGGTTCACCGATCAACACAGGGTTGTTCTTGGTGCGCCGGGTCAGCACCTGGCTGACGCGGCGAATCTCGGCGTCACGCCCGATCACAGGGTCGAGTTTGCCGGCCTTGGCGATCGCGGTGAGGTTCACGCCGAACTGTTCGAGAGCGCTCTTCTGCTCCTCCTGCGTGGAGGGCGCGCCCTGCATGTTTGCCATCTCACGTCCTTCCTGGTCGGTTCCGTCTCGGTCGCTGGGCGAAGCCGAAGCGAAGCATCTGCAAAGTTGAGTACACCTGACTCAAGTTTATCGGATGCGCGGACGATTCGCCAGACCAACGCGTGCAGTGGCGCAGACTTTTGTCGATTCCACGATTACTTGTCATTTTCTCGGTTGCGTGTCCCACCTGCTCTCCGAGGTGATCCGATGATCCTCGTCACCGGTGGTCTGGACATGATCGGCGCCCACACCGCCCGTGCGCTTGTCGACCTCGGACACCAGTTGGTCGTTACAAGTCACCGTCGCACCGGGGTGCCGTCGTTGCTCGCCCGCACGGACACGACCAGCCTTCTCAATGCACTGGGCGCCGCCCGCGCCTGGGGTGTCCGCACGTTCGCCGTCGCCAGCAGCCTCGGCGTGTACATCGGCCGGATCGAAATCCCCTGGCACGAGGAGCTCGCCCTGCCCGCCACGGAGCTTCCTCACCCGATCATCGCGTTCAAGAAAGCCACCGGACGCGCGATCGCCCTCCTGATGTCCGCGAAAACTCTGCGGGGCGAAACGTACAACGTGTCCAGCGGACGACCGTACACCAACCGCGAACTTGTGAACGCTGCAGGCGATCGTACCCGGCCTGCAGCTCGAGCTCCCGCCAGGAAGGCAGAATGGCCCCGGCCGCGACCCGTACCTCGATATAACCCGACTCATAGAAGAAACCCGCTTCGCGCCGGAGTTCGACGCGGCCAGTGCGGTCGCCGACTACGTTGCCTGGCGCGCCGGCAATCCCCGATAGATAGAGAGAGACAAAAGGGAGCAATCATGCGTGATCACGACGTGCGCCGCGTACTTGACGGCGCCTCAATCGCTCACCTCGCGACCGTCCTCCCGGATGGTTCGCCTCACGCAACCCCCGTCTATGTCGGCACGCGCGACGACCGTATCCATCGCACCCGCTGACAACCCATTCACTCCGATCGTCATTCGCGGACGAGTCGTCGAATGGCTTGAGGGTGATGCAGCGTGGGAGATCATCGACCAACTGGCCACGAAGTACACAGGACAGCCCTACTCCAGAGATCAGCAGCGCATCGTGGCCGTAGTGGAACCCGAGAAGCAGACCGTAGGCATCCCGTGAGTCGTGCGCCAGGCAGCTAGAAGCTGACCTATAGGCCGGCCCTATGACAACGGTTGACAATTCGTTTGCTACCTGACGATAATTGTTAGGGAGCATACGAATTGAAAGAGGATCATGATGAATGACAAACGAGTCGCCCTGGTCACGGGAGCGAATCAAGGTGTCGGCCGGCAGGTCGCAAAGGAACTCGTGGCCAACGGGTTGACCGTGTTCGTCGGCTCGCGCACTCTCGAGCGCGGCGAGGCCGCTGCCCAGGAGATCGGGCCCGGCGCCAGCGCGATCCAGCTCGACGTGACAGACGAGGCGTCGATCGCCGCCGCGGCAGAGCGCATCCGCACCGAGATCGGTCACCTCGACCTGCTCGTGAACAACGCAGGCATCTCGAATACGAGGAAGGGTGAGATGTCTCTGGCCGAGTACCGACAAGTGTCGCGGGCGAGCAACGCGTCGCTCGACGAGGTTCGCGCCGTCTGGGATACCAACGTGTTCGGCGTTCTCGCCGTGTACCAGGCGATGTTGCCGTTGTTGCGGGAGTCCTCGGATGCCCGCATTGTCAACGTGTCCAGCGGCGTCGGCTCGCTGGCAGCCAACGCAGACCCGACCTCCCCCTATCACGCGCAGTTCGGGCCAATCTACCCGGCATCCAAGGCGGCACTCAACGCGATCACACTCGCGATGATGGTCGAACTCGAGTCGACCAACATCAAGGTCAACCTGGTCTCACCGGCCTTCACAAGTACCAACCTGAACGGGTACGAGGGCACCGAGTCCGTCGAGGACGGCTCCCGCGAGGTCGTGCGCGTCGCGCTGCTTGGCCCGGATGGTCCGTCCGGCACGTTCACGCGGTGGGAAAACACGACGATCCCCTGGTGACGCGGTGCGCAGCGCGAATCGCGCGTTTTGCCACGCAACGTGCGCAGGAATTTGACAGATCGTTCGGAACCTAGCTAACTGAGTGATGTGGCTGAAGAAACGCAGGACCACCACGAGACCGTGGGGGCATGGGCGAAGCGGTACTACTTCGCGAACCGAGCGCTGATCGAGACGGTGCTGCGCCCCTACGATCTCGGTTCCACTCAGTGGTACGTGCTGCACCAGTTGGCACACGATGGGCCGACACTGCAGCGCGATCTGGGGCGCGCGCTCCACATCGAGAGAGCGACACTAAGCGGGGTCGTAGCGACACTGGTGCGCAAGGGTGTGGTGGATCAAGTCGCCGACCCGCGCGATCAACGCCAACGGATGCTCCGACTGACCGCGTCGGGCGTGAAGCTGTGGAACGAGTTGCCCGACCCGATCGAGGTCATTCGGACGGTCTCAATGGAGGGCATCGATGTGGCGGAGCTTGAGACGGCCACTCGAGTGCTCAAGGCTGCAACGCAACGCATCAACGATCACATGTCCGGCGACGCCGCCCCCTGACGATTCCACTTTCCAGACATCCGATCCAGACATCCGATGGGTAATTCTCGAGCGCGTCGCTTTTCTCGCCGGCTGCGGAGCGTGCTGCCTGAGAAACAGGGCTGCGCGGTCAAAGGCCTGATCGGCCTCGTCGAGCTGACCGACAAACGACTGGAAGACGTGTGGGACGTCGGCTGTCGCGTCGAGGATCACATCGACGCCCGCCGCCCGTGCGCGGTCCGCCAGTCGGGTGGAGTCATCGAGTAGCACCTCGTTGGCCCCGACCGGCAGCAGCAGCGGTGGGAATCCGGTCAAATCGGCGAGTGTGGCCGGAGTGAGGAGTTCCTGGTTCGGGTTCTGGTCGCCGAGGTACATCGCCGCCGTGGGGCGCATGCTCTCCCGCGTGAAGCCGGGGCGGATGCTCCCCCGGCTCAAGTTGTCACTCTGAGTCGCGCTCGCAACGGCTGTGGCCGCGAATGAATGAGTTAATCACACTGGAGACGTACCGTTCAACCTCGGGCGCCGCGATCTCCGTCTGCGGGAGAAGGAGTGCCCGATCTTGCATCGGCCCCACGAGAGCGTATGCCAATCCTGTGGCGGCAGCCTCGGGGTCGGCCACGGCAAGCTCCCCGCGATACGCGGCCTGGCGAAGTGCATCCGTGAGGATCTCGATAGTGCGGAGGGGGCCGACTTCCCAGTATCGGGCGACGAGCTCGGGAAATCGGAGTGCTTCGGAGACGGCGAGCCGTCGCAATTGAACGACGGATGGCTGCAGCACCCCGGCGAGGACGGCCGCGCCGAATCGATGCAGTCGCGTTTCGATTGGCTCTGACGAGTTCAGCATCTCTCCTACCGCGGCGGTGATCTCCGCCGAACGATCGTTGATCGAACCGATCACGGCAGAAAAAAGTTGTTGCTTGTCGCTGAAGTTGTTGTAGACGGTCGTCTTGGCAACCCCGCTCGCCGCCGCGACGTCATCCAGGGTTGTTCCGTCGTATCCGCGCTCGAGGAACAGCGTGCGGGCGTTGATCAGGATGATGTTGCTCTTCTTCGGCACGAAATTCCCCCTTGACCCGAACGCTACTGCCCAGTAGTGTTCAAGTCAAATCTGAACTGGTCGGTACAGTTCAGGTGAATGCCGAGGAGGAATGATGGCATCGAACATGAGCACACTCACCGGCCCCGCGGCCGTCGACTGTGACCCGCACACACGCGTCACGAAGATCCTCCTTGCCTACGGCGTGATCGCCGGCCCGTTCTACGTCGCTGCCTCGCTCGTGCAGGCGTTGTTGCGGCCTGGATTCGACGTGACCCGGCACAGTTGGAGCCTGTTGGAGAACGGCGCATTCGGATGGATCCAGGTGGTCGTGTTCATCCTCACCGGGCTGATGGTGATCGCCGCGGCAATCGGCATCGGTCGGCAGCTGCCGGGCCGGACCGCGGCGGCTCTGCTTGGGCTCTACGGCGCGGGGATGGTTGGCGCCGGCATCTTCTGGCCCGATCCGGCTGACGGATTCCCGCCGGGGACACCAACGGGGCCAGGGTCGTTCAGCTGGCACGGGATGCTTCACCTGGTCTGTGGCGGCCTCGGCTTCCTTGCGTTCATTGCAGCCACCGTTCTCATCGCGGTCCGCGCGTTCCCGGTGCGTCAGCCGGGGTGGGCGATGTTCAGTCTGCTGACCGGCACCGTCTTTCTGGCGGCGTTCGCCGGAATATCATCAGGTGGGACGGGACCGGTCGTCATCGCATTCACGATCGCCATCCTGCTGGCATGGACGTGGTTCACTTTGTTGAACCTTCGCCTCTACCGACTGGCGGCGCAAGGCACACAACAAAGGCAGGTCGCGGGATGAGCATCGAATTCAAGGCCGCGCTGCAGCGTGACGGCAAGACCGCGACCGGCATCACAGTCCCAGAGGATGTCGTAGCGAAGCTCGGCGGTGGGCGGCGCATCCCCGTTGCCGTCACGATCGCATCCGTCACCTACCCGAGCACGATCGCGTACATGGATGGAATTGCCAAAATACCCGTCAGCGCTGAAATCAGGGCGGCCGCCGGTCTTACCGCGGACGATCTACTCACCGTCACTGTCGAACGCGACGCTGCACCACGGACAGTCGAGGTCCCGGCCGATCTCGCCGCAGGGCTGGCCAGCGCAGGGCAGGCCGAGCGCTTCGCTGCGCTCTCATACAGCAATCAGCGCCGACACGTTCTCGCCGTGTCAGGCGCCCGAACCGAGCAGACTCGCGAGCGACGGATCGAGCACATTCTGGCGGAACTGGCCGACAGCTGAGCCTAGCACTGATTCCGGCCCTCGACATAAACTGACATCAGTCGACCCCGCCCGGCCGGCGGTCGGAAGGATCGTGATGTCGCAAGCAGCACGGCGATCGTCGCATCGGCATCCGGAGTCTTTCTCGCTGTGCTCATCTGCGGGATCCTCAGCCTGATCGCGGCCGCCGCGATCCCGCGCGTCGTCGCACCGATCTCGTAAGGCCGCCGAACGCCTTCGCTTAGGCATTCAGTGTGCGCAAAACGTCGGATTGACGGCTCACTCCAGCACTCTGCGCACCATGAACTCGGCATAGAGCTCAACCCGCCGGCGGATGCTTGTGTCAGACTCTTGACACAATGGGTGCCAACGCGCTTGTATTAGATGACTGATACAAGGAAACGTGCTCATGATCGTTCCGTATTTCCCGCTCGCAGTCACAGTGCTCGTCGGCGCTGCGTTCGTCTGTGCCGTCGTCGTCTCCACACGAGTGCGGATGCTCGCCGCTCCGGCTCCGATCGACATCGATCCGGCTCATCGAGAGGCTGCACAGCGCCGCATCCGCACCGCGCGCACGACAGTGACACTGTCGACCGTTGTCGGCCTGGCCGTGGCGGCAGTCGCGGGCGTGGTGCTTGGCGCATTCACCGCGGCCATGTCGAATCTGGGCCAGCCATTCGGGTACTTACAGTACGGTCCACCAGCAGTATTCGGCCCGCTCCTGTCCTTTGTGCCGTTGGTCGGCGTCGCGGCTGCCGCAGTCGTGCTCTCGATCTACGGGCACGGGCGCGGCCGCGCGCGCGGCCGCCAACGCGAACGTAACCGGATGCGCACAGCCGACCTGGAGGTGCGGCAACCGGATGCCGCTCTGCGGAAGCTCCTCATCGCGCTCGCCGCGTCGGTGGTTGGCCTCGTGCTGTTCCTGCTGTCCACCGGTCTGACCGAGTCGTCCGACCTGGGCGGAATGTCATCCAGGTTTATCGTGGTCAGCGGCAGCGCAACGAACGAGGGCTCATATCCCGGCTGGGCCCTCGGGGTGCCGATCGCTGCGAGTGCGCTGATCATGCTGGCACTGGTTTTCGCGGCGCTGGCGCGCGTGCACTATGCGCCTGGTTCTGGCGTTGGGGAACTGCGAGCGGTCGACGCGGCGGTGCGAGGCGGGCTGTCACGCTTCATCATCCTGCTCGGGATTGCAGCAGCACTGCTTGCACTCGGTACCGTCATGTGGAGTGCCGGAGCGACGACATCCGTCGCTTCGGTCTTTCCGATCATGGGCAAATGCGTCGCACTGGGTAATCAATCGTCGATCTGCCAGGCGATCCGAGTCACCTTCAGCCAACCGACGTTTGGGATCGGAGCGCTCGAAGCCGCCGTCGGCACTGCCCTGACGGCGGGCGCGCTCGCTTTGATCGCGGGCGCCGTGCACCAGGCACGCGTGTTGATCCGAATCCGAGCCGCAGCGCGTCTGGTCGCAGCATGATCACGGTCGATGCATGATCACGGTCGATGACGCGAACCCGATGCCCGCGTTCGAACAGATCCGATCCCAACTGGCCGGCCTCATCCTGCTGGGCAGTCTGGGCGCCGATCAACGCCTGCCGAGCGTGCGCCAACTCGCGGCCGATCTGCGCCTCGCGCCCGGGACCGTCGCCAGGGCCTACGCCCTACTCGAAAGCGAGGGGCTCGTGACCACCCATCGCGGCGCGGGAACCCGGGTGAGCGTTCAGGCCGACAACTATCCGGACGTGCTGGATGCAGCGCTCGACTTCGCTGAGGCGGCCAACGACCGTGGCCTCGATCTCGACCGGGCAATCCTCGCGGTGCGTGCGGCCTGGGAGGCAATGCAGGTCTGAGACGGCGCAGCTGACATTGCGTTCGGTAGGCACGAACGAGAGGGCGGGGCGAGGGCGGGTCGGGGTGTCCGATACTATTCTTGCCACGGCGCGAGCCCCGGATACGGTGCGGAGGGAAGGTGGCAGAGTGCCTGAAGAACGCACAGCATTCGACTTCGATCGCATCGACTTCGTCACTTCGGACACACATTTCGGCCATGCCCGCATCAGTCAATTGGCGGGGAGGCCGTTTGCGACGGCGGAAGAGATGGATCGCGAGCTGATCCGCCGCTGGAACGAGGTTGTCGGCCCGGAGAGCGTCGTCTTGCATCTCGGCGATCTGGCGCTCGGCCCGATCAAGGAGTCGATGGCGCTGACCGAACCGTTGAACGGTCGCAAGTTTTTAGTGCCCGGCAATCACGACCGCGTCTCAACCGCGACACAGACGAAGAGGGCGATCGAACGGTTCACTCCGCTGTACGAACGATACGGGTGGGTCATCGTTCCGGAGATCGTCGAAGGCACCCGCCATGGTCGCACCCTTTTGGCCAGTCACTATCCGTACCGGGGCGATTCGCAAGCGACTGAGCGGCACTCGAGTAGCCGCCCAGTAGACACAGGACTGCCGTTGATCCACGGCCACACCCACGCTCGCGATCACGGGCCGGACGGCAACCAGTTCCACGTCGGAGTGGATGCGTTCGACTACGCCCCGATCCCGTTCTCCCGCATTGATGCCTGGTTGGAAGAGTTGTAGCGCACGGCCGCCAGTACCGGTCACCTCGACCCGCCACGGGCCGGCTACTTCCAGCGGAAGTGCACGAACACGCGGCCGAAGTTGTCCGAGTCTTTTTCGACCCGGTGATACAGCGCCTTGATTTCTTTCTGATCGAGAAACCGCAGCACACGCTTCTTCAACGCGCCAGATCCTTTGCCCGGGATGATCTCCACCAGCGGCGCCTTCTTTTGGATGGCCTCGTCAATGATCGCACGCAGTGCCCGATCGATCTCGGCGCCGTTGTTGTAGATGTCATGCAGGTCGAGCTTCAGCTTCACGACTCGGCCGCCAATTCTGCCCGTGTGCCCGCGACCAGCTCCTCAATCAGCCGGTCAATGCGGGCCCGGCGGCTGTCCGGCGTTCGCGCCTTCAACACAGGCAGCAACGCAAGGTACTGAGCGGTTTTGCCGAGCCGTACGAACTGTTCGCGCGCGTGCGCGTTTACGGCGAGCGCGGCAGTCAGTTCCCGGGGAACGGTGGCCGCGCTCTGCGACGCATACGCCGCATCCCACCGTCCGTCGGCCTGGGCTGCGACAACTTCAGCCAGGCCGGGCTCACGCATGCGGCCTTCGGCGTTCAGCCGTTCGACCCGCTCGACATTGACGCGCGACCACGAGCCGCGTGGCCGTCGTGGTGAGTACTTCTGTAGGAAGTAATCGCCATCGTAACCCCGGCGGATGCTGTCGATCCAGCCGAAACACAACGCCAAGTCGGCCGCTTCACGGATCGTGATCGCGGCCTTCTTCGACCCCTTCTTGCCGATCTTGAGCCACACTCCGCCGGAGTCTGCGTGATGCGCGGCCAGCCACGCTTCCCACTCTTCGGCGCGCTCGAAGGTCAGCGCATCCATCACGACCCCTGCATCCGCCGTACTCGCCACATCCGCAACCATGGATGCCATCGTGACAGATGCACGCGAGTCGCGCGACCCCTTCTCCTACCCACCCGTCGCCGGCGATGCCTGCGAGCGGTCACATGCGAGACGTTCAGGCGACGCGCGCCGCGCGCTCCTGCAGCGCCGCATTGACTGGCGCGAACGCAACTTTGTCGAAGATCAACTCGATTCTGCGGATGCGCCCGTCTGCGTTCAGTTCGAGGTCCTCGACGCAGACGACGGCGCCGGCCGGTGTATTCGTCACGAAGTCGTAGACGACGCACGCGTTGTCGCCGTCCGCATACACATGCCGGATGTCGTTGCGCACGAGCGCGGGCAGCAGGTGCCCGAGCGCCGCAATCCACTCCTGTTTCGTCGAGACGTTGCCGCCGACCGATGCCGCGAGCTCGTCGGCCAGCAACTGGTCGAGCGGTTCGAGGTCGCCTCTGCCGACCGTGTCGATGTACTCCGTTGCAACAGCTTTCACACGTGTTGATTCCATGACCGCACTCTTTCTCTACTGTTCTGCCGTGACCGTTCCTCGTCGATTACTGAACGATAGAATAGAACACAAGTAACTCGTTGTACAAGTGCTCGTTTGTATTTGACTGAACGGCAGACCCACCAAGCCGAAAGGCACCACCGATGACACCAAGCCAACCGCACGACCGTGAATTCGAACTCGATCCCGACGCCGCAGTCGACGCCGCAGTCGACACCGCACTGCGCGCGCTGGCGGACCGCAATCGGCGCGCGATCCTGCACGTCGTGCGTGAGCATCCGCGTGCCGTCGGCGAGATCGCCGCGCGCGTCACCCTGTCGCAGCAGACGGTTTCGCATCATCTGCGCATCCTGCGCAGTGCCGGACTGGTCAGTGAAGAGCGCGCCGGCACCCGCCACTTGTTCATCGTTCGCAGTGATGGGCTGGCCGCCGTGCGCCACTACCTCGACGACTTCTGGCCGACTCAGCTGGCGGCCCTCAAGTCCGCGGTCGAAGCACGGGCCCTGGAATCGGGCCGCAATCAACCGCGCGAGTCTCCGCAGGAGAAGCATCGTGCCTGAATTTCGAACATCGATCGACATCGATGCAACGCCCGAGACCGTTTTCGCGTACCTCGTGACCACCGACGGCATGCTGAGCTGGATGGGCGATCGCGCCGTTCTCGACGCCCGGCCGGACGGGCTGTTCGAAGTGGACATCGCTGGGTACCCCATCCGCGGCCAGTATCTTGAGGTTGAACCGCCGCACCGCGTGACGGTCAGCTGGGGCATCGCGGGCAGCGACGACCTGCCACCCGGATGCTCGCGTGTCACGTTCGCGCTCACGGCAATCGCATCCGGCACCCGGGTGGAGGTACTGCACACCGACCTGCCCAAGCAGCGCGCTGCAGGCCACGCAGTCGGCTGGCGGCACTTTCTGGACCGGCTCGCCCGGGCAGCGACCGGCCACCCTACCGGCATTGATAGCTGGACGCCGCCGCACGCGGAGCCGTAGCCTCGAAGTATGGGTAAATCAATCGACATGGAATCACTGGCCGATGCGGTCGCCGCGTACGGATTCGCTTACTTGATCACGGTCGGTGACAACGCCCAGATTCACACTTCGGCGGTGAACCCGGTCGTGGCGGATGCTGCGCTCACGATCCCCGGAACCAGCGCGCACTCGCGCGCCAACGCCGACCGGAACCCGAACATCTCCCTGGTGTGGCCGCCCACAGAAGACGGCGGATATTCACTGATCGTGGATGGCGAGGCTCGTGCTTCCACCGATTCAAGCGATGGCGCACTGCGCATCTCACCGTCCCGCGCGGTGTTGCACCGGCCTGCCGCGCGGCCCGGTCCGGCGCACGCCGACAGCACCTGCCTGTCGGACTGCGTCGAACTCTGACCGCGGCCACTGCGCGCGCAGCAGCCGCAGCCTGACTGCACCGCGCCCTCCCGCCGCGGGCATGCCGCCGCGCGCTGCCGCCCACGCCCTCGCCCACGCGCCGTCCCTGAGTTTCAGGTGCGCAAAGTGCGGTCACCCACGACGGACAAAGCATTTCGTGCACCACTTCTGAGGCGGCGACCAGCGTGCGGCCCGTGCGCAGCCGGCATCCGCAGTTTCAGGCGCGCAAAGTGCGCCCATCCGCGACGGGCAGCGCATTTCCCGCACCACTTCCGAAGTGGAGCGCAGGGAAGCCGGAGCAGAGCGGGCGGAGCCGGGCGAACGCGACCGACCATCCTGCGACAACTGCTCACCTAGGTGAACAGTTGACTTACTAGCTGCTACGCTCAGACGGTGATTCAGCAGACGGAGCGTGCCGAGCCGCCTTCGACGGCAGTCGCCGCCGAGTTACGGATCGTTCTCGGCCGCCTCAGCCGCCGGATGCGCGAACAGGGCAGCATCGGGGACCTCACCGAGTCACAGAAGTCCGCGCTCGGCCGACTCGAACGCGATGGGGCCGCGACGAAAAGCTCACTTGCGCGTGCAGAGGGTGTCACGCCGCAGTCAATGGGTGTGATCATCGCCGGGCTCGAAGCGGCCGGGCTTGTCAGCGGCACGCCCGACCCGAACGATGGGCGCAAAACGCTGCTCTCTCTTACCGATGCCGCGCGTGAGCGCTTCGCTACCGGGCGACTGGCCCGCGAAGGCTGGCTGCACCGCGCCATCCAAGCCGAGCTCGACGCATCCGAACAGGAGCAGCTCGGCAGCTGTATCGAACTGCTCAAACGCCTCACGCAGTCCCCATGATCGGCTCGCCGGCCACGGCAGCAGCACCACCCCCAAACAACCCAGGAGAACGCCTTGACAGCGACCACGCTCGACCCGAACACCGCCCTCATCATCGTTGATCTGCAGAACAGTGTCGTCGGCATGGCTGCGGCGATGGCCCACTCCGTCGACGATGTCGTGACACGCGCAGCAGCATTGGCCGATGCATTCCGGCGGCATCACCTGCCCGTCGTGCTCGTCAACGTGGTGGGGGCGCCACCGGGGCGCACGGATGCGGGACGGCGAGCACTCAGCGAACAACCCGACGACTGGGCCGATCTCGTGCCGGCGCTCAATCGGCAGCCCGACGACATCCTCATCACCAAGCGCGCGAAAGGCGCGTTCAGCAAAACCGGCCTGGCCGAGACGCTTGCCGAGCTCGGCGTCACGCAGGTTGTAGTCTGCGGCATCGCTACTTCCGTCGGCGTCGAATCAACGGCCCGAGCCGCGCACGAGCTCGGCTTCAATGTCACTGTCGCGATCGACGCCATGACCGATCGGTCGGACGACGCGCACCGCCACAGCATCGAGCAGGTCTTCCCGAGAGTGGCCGAAGCGGGCACCACCGCGGAGATCCTCGAATTGCTCGACCGCACGAGGTCATGACGACACCGGCCAAAACCCCGCAAGCGCCCACGCCGCGCGCCGACAAACCGTTCGGCTGGCGATTCACGACCCCGCTACTGCTCGGCTCAACCCTGAACCCGATCAACAGCTCGCTGATCGCGACCGGGCTGGTTGGCATCGGCGTGGACTTTCATACCGGGCCCGGACAGACGGCGAGCCTCATCTCCGTGCTCTATTTGTGCAGCGCGGTCATGCAGCCGACGATGGGCAAGCTGTCGACGCTGTTCGGTCCTCGCCGCGTCTTCCTCGCCGGGATCGGCATCCTGTGCGTCGCAGGGGTGATCGGCACGACGGCGCCCGCGTTCGGTTTCCTACTCGTCTCGCGCGCGCTGATCGGCATCGGCACCTCTGCCGCCTATCCGACCGCGATGGCGCTGGTGCGCAAACGCGCGGACGACTTGAAGACCGGTGTGCCGAGCAGAACACTGGGCAACTTCTCGATCGCGTCCCAGATCACCGCGGTGATCGGCCTACCGCTCGGGGGTGTTCTCACCGGTGTGTTCGGGTGGCGAGCGCTGTTCTTCGTGAACGTTCCGCTCGCCCTGCTCGCCTTCGTCTTCACCCTTGTGGGCGTGCCTGCCGACGAGTCGCGCCCGCGCTCCGGCGCCACACAATTGCTCGCTGCGCTCGATTTGCCGGGCATCGTGCTGTTCGCCGGCGCGATCACCGGGACCTTGCTGTTCCTTTCGGAGTTGAGTTCTCCCGCGTGGTGGCTCGCCGCCGTTTCTGCGGTGCTGATCGTCGGGTTCATCCTCTGGGAGCGGCGGGTCGGCCATCCGCTGATCGACGTGCGGATGCTGGCCAGGAACGCGCCCCTGCAGCGAACCTATCTGCGCCAAATGTTCACTGCCCTCGGCATCTACGCCATCATGTACGGCGCGAGCCAGTGGATGGAGCAGAGCGCCCACCTCGGCGCCACAGCGGTGGGGCTGATCCTGCTGCCATTATCAGGCGCGAGCATCATCGTGGCACGTGTTGTTTCCACCCGCGGTTGGATCCGTTGGCCACTGATCACCGGCGCCATCGCGATGATCCTGGCGGCCGGTGTCATGCTGCTGATCAGCCGCGATTCAAACGTGATGATTCTGATCGGAATGACGCTCCTGATTGGCCTCACCAACGGGTTCAGCGGCTTCGCAAACCAGGCCACCCTCTACGTTCAAACGCCAGCCGCCGAGATCGCCGTCGCATCCGGGCTGTACCGCACCTTCGGATACTTCGGTGCCATCTTCTCGGCCAGCCTGATCGGAATCGTCTTCGGCTCGGCCGCGACCGACAGCGGGCTGCACGCGCTCGGCTGGGTTCTCGGTGCAATCGGCATTCTCCTGGCCGCCCTGACCGTGTTCGATCGCAGAATCCCTCGATCGGCGCACGCGTAGTCGTAATCGACCGCGACGAGGCTGCGGCTTGTGCGCCACTTCCCGTGGCGCGCGGCTCAATCTCAATCTTTCGCAGATCGCCCGTTCACAGGTCGGGCGGCGCGCCCTTGAGTTCGATGCTGATCTGATCGGCGTCGAGGTTGGCCAACGCCCCGTTCAGAGTCTCCGCCGTGAACGTGCCGTCGTCCCGCGCGTCGAGTAGAGCCGTGCGCTGAGCCGCGATCACGGCCAGGTCGAGCGTCTTGGTTGCCGCGTGATCGGCCCGCGCATCCGCCTCGCCGACCCCGGCATCCGCCTCGCCGACGGCGCCGGCCGCCGCATCCGTGACCTGGCGCTTCGCCTCGTCGAGCAGCTCCAGGATGCTACCGCGCTCCTCATTGCTGTCATCTTCGGCGCCCTGGGCGGGTTTGATCCAGGCGACGAAACCGGAGAGCGTGCTGCCTTGAATGAGGAGGGACCCCGCGGCAACGATGAATGCGATCAAGACCAGCAGCGATCGATCGGGGGTGTTTGCGGGCAGGGTCTGCGCCGCCGCGAGAGTAACGGCACCGCGCATCCCCGCCCAAACCAGAATTCCACCGTCACGCCAGCCCAGCGGCGCTGCGAGCAGAAAGTCGATGTCGGCGATCATTCGGCGGGTGCGTGTCGCGAACCGTGCGACACGTTCCGGAGTCGCTGCCGGGCGGCGCGGCGCGCGCGGCCGGTCTGAAGCTCCTTGAGATGTCTCGAGTTTCTGCTGCAACGCATCCAGTCGAGGCTTGGCGCGTTGCGCTCGGCGTGCCCGCCGACGAAGTCCCGCCAGCAGCGGGCTCACGTATGCGGCGCGCACGATTACGACCAGCAAGAGTGCGGCCGCGGCGATCCCGATAGCGGTGGCAACACCCCCGTGATCGTTTTGCACATCGACGACGATGCCGAACAGCTCAAGGCCCATGACGAGGAAGACCGCCCCCTCGAGGATCAACTCGATCGCGTGCCAGTTCTGGCTGTCAGACAGCCGGTGTTGCGGTGGCAGGCTCCGAGCGGCTCCGTGACCTGTGATCAGGCCGGCGACCACCGCGGCAACCAATCCGGATGCCCCGAGCAGCTCAGCCGGAATCGACGCCAGAAACGGCACCGCAAAGGAGATGACCGTGTTGACGGTCGAATCCGTGACCTTCGAACGCACCCAAAGGTTGAGGTGACCGACAACGAATCCGAAGACCACTGCAACGGCAACGGCGTACACGAACGTCCCGAGCACTCCCCAGAACGACACGGCAGCAGCGGTGCCCGCGATCGCCGTGCGCAACAGCACGAGCGCGGTGGCGTCGTTGAGGAGGCTCTCGCCTTCCAGCACCGATACAACACGCCCGGAAACGCCGACCTTCTTGACGATCGAGGTGGCGACGGCATCCGTCGGGCTGACGATCGCGCCGAGGGCGATTCCCCACCACAGGCCGAGCCCGGGGATCACCCAGGCGAAGAACAGCCCGAGCACGATCGAGGAGATCACGACCAACGCGACGGACAGGCCACCGATCGCGTTGAATTCCCGGCGGAAATTCATGGTCGGCATCGACACGGAAGCGGAGTACAGCAGCGGCGGCAGTACCCCGGCAAGAATCCATTCCGGATCGATTTCGACGGTGGGAATGAACGGCAGAAAGCTGACACCGATGCCCACGACCACCAGGATGAGAGGAGCCGCTATACGCATCCGTGGGGCGAGTGCCGCCGCAGCGGCGACCGCCAGCAGACCGACCACTGCCACGATCAAGAAACTCATCGTTGATCCCGTCGTGTTCTCATCTGCGTCCTCCCGTCAACCCTGGTTGCCCGGATGCCCAGGGGTTCGCATACTCGGCGTTCGGATGCTCGGGGATCGCTCGCCCGCGGGTTCGGACACCGCCGCAGAACCGCCGAATTCCAACCTAGTGTCGCACTCCGCGCGTCGCCCGGCGCGTACTGAAGCACTGCGCGCCCCGTCGCGCACACGCGCGGTGCCTTAACCTGGAGATATGAGCAAGACAGTCGCCACAGCTAAACCGGCCAACCGATCACGATAGAACGCGCCGGCAGCAGACTCCCGCTCAACTACTTCGCGATACCGTTCGGACTGAGCGGCATCGCCGGCACCTGGACTGTCGCCGCGCCTGCGCTCGGTGCGCCGGCTGCCATTGGTCTCACCCTGTGGGCGGTTGCCGGGATCGTCTGGCTGGGCATGCTCTGTGTATATGCGTGGCGGGGCATGCGCGCCGGTGGCTCTCTTCTGGCCGACCTGCGGCATCCGTTTCTCGGTCCGTTCGCCGCGCTCGCACCTGTCGTCGCCATCTTGCTCGGCGGCGCGATGGCGCACCTCTGGCCGCTCGGGGCCGGCATCCTCGTGGGCGCGGGCGTCGTCGTCATCGGGGTTCTCAGCGCGTGGCTGCTGGCCGAGTGGATGACAGGCTCGGTGGACGCACACATCTTTCATCCGGCCAATTTTCTGACGGTTCTTGCCGGTGGGCTCATCGGTGCAATCGGGCTGGCTCAGATCGGCGCGCGCACCCTGGCACTCGTTGCATTCTGCATTGGGATCTTCTTCTGGGCGGTGATGGCTGCGGTCGTTCTCGCCCGGCTGGCCGCGGTCCAGAAGCTGCCCGCCGTGTTGATCCCCACACTCGCCATCTTCTCCGTGCCGCCGAGCGTGGCTGGGATCGCCTGGTTCGCCATCAACGGCGAGCAGATCGACTGGATTCAGCAAACCCTGCTCGGGCTGATGCTGTTCCTGCTGCTCAGCCAAGTTTTCCTGCTCCGTAGCTATGCCAGAGTGCCGTTCGGAATCGGCTTCTGGTCGTTCACGTTTACCGTGGCCGCTCCGGCGACCTACGGCATCCACTGGCTGTGGTTGACGCAGCCGAGCGGATGGGCGGCGTGGAGCTGGCTGATCCTCAGCGCCGTGACACTCTGGATCGGCTGGATCGCAGTGCACTCCTCTACCCGCGCAGTGCGACATGCGATCCAGAAGGATCAAAGTCATACACATCGCTAATTAGCATTGTTAACGATTTGGCTGAAATGGGTTTAAACTGAATTCATGCCGACCATCCAACTCAACCCCGCGGACGCGCGCACGACGGGCCTCAAGCCCGGCGGCTTGTCCGTCGATCTGCGCACGGCAGTGTTGCAACTGGCACGACGCATCCGTCAAGAGCGAGGCGACGAGGCGATCACGATTGCCGAAAACTCCGCACTCGCTGCTCTCGCCCGCCATGGTTCGATGACTCCGCGCCGCCTGGCCGATCACGAGCAAATCAGCCCGCCGGCGATGACCCGCACGCTGTCGAACCTCGCGGCCAAGGGGTATGTCACGAAGACCGATGATCCGTCTGATGGTCGCAAGGTCCTGATCGAGTTGAGCCAATCCGGGGCCGCCTTGGTCAAAGAGACCCGCCACCGTCGAAGTGCGTGGCTCTCCCGTCGATTGGCGAAGTTGACGCCCGACGAGCGGGCCGTGCTCGCCGAAGCCGCCCGCATCATGGTGAAGGTGAACTCCGCCCAATGATCCGAGCAACACCGTTCCGAGCTACACAGTTCCGAGCTACGCAGTGAAGTACACGTTCCGCTCGCTGCGCTTCTTCAACTACCGGGTGTGGGCCATGGGAGCGATCGTGTCCAACACCGGCACGTGGATGCAGCGCGTCGCCCAGGACTGGCTCGTGCTCACCGTGCTCACCACGAACTCGTCGATTGCGCTCGGCATTACCACCGGGCTCCAGTTCGGTCCGATCCTCGTGTTGGCACCCTTGGCCGGGCTGATCTCCGACCGCTACAACAAGCGGATCGTGTTGCTGATCACGCAGACCTCCGCCGGCGTGATCGGCCTAGCCATGGGCGTGCTCGTGCTCAGCGGCCATGCGCAGCTCTGGCAGGTCTACGTGCTCGCCCTGCTCTCCGGAGTTGTCGCAGCGATCGATTCGCCCGCTCGACAGACGTTCGTGGCCGAGATGGTGCCACTGAAAGATCTGCCGAATGCGGTCGGGCTCAACAGCGCGTCGTTCAATACGGCCCGCTTGATCGGGCCTGCCCTCGCGGGTCTCCTGATCGCGGGCGTTGGCATCGGTTGGGTCTTCGTGATCAACGCCGCGACCTTCGCGGCTGTCGTCTTCTCCCTGACCCGGATGCGTGAGGCCGACCTCGCAACTTCCCCCGCTCCCAAGCGCGGCAAGGGTGCCATGCGCGCCGGCATGCACTACGTGCGCAAGCGCTCCGACATCATCCTGCTGCTGGTCGTGGTCGGGCTGGTCGGTGCGTTCGGCATGAATTTCCAGATGACGACGGCGATCATCGCACGACTCGTATTCCACAAGGATGCCGCCCAATACGGGCTGCTGGGCTCGATCATGGCCGTGGGGTCACTGGCCGGCGCGCTGTTCGCTGCACGCCGCGAGCATCCGGGCACCCGGTTGGTGCTGGGGTCCACGCTCGCGTTCGGTGTGATCGCGTCGATCGCCGCGCTGATGCCGACCTACTGGACGTTTGCGATCGCGCTGATCCCGGTTGGGCTCAGTGCTCTCACGCTGATGACCGCAGCGAACGCCACCGTGCAGATGACCGTCGAGCCGGCGATGCGCGGCCGGGTGATGGCTCTGTACATGGCGATCTTCATGGGAACAACGCCGATCGGCGCCCCGATCATCGGTTGGATCGGCGAAGCCTGGGGGCCACGTTGGACGATCTTGTTCGGCGGCCTCGTCGCGCTCGCGACGGGCATCGGCGCCATCATCTTCATCATGTGGGCGCGCAAGTTGCGGGTCGGCTATGTTGCGGAAGCACCGCTGCGGTTCGGGCTGGTGCCGACGCGCGCCGGGTTGCGCCAGCACGCCTTCGAGAAACTGACGGCCCAGCAGACTCAGGACGACGTCGCCGGCGCGTAGACGATGCGGCCTGCGTGCGGCCGGCGTGCGGCCGGCGTGCGGCCGGCCGGCCTGCCTGCCTGCCTGCCTGCCTGCCTGCCTGCCTGCAGCCGATTACATGAGAAACATCTCATGTCCTTCTCTCAGCTGTCTCATGAGGCTTCGCGAGACTCGATTCACGAGCCACAACGGGCTCGAGTGAAGAAAGGCACAAACGCGAATATGAAGACGCTTACGAAGGTCATCGTGGCCACCGCAGCAGGAGTTCTCAGTGTGGGCATTGCCACGGCTGGGGCATTCGCCGCGACGGGGTCCCTGTCGGTCGCCAACGCTCCCGGCCAAGTTCTCAAGACCACCGGTGTCGGTCCTGCGGCCGCCCACGCCAACGCAAACGCGCTGTCACACGCGAACGAACATGCCAAGGGTCTTTTCGGCAGCACGCCGACCGCGATTCCGACCGCGATTCCAACCGCGGCGCCCAGCGTGACCGGCGAGGCATCCGGCGACGCGCACGCCTCTGCGAACGCGACCACTCCGTCGGCCGCCACGGTTCCGACCACTGCGGCGAAAGACGCATCCACCGTTAAGGGCAGCCTCACCGGTAGCGAAATCAGTGCGTGGGCTAAGGCCCAGGGCGGTGCTCAGGTCGTAGCGCCCCCTGCAGCGGTCGATGTTCAGGGCGGCGGGTCGGCTACGGCTGGTCACTAACCCTCGATCCACCGACCGGGTTGGCTGGCGGCGTTGATTTCGGATTGAGCCGGATTTCTGGTGGGGGCAGCACTGATTACTGGGCCTTTCTGCCCGCGGT
>Ga0208357_1000475_pt1 | contig 32785 bp, 23 predicted proteins | sample NGESurdeep092012_6_FD_184487 | JGI IMG/M metagenome (GOLD analysis project Ga0208357, IMG submission 184487) | Arctic peat soil microbial communities from Barrow, Alaska - NGEE Surface sample F52-2 deep-092012 (SPAdes) | ecosystem: Environmental > Terrestrial > Soil > Wetlands > Peat ...
CCGCATGATTCGGCAGATGTGGGATATTTTTCATTCTCCGGTGCCATCACGCGATCAGATCGAACGCGCTGCCTACGAAGGCCCACGGTTGATCCCAGGGTTGCGGCGAAGCGCATCCTAAACGTAGGCGCATGGGTGTGCCCGCGGGTGATGCGGGATCAGGCAATGCGCGGGCATGGCGCTTGCTGAACTTTTTGTATCCCGAGAATCCATACCGAGGGACCCGACGGAAAGTGTCGCGGTGGGCCGATGTCAAGCCAATCGACGTGGGCCTGCTGCTAAGCAATCCGATTCGATCCATAAAACGAGAGGAAGTAATGAGAACATTGAAACTGCCGATTGCCGGTTCGCTGTTGGTACTTTGTTGTGCAATGTCGGGTGCGTATGCGGCCGATTCCGATAACGCAGCCATGAGTAGTCCCATGGGAACGAACTCCGCCGACACGATGCAGCCGGCGGGTGCGCCGATGAGCGACTCGACCTACCATCAGCGCAAGGCACAAATCTCAGACGAATACAAGGTTGCGCGCAAGCAATGCGATAGTTTGGCGAGCAATGCCAAAGATCTTTGCGTAGCCGAAGCGAAAAGTAACGAACGCAAGGGCATGGCGCGACTCGAGGCCGATCGCAAACCTTCGGCCAAGGCCAACGAGAAACGCGCCATAGAAAACGCCGAAGCCAATTACGACGTGGCGAAGGTGCGTTGCGATGCCAAGACCGGCAATGAGAAGGACGTGTGCATGAAGGCGGCCAAGGCTGCTGAAGTCAGCGCCAAGGCCGATGCCAAGACGGCGCGGACAACGGCGGATGCGCGCGCCGATGCCTCGAGCGAGAAGCATGAAGCGGATTACAAGCTTGCATTGCAAAAGTGTGACGGTCTGGCGGGTACGGCCAAGGACAATTGTGTCGCCGATGCCAAGACCTCGTACGGGAAGTAACGCGCGTGCCGGCTGGAGATGAGAAGCGTGGCCGTCGGCCGTCAAGAATCGTGGTATGAGGTGTGCCCGGGAATCGGCCCGGGATACCTTTCTTCGTAGTCCTCATGGAGAATTGAGATGAACAAGGATCAAGTCAAAGGCGCGACCAAGGAAGTGGCCGGTAAGGTTCAGGAGAAGGCCGGTCAGGCCGTAGGCAGTACAAATCAGCAGGTTAAAGGTCTGGAAAAACAGGTGACCGGGGGTGCTCAAAAGGCGGTCGGGGACGCCAAGGAAACACTCAAGGATGCCGCGCGCAATCGTTGACGCGTTCCGGGCCTGAGGGATTTTTTTGTTGCATCCGAACCGGCCCTCGCCTTGGTGCGAGGGCCGATCTTCATTGAGTTTCATGCTTGCACCCCTCGTGCGGATATCTCCGGCATGATTGACGGCCGTTTCCCGTTCACACGGGCCTCTATGACGTGCGCTGACCGAGAAGGAGCGCCACCGGGAGTTCACGGAGGGCCTGTGACAGCAGGACGTCGCCATGGTTCGCGTGGGATTCCTGTCCGGTGAGCGCATCGCGCCACAGTGTCGCGCTTGAATCGTCTCCAGTCACGACATGGGTATCTTGCCATTGCGCGGGGGCAATGCGCAGCTGCTCGCCTTCCAGGTAAGGATGGGCAAGTCGCGTGAGTATGCAGATCGCGACGTCAGAACCGCTTCGTCGCCGAAACGCAATGACACAGCGTGCCAGGGGCCCGCGTACTTGCAGCGGTTCGTAGTTGCCGTGTCGGAATAACTCGGGCCGCTGGCGCCGCTGCGTCAACACGCGCGCGATCAATGCCTGCTTCACGCGGCCATCGCGCCAGGATAAAAGCAGGTTTTCCCATTTCGGATCTTCCTGCCAGTGAGCCAATGCTTTCTCACGGATTTCGTAATCGACGGCGCGCCGGTTGTCGGGATCCACCAGGCTGAAATCCCACCGTTCCGTTCCTTGGTAGAGATCGGGAATGCCCGGCGTTGTCATGCGCAGAAAGCATTGGGCGAGTCCGTTTACGGCACCTGCGACACTGATCTCGCGTGCAAATTGCGCGATCTCCCCAAGGGTCAGATCCGGCGACTGTGCGGCTTTCAGCGCCTGAAGATAATGGGTGCAGGCGGACTCATAGGCCGGATTGGCCGCGATCCAGCTCGAATATCGCTTGGCTTCGTGCAATGCCTTGGTCTGCCACACGGCGATGCGCGAGAGGAACGCGTCCGTGCCGCAGATATCATCGGGGGCGAGATCCAGGGGCCACGCACCGACGAGCGTCTGGAATAGCATGGCCTCGTCGATGAAATCCGGCGCCAGTCCGGCCTCGAGCATGGCACGGTGTGGCACCGCGCGCCGATGCCAATCCAAGAGCGTGGCTGTCCAATCACTGGAGCATTCACTCAGTACGGCCAGGCGCGCGCGCACATCCTCGCCACGCTTGTGATCATGCGTGGCGGTTGCATTCATCGCCAACGGAAAGTCGCGTGAGCGACGCAAGGTGCGGTCATGGAAGGCCGGGGCCTCGAGCGCAAAAACGGCCGGATTTCCACCCACTTCGTTTAAAGCCAGGAGCCGCCCGTAGCGATAGAACGCGGTGTCTTCGACTGCCTTGGCGGCCAGCGGGGAACTCGTTTGCTGCAGACGTGTTACGGCGCGACCGGTCGCCAGGCGCGACCCTAAAGTGTTCTTCTGAAGAATCCAGCCAGCTAGGGCATCGAGCAGCGCGTGGTCCGAGATCCGCAGGATCCGGCGCGCGCGCGCGACTGTGCGTCCGATCACCAAACGATCGGCGGCGCTGAATGCCTGCTCGAAGATATAGGTCCGGTAGACGCGCAACTCGCATAGGAATGCTGCTGTGACGCGGCGTACGGCCGTTAGACTAAAGTCGCGCGTCGCAGGGCTGCTGCGGGCGAGCTCGTGCAAAAGTCGGGCGACGGCATCGAGTTCGCTGGCAAGGTTCTCCGAAAGAATCTGGCGCCGGGCCGCGCGCTCGTAAGCATCAAATCCGTCGTGAGACAAGCTGATGGTTTGCCATAACCGCGTCAGCGACTGTTCGGCTCTGCCATCCACAAGCAGCCGCAGTGCGGCATTCATGAAATCGTAGCCGGTCGTGCCGTCAATGCCCCAGTCGGTGCGCAGTGTCTCGCCGTCTGCCAGGATTTTTTCGACGATCACGTAGGGCTCGTCACGCCCTGCGGCCTCGGGCCGATACGGCCGCAAGGACGCGAGTCGCTCGCGCAGTGCCTGGCAGTAGCCACCCGGGTTGGCCAGGCCATCGACGTGGTCGACCCGTAAGCCGTCGATCAGGCCGTCTTTGTAGAGTTGGAACATGAGACCGTGCGTCGCCTCGAAAACGGACTCCAGTTCGACGCGCATGCCCACAAGGTCGCTGATCTCAAAAAAGCGCCGCCAGTTGATTTCATCGCGTGCCGAACGCCACCAAGCGAGACGATAGTTTTGAATCTCGAGAAGCGCGTGCAGTCGTGCTTGTCCGACCTCGGTCTGGGGTGCATAGGCTGAAAGAATGCGTGCAAGGCCAAAAGCGCGGTTAGCGGCCGCATCCGCGGACGTTTCACCCAATTGCAGAAGAAGTGCGCCAGAATCAAGCGGCACAAATGCGGCGCTTGCGCGAGGGTATCCTCCCGAGGGCAACGCACGATCCGCGCGCGACCCGTCCAGGGTGCGCAGAATTTCGCCATAACTGACCGGTGCGAGCGGTAGCCGATGTGCGAAATACTGAATCTCGAATTCTTCCCGTTCGCCATCGAACGCAAGGCGGATATCGCCGCTCGCCAACGCCACGCCGTATTGCTGTCCGAGAACCGGCAAGAGAACTTTACCGCGCAAGAGGGAATCGGGGGAATCCCAGTCGATGTCGAAGAAATCTTTGAAACGACTATCCGGCCCCAAGCACAAGACATCGCGCCACCACCGGTTCTCAGGGCTCTTGGCCGCCATATGGTTCGGCACGATATCGACGATAAGCCCCATATCGTATCGGCGCAGCTCGGTGACTAAACGTTCGAGGGCCGGTAGCCCACCGAGCTCTGGATTGATCTCTTCGTAGTCGACGACATCATAGCCATGCATCGACCCGGTGATCGAGCGAACCAAAGGAGAGAGGTAAAGATGACTGACTCCGAGCCCCGCAAAGTAGGGGACGCGCAGGGTGGCGTCGTCAAGAGTAAATGCGTGGTGCAGCTGCAACCGCACAGTGGAGGTGATGGGCATCATGTTCATTTCGCGCGGGCGCCTGCAATGCGCGCGAGTCGCTCTATGGTGCGCGGCAGGTTGAACTGGTCGTCGACCGAGTCATGGAACCGGCGGCGCCAGTTCGGATGTTCATCGACCGTTCCCGGCAGATTGGGTTGGTCGGTCAGCCCAAGTAGGTCTTCCATCGGAATCAGAACGAGCGAACAGGGTGTCGACGCGACAAATTCGAGAATGGAGGACAGCGGCGGGTCCTCCAAATTCTGCGGTGCGTCACCGGTGACGCACCCCTCATCTTCGAGCGCGTTCCAGAGGGCTTGGCGATCCTGGGCACGCGTGATGAGCAGGTCCGAAAGCGTCTGCGCGTCACCCAATTGCCCGAGGCTGGTGCGCAGGCGCAAATCCTCGCCGCGCCACCAGCCAGCCACGGTGGGCAAATCATGCGTCGTTGTGGTGCCCACCGAAATGACCGGCCAGTGCCGGGGAGCGGCGAAGGCCTGGTCTTGTCGCTCGAACCAGAGGACTGAAGTGCCGAGAATGCCGCGGGCCTTCAGGTGTTCGTTAAATCCGGACGGCACTGTTCCCAGGTTTTCTCCGATGATAATGGCACGATGACGCCAGGATTCCAGGGCGACGAGTCGTAGCATGTCTTCGAACGGGTAGAGGAGGTACGCACCGTCCTGTGCCTTCTCACCGTCGGGTATGAGCCAAAGCCGCATAAGTCCGAGGACGTGGTCGATGCGCATTCCACCGCATTCGGCCAGGATTGCACGCAGCATCTCGATCAGTGCAGAAAATCCGGATTGTTGCAACGCCCGGGGAGAAAACACCGCAAGCCCCCACGACTGGCCCTTGGGGTTGTAGACATCCGGCGGCGCACCGCAGACCAACCCCCGGATGATTTGTCCCTGGCGTGACCATGCGTGGCTGCCCCAGGGATCGGTTCCGACCGCGAGATCCCCAATGATCCCAATGGACATACCAGCGGCCAGGGCGTCAGATTGGGCGCCCGCCAAGCCGCGTGCGGCAAGCCACTGCGCGAAGACATAAAACTCGATATCTTCGGCGTGCTCGTGCGCGAAGCGTTGGACGTCAAGGGTATGCGCGGATTGATATTGCGTGGGCCAGACGGTCCAATTCGAGGCCTGGCCGGATTTCAGTGCCCTGTGCAAGGCCTCGAAGCAGGCATGTTCCGTGAGCGCTGCGCCTCCTCGGATCCGAAAGGTCAGATACTCGTTGGTCAGCTGCGCACTGAGCAAATCGCCGCGACGTTCAAACAGTCGACGTAATACGATGGCGCGCGCGTTCATTGTTGCCGGCCAGTCGATCAATGCCTGTCGATCGGAATCGGCCAGTTCCCGGCCGATTCCGAGTTCGTCGTGCACGGCCGCGACCGCGCCGGCCCCGAAAGTGCTCGCCGGATCGACGTAGACCGGATTGAGAAATAAGCGACTGGAAGGCGAATACGGACTCGTCCGTTCGGGAAACGCAAACGATCCGGCATGTACCGGATTGATACCGACGGCGGCTGCCCCGTGGCGGCCGGCCCATGTGCAAAACTTCGATAGCGCCGTGAAGTCGCCCACGCCGGTCGGCGTTTCGCGTCGTAACGCGTACATCGGGACCTGCAGCCCCCACGGTCGATGCTGCCGATCGCTTGATAGTGCGTCGGAGATCCCAAAGCAACGCTCGGGTGCAATCGCAACCACGATCTGGGAATCGGCGATGCACAGCCGATGATAGCCAATCGCATGAATCGCGGGGAATTCCAATTCGCCGTTATCGGCTTGCGTGGCCACGCCCTCGACGGGGCGCGCGCCTTCAAGTTCGAGAAAAAAGGTCAATTTTGATAGGCGTACCCGACAAGGTATGCGGAGTGGCATGCCTGACAACCCGGTGCAAAACGATGGAATCGTCGCGTATGGCGGCGCGTCGATTCTGGCGCGACTCTCGCGCAGTTCTTCGAGCGATGTCGCGGGCAACTCCAGCTGAGTCAGGATACGGATGAGAACCTCGTCGGCGACCGTATGCTGCCGACCCTGGGTATCATGCCAGTGGACGACGATGCCGGCGCGTCGGGCGAGTTCGTGCAGGAGATCGGAGTCCATGGTTTTGTCGGACAAATCTTTCATGTCGCCGTAAGAGGAGCCCGCAATCCTAGATGTCGGCTTCGAACCGTGCGACCGTAGTTGCCGCCGGCAGCGTCCCGGCGGTGATGCGGCGTGCAGCCCCTGGCGCACTTTCGTAGAGCAGGGTGCGTGCCAAATCGACACGAACCCCGTCGAGCGAGGTATCAGCCGTTCCGAGATTGGCAAAGAGGGCCAGCACTTTACCGTCCCCGAGCCGCCAACGGGCCGCGACCGCAGAATCTCCGAGAGCCCAGGCGCCCAGAGTTGATGTGCCGGCTAGACGACCGGCGAGACAACTTCGGCGTAGCAGGAGTAAGCCGCGAACCCATCCCAGCCATTCCAGCGCCGGTGCGTCTTGTGGCGCTCCGGGTGCATCGATGCGGCATGCGAGAAATGTTGCGACATCGTTCGGATCGGGAATCGTTGCTTGCATGTCATCCGTGGCAAACCCTGGAAATCTTGCGAACTCCCGGCGCCGGCCGTCACGCACGGCGCGCGCCAAGTCCCCATCGAATCCGGTGAAGTAGTAAAACGGGGTGGTGCTGCCGTGTTCATCGCCCATGAAAAGCAGTGGTACATGCGGGGCAAGGAGAAGAAGCGCCATGGCTGCGCGCAAGGCGGCCGGTCGGGCCAGGACAGGCAGGCGCTCGCCCAATGCCCGATTGCCAATCTGGTCGTGATTCTGCAGAAACCATACGAACGAGGTCACAGGCAAATGTGCGCTGGGGGACCCTCTTGTACGATCGCGATAATCGGAGAATTCGCCCTGATAGTCAAAACCCTGAGCCAGGCAGCGAGCGAGCCGCTTTGCTGGCGCGTCTGCGTGGTCGGCGTAATACCCGAAAGCCTCGCCCGCGAGCAGTACGTGGAGCGCATGGTGCGCGTCGTCGTTCCACTGGGCATCGAAGCCCTGCTCCAACAGGTGTGCGTCGTTATCGTCGTTCTCGAGCACCAAGTGAACGTAACGCTCGCCCCCGACCGCCGCGCGGACTTGGGCAGGCAGCGTCTCCAGCCACCCGGCGCCTTCGATGGTATGGACCGCATCGAGCCGTAATCCGTCGAAGCGATACTCGGTTAACCAGAAGATCGCGTTGGCGGTAAAGAACTCTCGGACTTCAGGGCGTCGGTAATCGATGGCACCCCCCCAGGGCGTGTCGATGTCATCCCGAAAAAATGCTTTCGCGTAGAGCCCGAGAAAGTTTCCCCGTGGACCGAAATGGTTGTAAACCACATCCAGAAATACCGATAATCCCAAATCGTGGGCCGCGTCCACCAGCGCACGCAAGGCATCCGGCGTGCCATACGTGGTATCGGGTGCGTACGGCAGCACACCATCGTAGCCCCAGTTGCGCGCGCCGTAAAAGTCGGCGATCGGCATGAGTTCTATGGCCGTCACGCCGAGCGATGCGATCGAACCGAGTTGAGCGCGCAGCGCGTCAAACCCCCCTACCAATCCGACGTGGACCTCGTAGAGAACGGTTTCGGGCCAGGGTTTTCCGTGCCAGTGAGGATTGTTCCAACGGTATGAACGGCCGTCGACGACCCGGGAGTCCCCTTCGGCGTCTTGAACCTGGGCCCGTGCGGCAGGGTCGGGTACGCGCGTTCCGTCGGGTAATACGAAAGCATAACGTGCCCCCGCGCCGCAGCCGGAATCCAGGGTGTACCAACCGTCACGATCACGCTGCATCGGCAGCGCCGCTTCACCGTCGATTTCGATATCCAATGAATTGACGTCGGGCGCCCAAATCTGAAATCGGATTCGGCCATCCTCCAGAAAGAGCGGACCAAAGCGCGACATCGGGACGCTTTCTTCGCCCTTCATGGGGCCGAATCCGGGCTCGCAATTGCGCCTCGAGCGCCCAGGAGTACGACGCTGTGCGGGCCGATTTCCAGAGACTGATCGTCCAACGGATGCGCGATGATCTCGGCTGTGCCAGAGTCGATCAGTTTCACCCATTGCTGAGCGGGCTGCGGCAACTGGAAACGACATGGTTCGCGTGCGCCGTTGATCAACAATAGCGTGATATGGAATGTCGAGTCGGGTGAGCACGCGGCCCGCCGAAGCGCCAAAGCGCGAGCTTCGGAATCGGACCAACTGTCGGAAGTGATGGGCGCTCCCGATGGATCGAACCAGTCGATGTCGCGGATACCGGGCGCGATGTCGCGCGCCCCGTGGAAAAACTCGGCTGCGCGTAGGGCAGGATACTCCTGGCGCAGTGCGATCAGCCGTGTCGTGAATTCAAGCAGGCCGGCGCCGTCCGGTTCTTCGGCTGATCTCCATTGAATCCACGAGATCGGATTGTCCTGGCAATAGGCGTTGTTGTTTCCCTCTTGCGTGCGTCCGAACTCATCGCCTGCCAGGAGCATGGGTGTACCCTGCGAGAGTAACAGCGTGGCCAAAATGGCGCGCTGGATGCGGAGGCGCTGTGCCTTGATGGCCGCGTCGTCGGTCGGTCCTTCCACACCCCAATTGGCGCTCGCGTTGTCCGGGCTGCCGTCACGGTTCTCCTCACCGTTCGCCTCATTGTGACGTTCGGCATACGAGACGAGATCGCGTAAGGTGAAGCCGTCGTGGGCGGCCACGAAATTGATCGACGCCGTAGTCTTGCGACGGCGTCTGTCGAACAGATCGGCAGAGCCGGCGATGCGGGCAGCAAGATCTGCACGTTGCCCCGCATCGCCGCGCCAGAAGCGGCGCACAGTATCGCGAAATTTATCGTTCCATTCACAAAAGCCTGGCGGGTGATTTCCGAGTTGATAGCCACCAGGCCCCAAATCCCAGGGCTCGGATATCAATTTCAGTTGCGACAGTATGGGGTCTTGGCGGATCGCGTCGAAAAAGCCCGAGCCTGGATCGAATCCGGTTCCTTCCCGACCCAGCGTGGCGCCGAGGTCGAAACGAAATCCGTCGACATGAAACGCATCGGCCCAGTAGCGTAGCGAATCCATGATCATTTGCAGGACGCGCGGATGCGGCACGTTCAGGGTATTGCCGCATCCTGTCTCGTCGATATAGTGACGTTCGTCGCCGGGTATGAGCCGGTAATAGCTGGCGTTGTCCAGTCCACGCCACGAGAGTGTGGGCCCGAGCTCGCTGCCTTCACATGTATGGTTGTAGACCACATCGAGAATGACTTCCAGACCTGCGGCGTGCAAGCGTCGTACCGCCACGCGCATTTCATTGAGCATGCCCATCGCGAGATAGCTCGGCTCGGGCGCAAAAAATCCCAAGGTGCTGTATCCCCAGTAATTAGTCAGGCCGCGCTCGATCAGGAAGCGGTCCTGCAGGAACGCCTGGACGGGCAGCAGTTCAACGGTGGTGACCCCAAGACGCAGTAGTTGCTCGATGAAATGCGGGTCGGCGAGTGCTCGAAAAGTGCCCCGTTCGTGCGCTCGCAAGCCGTTACGCTGCATCGACAATCCGCGCACATGGGCTTCGTAGATGACTGTATTCGATAGGGGCACGCGCGGCCTGCGATCGTCGCCCCAATTAAAGCTTTCGTCGATGGCAATCGCCTTGGGCATGGCTGGGGCGCTGTCACGCCGGTCCATGGAGAGATCCAGGCGGGCCGTCTGTGCCCGGTGACCGAATAGCGCATCGGTCCAACGCAATGGACCGATCAATTTTTTTGCGTACGGGTCCAACAAGAGTTTGTGTGGATTGAAGCGGTGCCCGTGTTGAGGCTCCCAGGCCCCGTACGCCCGGTAGCCGTAGACTGTTCCGGCAGGTGCTTCAGGCAGGTAACCGTGCCAGACCTCGTCGGTACATTCGGGCAGAGGATGGCGAGCGAGTTCTTTTCGGCCCGCCGGGTCAAATAGGCATAATTCGATTTTTGAGGCATTGGCGGAGAAGACCGCGAAATTCACGCCGAGGCCGTCCCAGGTGGCCCCCAAAGGGTAGGGCGAACCGGGCAAGAGGCGGTTGGCTAATTCGGGACGAGGCGATGTTAAGGTCACGGACTGGGCGAGAAGATAAGCGTTGCAAGGGGCGGCAGCGTCATGACGAGTGAGAACGGCTGGCCGTGTGCCTCTTGCGGATGCGCAAAGAGCATGCCTTTGTTTCCGACATTCGAGCCGGCGTAGATGGTGGCGTCCGAGTTGAGTCGCTCAATCCAGTTGCCACCGCACGGAACGCCGATGCGGTAACCATAGCGTGGCATTGGCGTGAAATTCGAGACGATGAGAATGCCGGGGTCCTGAGCCGGATCAGGTTGAGCTCTGCGCATGAAGGCGAACACGCTATTGCCGCGGTCGTCGCCGACCAGCCATTGAAAGCCTTCACTCCGATCATCTTGTGCATACAGCGCGGGTTCGCTGCGCAAAAGTCGGTTCAAGTCGGCGACCAGGCGTTGCACACCCGCGTGGAACGGGTCATCCACCAAGTCCCAATCCAGTTCCGCGTCATGATTCCACTCTCTGGATTGGGCAATTTCGGCTCCCATGAAAATGAGTTTCTTCCCGGGGTGCGACCACATGAATGCGTAGTAGGCGCGCAGATTGGCAAAGCGTTGCCACAGGTCACCGGGCATTTTGTTGATCAACGACCTCTTGCCATAGACGACCTCGTCATGAGACAGGGGCAGTACGAAGCGTTCCGAATAGGCGTAGACCAGCCCGAAAGTCAAGTCGTCGTGGTGCCAGGCGCGGTGGATCGGGTCGTGCGTCATGTAACGCAGCGTGTCGTGCATCCACCCCATGTTCCACTTGAATGAAAAACCCAGACCGCCGGCCGCTTGCGGTGCAGTAACACCGGGCCATGCCGTAGATTCTTCGGCGATGGTCAAGGTGCCGGGGCAGCGCTCCGCAACGACACGATTCAATTCGCGCAGGAATTCGACGGCTTCCAGGTTCTCGCGACCGCCATACCGATTGGGCACCCACTGGCCGGGCGCGCGACTGTAATCCCGGTAGAGCATCGCGGCGACCGCGTCGACACGCAGGCCATCGATGTGGAATCGCTCCAGCCATTCGAGCGCACTCGCGATGAGAAAGCCGCGCACCTCATGCCGCCCGAAGTTGTAGATGTAGGTATTCCAGTCTGCGTGGAATCCTTCGCGTCGATCCGCGTATTCGTACAAGGCGGTCCCGTCGAATTGCGCCAACCCATGGACATCGTCAGGAAAATGACCCGGCACCCAATCCAGAATGACCCCGAGATTTGCGCTGTGACAGCGGTCGACAAAACTCGCGAACAAATCCGGGCTGCCGAAGCGCGCGCTGGGTGCAAACAGTGAAATCGGCTGGTATCCCCATGATCCCCCAAATGGGTATTCCATGATCGGCATCAATTCAAGATGGGTAAAACCCATTGTCGTGGCGTACGGAATGATGCGATCGGCGAGCACTGTCCAACCGTTCTGGACATCGTTGACCTCCCGTAGCCATGAGCCGACATGCAATTCATAGATCGACAGGGGTTGCGTGGCCATTTCGGTGTCGGCACGCTTTTTCTGCCAGGCCCAATCAGTCCATGAGAACGACGCAGCATCGGCGACGACCGAAGCGGTCGCCGGAGGCGCCTCAGTCGCGCGCGCCAAGGGGTCGGCTTTTTGTGGCAGGCGTTCACCGTGTGCACCAATAAGGGAATACTTATAGCGCGCCCCGACGGCAAGTTGCGGAATGAAAAGCTCCCAGACGCCGGCGCTGTGACGCAAACGCATTGGGTGACGCCGCTCGTCCCATAGATTGAAGTCACCCACGACTGACACGCGCTGTGCGTTGGGCGCCCAAAGCGCAAAACGCACGCCTACGACGCCATCGATGTCCATCGCCTGCGCGCCCAGGCAACGTGCCAATTCGCGATGGCTACCCTCGGCAATGAGATGCAAGTCGAATTCACTCAAGAGCAGGCCGAATGAATACGGATCGTCGAATTGCTCGCGCTGGCCGGATGCCCAAAGCACGCAGAGGCGGTAGTCAGTCGTCTCGCGCGGTGCGCCTTCAAAAAACCCCGATGTGCCAACTTGTACGAGGCTGCAAAGCTCGACTCCGTTGTGACGATGGATCAGGGTAACTTCTTGGGCGCCGGGCAGAAACGCACGCACGACGTGGGCTGCGCCGAGGTCATGCGGCCCAAGAATCGAGAAAGGGTCCGAATGATAACCGCCAACCACAGCGTCGAGATCGGATCTGGGAACGCTGGGCAGCGTCGGTGCTGCTTTAATATCCATCGCTTCGTGCCTCCAGATCCGGCTTCGTATTTGCACCGGTAGGCGTCGATGTGTCAGACGCTTGCCACTCTTCGTGGAGGAGTTTTTGGGCGAGCCGTGCCAATCCTCGCGTCGGCAATCCGATCCAATCAGGCCGATTGGCCGCTTCGTAGCATACCTCGTAGGATGCCTTCTCAATCAGAAAAAGATCCAACAGGGCCGCTTCCGAACGACTCCATTGAGTCGCATCGGGAGGTGCGTGTACGGCGAGTCGGTAGGCGTTGACGAAGATCTCGCTAGCCCGTTCGCAAAAATGCTGCAGCAGCGCATGGCGCCGTTCCTCGAGCCTTGCCACTGCTGCCTTGGCACCCTCGCGCCCGGACAATCGAACCGTCGCCGCAGCGTAATCGAGTGAGCGCAACAGGCCGGCCACGTCGCGCAATGGGCTGGTCTTGGCGCGCCGCTGCTGCAACGGCTGGGCTGGCTCGCCTTCGAAGTCGATGAGGTAAGCGTCGCCTTGGGAGACAAGCACTTGGCCCAGATGGAAATCTCCGTGCACGCGCGTGCGCACGGCGCCGTGTCCTGCGCCAGCCAGACGTGCGATGGCTTGGCTGATGGCCTCGTGGCGTGACAGAAGATAGCGCTTTGCGTCACGCAATTCCTCCGACTCCGTGTCGCGCTGACGGGCGAGCACTTCGACGGCTCGATCCAGCATCCGTCTGGCGCCGTCGATCCACTGCTGGATGTCGGCATCGTCCGCGGTCTCGCGCGCAAAATCCGGATCATCGGTATCGGCCGCGAGCAACGTGTGAAGTTCACCCAGACGCTTTCCGATGGCCGCTACAAAGGATTCGTACCCCAGGAGTTGCTCCTGGTACTCCTGCCCGCTCTCGCCAGTCAACGCCGCGTCTTCGATGGTCCGATTGAGATAATCCAGCGTGAAGTTCCAGCCGTCGCCCTGGTTCGGAATAAAGCGCTGCAACAGCATGAGGGTATGGGACTGTGCCGTCTTGTCCACGCGTACCACTTCTCCCAGGAGTGACGCCGTATTGGCGTAACCATGTTGGGTCAGGTAACGCGTCATCTCGGCTTCCGGATGAGTCCCGCCCGTAATACGGCGAATCAGCTTTAGGACTGCACTTTCGCCGATCACGAGCGATGAATTCGATTGTTCCGCGGCGAGCCAGCGCACCATCTTGGGATCGGGGGTCATGGATTCAAGCAGCGCTTCGGCTTGAAACAGGATTTCACCGGCGGCCGTTTCGAGATGCGTATTCGAGCGTAGGGCTGCGAGGATGGCCCCGGCGAATGGCTCGAGCGAAAATGCGTCCGTCAATACGCCCAGCTTGGCGCCTCGACGCACGCGTGCCATCGAAAGTTGCTGGGCCAAGGCGGGTAGGGGGTCCTCACCCCACACGATCGTCGCGGGCAAAAGGTACCGCGCCGTTTGGCCTTCGAGTTCCACTTCGATTTCAGCGATGAAGTAGTCCGGAGTTTCGGGTAGGGCGGCCGCATAGGTGAACTTCGAACTCGTAAATCGCTGGCCTTTGGCGGCGAACCATCGACGCCGTAACAGGTAGGGTGGTAGCACTTCTCGCTGCAGGATCTCGCGAGATGCGGCCGTTAACTCGTAGGCCAGCCGGTTGTTTAACACGAGCGTGATTTGTTCGGACATTTGTTCCGGCGCCGCAGTGTGCCAGGCAGGCGGCGCGGCATCGGTACTCAACAAAAACCAATAAAAGGCGTAAGGCGGCAATGTCAGCAGATAAGTGAGTTCTCCAATCGCCGGGAACGATGTGGCACCAAAAAGCTCAACCGGAACACGCCCGGCGTAGACCGACAGGTCCAGTTCGACTGCCTGCGGCGCGCGTGCCAGGTTTGCCACGCATAAGACCAATTCGTTCTCGAACTCACGCAAATAGGCCAGAATCTTATTGTTCCCGGGATAGATAAAACGCAGTGTGCCGCGGCCCAGTGCCCGATGCTGGCGTCTGAGTGCGAGCATGCGGCGCGTCCAATTCAAAAGAGAGTGGGGATCGCGCGCCTGCGCTTCGACATTGACAGCCTCGAAACCGTAGAGCGGGCTCATGATCGGCGGCAGGACCAGACGTTCCGGATCGGCGCGCGAAAACCCACCATTGCGGTCCGGGCTCCATTGCATGGGAGTGCGAACCCCGTCTCGATCCCCTTGGTGGATGTTATCGCCCATGCCAATTTCATCGCCGTAGTACATGATGGGCGTGCCGGGCATCGAGAACAGAAGGCTGTTCATGAGTTCGATGCGACGCCGATCGCGTTCCAGCAGGGGAGCCAAGCGTCGCCGGATACCCAGATTCAGACGCGCCCGGCGATCGGCCGCGTAGGTCTCCCAAAGATAATCGCGTTCTGACGTCGTCACCATCTCCAGTGTGAGTTCGTCGTGATTGCGCAAAAAGATAGCCCATTGGCAACCCGCGGGAATCTCCGGGGTTTGGCGCAAGATATCGGTGATCGGATAACGATCTTCGCGCGCGATGGCCATGTACATGCGCGGCATAAGCGGAAAATGGAAGGCCATGTGGCACTCGTCGCCCGCGCCGAAGTACTCTTGGGCGTCTTCCGGCCATTGGTTGGCCTCCGCCAGCAGCATTCGGTTCGGGTAAGAGGCGTCGAGGTAGGCCCGGATCTTCTTTAAGATCGCGTGGGTCTCGGGAAGATTCTCGTTTGACGTCCCCTCGCGTTCGACCAGGTAAGGGACGGCATCTAAGCGCAATCCGTCCACACCCAAATCCAGCCAAAAGCGCATGACGCCCAGGATTTCTTTCAGGACATGGGGATTGTCGAAATTCAGGTCGGGCTGATGCGAATAGAAACGATGCCAGAAGTAAGCCTGCGCGACGTTATCCCAAGTCCAGTTCGATTTCTCGGTGTCGACAAAAATGATGCGCGTATTCTCGTAGGCCTGATCGTTCTGAGACCAGACATAGTAATTCCGCGCGACGGAGCCTGGCTTGGCCTGGCGTGCCCGTAAAAACCAGGGATGCTGATCGGATGTGTGATTGATGACGAGCTCAGTGATGATGCGTAATTTGCGCGCGTGCGCTGCCGCGACAAAGCGGCGAAACTCGCTCAACGTGCCGTAATCGGGATGCACGCCGCGGTAATCGGCGATATCGTATCCATCGTCTCGGCGCGGCGAGGGATAAAACGGCAGGAGCCAGATCGTGTCGACGCCCAGTTCGACCAAATAGTCGAGTTTCGCAAGGAGTCCGGCGAAATCGCCAATACCGTCGTTGTTCGCGTCGAAAAATGATTTGACGTGCAACTGATAGATAATTGCGTCCTTGTACCAGAGCGGATCGTCTGCGACAACATTGGCCTGCGGTGCATGCGAGCGGCGCATGGTCAATGAACCTTTGCGGGCGCGATGCGCCAGATGAGAAAGGGGAGGCGGTGCGGTTCGATTCGGATATGCTGGCGTTTGCCGTGCCAGACAAAATGATGTCCGTCGAACAGATCCTCGAATTCAAGCGCTGCGCCATCGTCGAGTCCGAATTCCCATAGCGGAATTTCGATATCCGCTTCCTGGGCCGTGTAGGGGTCCAAAGAAACCGCGGCGAGCACCACGTTGTCATGTGAGGGTGTGGCCTTGCCGAAATAGAGAATCCGGTCATTCGACGCGTTGTAGAAGTGAAGCCCGAGATGCGTGCGCAGCGCCGGATTGCTACGACGAATGGCATTCAAACGCGAAATCTCGGCGATGATGTTGCCCGGCGCGTTCCAGTCGCGCGGTCGGATTTCGTACTTTTCCGAATCGGCATATTCTTCCCTGCCGGGAAGCGCCTGTGCTTCGCACAACTCGAAGCCGCTGTACATGCCCCATAGACCCGATAGCAATCCTGCGAGTGCGGCGCGGATGAGAAATCCAGGACGGCCACTACGCTGCAGGAAAAAAGGATTGATATCGGGAGTGTTGACGAAGAAATGCGGTCTGAAATACTGCGCCAGAGGCGGTTGCGTCAACTCTGTCAAATAGCTCACGAGTTCGGTTTTTTCCGAGCGCCAGGTGAAATAGGTGTAGGACTGCGAGAATCCGAGTTTGGCCAGACGTGCCATCATTTTCGGTCGAGTAAACGCTTCCGCCAAAAAAATGACATCGGGATGCGCGCTTCGCACGTCCCTGATGAGCCAATCCCAGAACGGCAATGGTTTGGTATGTGGGTTGTCGACCCGGAAGATACGGACTCCCTGTTCAACCCAGAACAGCACCACGTCACGCAACGCGCGCCAAAGGCTGGCCGCGGGCGCCTTCTTGTCCTTTGCGACGTTCTTGGCATAAAAATCAACGTTGACGATGTCTTCGTATTTTTTGGGTGGGTTCTCGGCGTATCGCACTGAGCCATCGGTCCGAAACTGGAACCATTCTCGATGCTCGGAGAGCCAAGGATGGTCCGGTGAGCATTGGATCGCGAAGTCGAGCGCGATCTCCATCCGGTATTGGCCGGCCGCCTCGCGCAACCTCTGGAAGTCGGCGAGCGTTCCGAGCTCGGGATGAATGGCGTCATGTCCACCGTCTTTGGATCCGATGGCATACGGACTGCCAGGATCGGTCGTACTGGCATTTAAACGATTATTCGGCCCCTTGCGGTGGGTCAGTCCGATCGGATGGATAGGCGGCATATAAAGAACGTCAAAGCCCATCGCGTGAATCGCCGGCAGGCGCGCGATGACATCCTCGAAGCGCCCGTGTCGCGTCGCCGAGGTCGTCTGCGACCGGGGAAACAACTCATACCAGCTGGCAAAGCGTGCCTGGACGCGCTCAGCCTCGATGAAATAAGGCAGTCCTGTGTGTACCGCAAAGGGCCGGGCGTCCGTGAGAGTCATCGCAGCTTCGATTGGCGGCGCCAGAAGAACCTCGAGTCGGGGGTCCTTGGACGGATCCGGCAACGGTTGCAAAGGGACCTGAAGTTGTTCCAGAAAGGAACCCAAGCCGCTGTCGGGCGCGCGAACGGCGGCTTGCGCGACGAGACGGCACCCCTCATCGATGTCGGCCGACAAGTCGCGCCCCGCCTCGCGATTTTTGCGAATCGCGTCGAGCCAGGTGCCGAATTCATCTTGCCACGCCTCGATCGTGAATTCGTACCGGCCCATGCGCTCGAGCGCAAGATCGGCGGCATACCGGTCGTTGCCACAAGGTTGCATGCGTACTTCGCGCCATATGGCTTCGTCGCAGGCATGCCAGCGCGCAGCCACGGCCAACTGGGCGTGACCGTCCATCCATACGTCGGCGCTGACCCGTACCTGTTCACCGACCAATCTACGCACCGCAAATTGCCCGGCGTCGCACGTAGGTTCAACCGCCTCGATGGCAATACGCGGAGCCGCCAGTGCGATTTCGATCGCACGTTGCTGCGCGGTGCGGGTGCGTTCGACCGTGACGATAGGCGCGCCCGGTTGTGGTCGGAAGAGCGCTACTTCAGCGCCTTCCAGACGCAACATTCCCTCGGGTGAAATAGTCTCGGCGGTCCCATGCGCGGATTCGGTATCGGCCTCGAAGGTGAGCTTGGAGACACGCGCGCGTCCTTCCGGGACGAATGGCAAGACCGCATCGGCCGGGAGCTGAGCGGCGCGAGCGCCGGGATTGATGGCGATCAAAAGCGGCTGAGTTTTCGGCGGGTAGCTGTCTCGCAACAGTACCGTCAGGTCGGACCCAGGCCCAGTCAGTCCCGTCAGCGCGGCGTTGAGCGGCGCGCGCTCTTTTCCATTCAGCCACGTATTGACCGATCCGATTTGCGCAGACAGATCGATCCGCGCGCCTTCCTTGGCGCACTGCCAATGACCGCGCGTGCCGCCGATGGCCGGCATCGGGGTGCGCACGCCGAATTCGAAGCCCATGGGTACCATGAGGCCTGCGCCCAAGAGGGCTGCGGCTTGCAGCATGCGGCAGGCATCGGCCTCCACCTCATTGGCGGGGGTGTGCGCCGCCAATCGGGTACCGAAGGGTGCCTCGACGGGGTGCAAAACGGGTGCAACCGCGGCAAGCCGTTCAAATTCCTCAACGAACCAACCGGCGCGGAGGTCCCACCACGGCAAGGACGAAAAAACACCGTCGAAACCACAATCCGACAGATCCGACCATTGTTGCGGCGTGGCGCCTGGTGCCCAGGCCATAAAACAACACCGCGCGTGACGCGCAGCCACACGCGCGACCACGCGTCGCAACGCGTCGCGCGACACACCTTGTGGTTCGATCACACGAAAGCCGGCGACCCCGGCGGCGGCATAGTCTTGAAGAAGGGCCTGCCACCAGTGCTCGAGCTCCCCGGCGTTCACCTCTTCAGCCCAGTTCAAGGCCACGCCCGGTCGGTCGCGTCCCGCATGTCGCGGATCGATGCCGCCGGCGGCATGAGAGGTGGTGTGGATCCAATGCGCGCGGTTTCGCGCAATCCAGCCAGAATGGGCCGTACGCGTCAAATCGATGTCGAGCATGAGATCCAACTCAAGATCGCGACAGGCCTTCGCGAGTACGGCCAGCGCCGGGAGCGCCTCTGCCGTAGGGTGCTCCAAGGCCGGATGGATGTGCCAAGGGTCTGCGATCACGCGTCCATCGTTCAAGAGGCCCGGATCGAACAGTGACGAGACCAGGATCTGTCCGAAGCCCATCGCTTTGCAACGGCCCAATTCGGCCGGCCACAAGCCGAGCGGTCCCAGCCATGGCGCGTGGACGTGGTAAATGCGCAGCGGCCAACGGGACGGTCGGATACCCGCAAAAACTGCGTGCTTGCGAGGCGGAGCCATGACGCGCGGTGCGGAACGCTACGCCCGCTTCTTTGCAGTGAGCGCCTGCGTCTTTTGGACCGGAGCGAACTCCTTTAAGGGAACTTTGAAAGACCCGTCGGGGTGATCTTCAGTCATTGAACGGTACAACGCGACGTACCGCTCCGCTGAGGTATCCCAGCCGTAATCGCCGCGCATACCGGTTTGTTGCAACGCGCGCCAAATGCGTGGAGTCTCGAAGGCCACCAATGCCCGTCGCACTACGTCGACCATGGCGCCGACGGCATCACCATCAAACAAGAATCCACTGGCGTGGTCCGCGGGTTCTTCTGCTGAACCGCGGTCGACGATCGTATCAATAAGGCCGCCCACACGTGACGCGATGGGAACTGTGCCATAGCGCATCGCATAGACGGGCGTCAGGCCAAACGGTTCGAAGCGGCTGCCATGCAATAGCATGTCGGCCCCGGCATGAAGTCCGTGTGCTGTCTTCTCGTCATAGCCGATGATCACGCCAGCCCGCGCCGGGTAGCGGTTGGCGAGTTCGCGAAAGCGATTCTCGAGATCGGCGTCACCCGTTCCCAATACGGCGATCTGCAACCGGGTATTCTCACGCAGGAGTTCGTCGAGTGCTTCGCAGGCGACGTCGCCCATTTTCTGTGTCGTCAGGCGACTGCCTAGGCCCAATATCGGCGCGAACGGGTCGATCTGCAAACCGAAGGTTTGCTGCAACGCACGTTTACAGGTGAGTTTTCCCTTCATGTCGTTTGCGTCGAAAGGCGCGGCGATCAGCGGATCGCGTGAGGGGTCCCAGAGCAGGGTATCGATGCCATTGGGAACCGCTGACAGCCGGTCCCGGCGCGCGCTCAACAGACCTTCAAGTCCGCATCCGAATTCGGGTGTGAGGATTTCTTCCGCATAGGAATAGCTCACGGTCGTAATACGATCGGCGTAGCGAATGCCGGCTTTTAGAAAGCTCAATTGACCCCAGAATTCGACGCCATCGGACCCCAAGTATTCCGAGTCGACATCGATCGCTTTGGCTACCTCGATCGGAAAATTTCCCTGGAATGCAAGATTGTGAATCGTGATCAAGGATGGCAATGCCGCTGGGCCGAAGCGGCGCATGTAGAGCGGCGTTAAGCCGGCGTGCCAGTCATGCGCATGTACGATATGGGGAGCCTCGAGCCGGCTCTGCCCATCGGAGATGAGGGCAGCGGCTTGACAAAGGGCCGCGAAACGCACCGCGTTGTCAGAGAACTCGACGCCGTTTTCATCCTGATATGGATTACCGGCTCGCCCATATAATTGATCCATCCGTAATAGGGTGACCGGTAAATCGGAATCCGGCATACATCCATGCAAAAGCTGACCCGATCCGCCGGCCAATTGGTCGAATTGGCCGATTTGGCGTAATCCCCGCGCTTCGTCGAGAGCCTGGGGATAGGCGGGTAATAGCAAATTGACCTCGACGCCACGCGCGCCGAGGGCTACAGCCAATGCACTGACCACGTCACCCAGGCCGCCGGTCTTGGCGAGCGGAAGGGCTTCTGCGGCAACGAAAAGGACTCTTGAACCCAAGTCACGACTCCGTGATAAATGGACATACAAATGGACAGACGCTACAAATCGCGCCGAGAGGGGCGCCCACTGTCCTCCCGTCGGTGATCGGATTCATTTGGGGATAACAGTAACAACTACAAGTTACGCGCGTGCATCGCCATGCTTCAAGAGTTGGACCGGGATATCCCGATGGGTTCCCCGTTGTCCGTTTCGATGGATTACATGGCGCCCGCGAGCTTTAGAAGAATGAGAACGCCAAATGGCACGCCGATGTACCACAGCATCACTCTGCGCACGGCACGAACTCCCCTATGAGAATGCCTTGGACGCAGCAATTCGTGTTCCCGGCATTTGCGTAGAACTGCCCGACAAACGGACTTCGCGGGTTGTGCGGAGCAAGAAAAGGCATGCGAAAAGTTCACCTGTACCGATATGGCGCCGCCTCCCAGGGTCATTCGGCCGTCGGGGGTCCCTAGAGCCGCGTCTGCATGCGTGCCCGATCCCCGGTATCAGGTGATGGGGATGCCCGCGCTTTGGGCGCGTGCGTCGGAAATGTTGGCGATTCAGCCGCGGTGCGCGGCACTCATTCTTCGTCGAAGGCGCGGGAACAGCACTTGCGTGACGGCTTGTGTCGCCATCGAAGTGCGGCGGTATTGAAATTTGGAGTTCAATATGCGAGGTCAGACCAGTTTTCGGATAGCGGTTTTTTGCTTGGCGTGTGGCTTGATCGGCCTACCCGCTTTTGGCGGGTTGCGCTCGGCCGCACTGGAGCGGACCGCCTCTCCGGCGTCTCCAATGAGCCATGAAATACGGCGCGCGGATGCGCTCCCTGCAGGGGTTGAGAGGGGGTCCGACGCGGCCATTCGTCCCGCTGCCGATCTCGAGAATTCTGGTAGCGCGCAGTGGCTCGAGGCGCCCATCCCGAGGCGCTGCCGACCCATGGGCCACGCGCCGGTGAGCACTCGCAGTAAACGGCCTTTGCCGGCGTGCCTCACCGTATAGGGGCTGGACGTCCGTTTCGGGCCGCGTTTTCCAAATGGCCTCCTACGAATGGTTCAGCGTTCGTTAATATTGGGTACCCCATGTCCAGCGGCAATCGCGCGGCGCCACGACGGCCAAGCGTTCGATGTTTGGCCCGTCCAAGAACTCGAAAATCGGGGCGCTCCCGACACCCGTGCGCGTGAGCACTGGCCTATCGCTGCGGCGTTGGACCCCCTGTATATGGCGCGCCGGACAGCGCGTGGCGCTCGTGGGCTGGGACGCATGTCAGGGGTGGGTGCGCGATCGATGTGCGAGCATGGCCGCTTCGCTCGCGTTTTACGCAGCCTTCTCCATTGCTCCTATGCTGATCATCGTCATCACGGTGGCCGGAACGCTTTTTGGTGTCGATGCAGTCTCAGGGCACCTTTTCGATCAGGCCCGTGGGATCGTGGGCGCCGATGGTGCAGGCGCAATCCAGGCCTTGGTCAAAAACGCCTGGCTTAGCCGTGCGAGCCATTGGACCCCATGGATCTCGGTGGGTGCGATCGTATTGGGTGCATCGGCGACGTTTTCTGAATTGGATACGGACCTGAACATCATCTGGGGAAACGGGGTTCGGCGCCGTGCTTCCTCTCCGTGGGCGACGTTGGTGCGTGTCCGACTCCTGTCTTTCGGGCTCGTCGTCGGCGTCGGTTTTCTCCTGATGGTGTTGTTGGTCCTCGACGCCGGAATGAGTCTTTTCCTCAATTATTTCTGGACGGTCGATCCTTCCAGCCAAGAGCTCGCACGAGTTGTTCGGCACGGACTGTCGGTGCTGTTTCTGATCATGGCTTTCGCCGTTTTGCTGAAGACTCTGCCTGCGCCCAAAGTGCGGTGGTCTGACGTTTTCATTGGTGCCAGTGCCGCGGGCGTGTTGTTCGCGGCGGGCAAAGGTGTATTCGGTTTTTACCTCTCGCATGCAGGCATGGTGAGTACATTCGGTGCCGCGGGGGCCCTCGCGATCATCTTGATGTGGCTGTTCTATTCGGCAGCGGTGTTTCTCTTCGGAGCCGAACTTGCTGCTGCGTTTTGGCGGAATGTGGATGGACAACGTGCGACCCCGCCGCGCCCCGGACCCTAAGCCGCTGCAGGTCATCCCGGTTGTCACAGAAATGGCGAATGTCCGACGCTCGGTTCGGGGCTTGCGCATGGGCCAACCCGTATTCACAACTCGGGCGTGACACTTGCTCCTCACACCGCGTCAGCCGGCGCCAACCGTAGGCTGTCCGCGTGACGCGTAAATCCAACAAGACGAGGTAAGCCTTGCATAGATCTTCTCCGCTCAAAGTGCCGGTAAGGTGACAGCGATGCACATCGCGTATGTGACGGAGACCTGGCCGCCCGAAATCAACGGCGTGTCTCTTAGCGCGGCACGCACGGTCGGCTTTTTACGCCAGCGCCGCCACCGGGTCGACGTGATTCGTCCGCGGCAACGCGAAGAGGCACCGGATACAGAAACCTATCTGGTGCGCGGTTTCCCTCTTCCCCTGTACCGCGGTCTACGCCTGGGCTTGCCCCATTGGCGAGAGTTGGAGCGACGGTGGCGCGCCGAACCACCCGATCTGGTGCACGTGGCTACCGAAGGACCATTGGGCCTTTCAGCAGTGGCTACGGCAAATCGGCTGGGAATATGCGCAACGTCTGATTTTCGCACTCGCTTTGACGCTTATATGGGCCACTACGCATCGTCGTTGTTGACCGATGTGGCGCTCGCCTATCTTCGCAGTTTCCATAATAGTTTCGCACGCACATTCGTCCCCACTCCAGAATTGCAAGCGGAATTACGGGATGAAGGATTTGAACGACTCGAGGTCAGCTCGCGCGGTGTCGATTGCGCGCAATTCTCGCCGAACCATAGAAGTCTCGCGCTGCGTGAAAGCTGGAGGGCAAGAGGTCCCGTGGTGCTCTCCGTCGGCCGGCTGGCGAAGGAGAAAAACCTGCTGCTCGCAGCCCACGCCTATCTCGCGATGCGCGCCAAGATTCCACAAACGCGGTGGGTCATTGTCGGTGATGGCCCGTTGCGACGCATGTTGGAGAATCTTTGCCCGGAAGCGGTGTTCGCGGGAAATTTGGAAGGTGAGGATCTGGCGCGCCATTACGCTTCGGCTGATGTGTTTCTGTTTCCGAGTTTGACAGAGACATTTGGCAACGTGACCCTGGAAGCGATGGCCTCCGGGCTTGCGGTGGTTGCGTTTCGCACCGCGGCGGCGCACATGCATATCCAGTCAGGAGTCAACGGTTGCACACTCGAGCCGGGCGACGATGCCGCGTTTTTGGCTTCGTGCGTCGCGCTAGCCGGCGACCTGGATTTGGCGCGGCGTCTGGGAAGCGCCGCGCGTGTGCGTGCCCGGAGTCTGGATTGGAACGGCGTCTTGAGTGAGTTCCAGCGACAGCTTACCGAAACTCTGCGTACCCGGCCCGGCCATGAACACCCACTCCTGGCCTGATCGACGTCGTTGGATCGAGCACGACCGACGTTGGGCGCAAACGCTTAACCGGGCCGCTTCGTACCGGGTGTTTCTCTTCGCCTGCCGCGCCGCTAGCTACCTCGGCGACGGCGTTCTTTGGTATGGACTCATCCTCGGCCTGCCGTGGGTGGCGGGTGAGGTCGGCAGGCGCTGTTCCGAGCATATGCTGCTGGCCGGCCTCATCTCGCTTCTTATCTACAAGATCCTCAAGCGCGGAGTCTGCCGGCCGCGGCCGTATCAGTCGTGTCCGGAAATCCGATTGTGTGGCCGAGTCCTGGATCCGTTTAGCTTTCCCTCCGGGCACACATTTCACGCGGTTGGGTTTTCGCTCGTTCTGGCCTACCATTTTCCGCTGGGCGCGGCGTTTTTGGTACCGATCGTTTTTATCATTGCACTCTCACGTGTCGTGCTCGGTTTACATTACCCGAGCGACGTCCTGGCTGGTGCCGGTTTTGGCATCGTGGTGGGGCTGCTATCGGTCTGGCTGATTTAGTCGTGGGTTTGCGCGGCTTGCACCAGTTCGCACGCGTGTGCCTTGGTCACGGCGGTATGCGTGGGGAGGAAATGCTCCAGAAGGGACTGCCAGTGTCGTACGACCCCCGGATAATCGGCGTCGACGGGATGCAATCCGAGGCGTACGACCGGCGCGTTTTGACCGAGTCGGTACGCCACTTCCGTCCAGGCGTGGGAGACCGCGCGGCGCACCAGCGTGCGTGTACTAAAGGTGAGGTTGGCCGTAGGGTACGAGCATCCTTCCGAGAGTAGATGCAGACGGGTCAACGTCGTCGTATAGCGCAGCGGCAGCATTCTGAGTGCGCTCCAGGTGCCCGCGCTCATAAGCCAGGCCGGAGCGACAAACCCCTGGAGCGGCCAATCCTGCTCCTTGAACCAACGCACACCTGCCAGAATGCGGCCGTAAGCCTGGGCCTGTGAAACGCGCGAGAACTCACCTTCCGCCGAGGTATAGAGGGTTCGTACAAGTCGATCGGCTAACCCATGGACCGGTTCGTCGTCATGGTGACGAAACCCGTGTAACGCCAGTTCATCGCCGATCCGAAGGCGCAGACCCAGGGCGCGACAAAATTCCCGATCACCTCGCGCGCCGCTGTCCCGATAGTATTGCGGAACAACAAGAAGCGTCGCCGGGAACGGCGCCACGACGGAAAGGGCTGCCAAAAGACGCTCGCATTGCGGCCATGTGACCGGGCTGACATCGTGCATGGCCACGCACAAAAGACGCTGCGCCTTATGCGGCACGGCGCGCTCCAAGGGAATTCAAGGCTGCGTGGGCGTCTACCAATTCACGATATTGCAGTGCCAAGCGGGGCAGCACGCGGCTCCAATCGTAAACGCATGCGCGCGCGCGACATCGAAGACGCAGCGCCGGATCGTCGCGTAAAGTAACCTCTTGGATTGCTTCGGCGTATTCCCCGGCCGTGCAGGAGGAAACGGTTGCACCGACCGAGCCGTCAATGAGTTCACCTACGCCCGCCTTGTCGGAGCCGACGACGGGCAGTCCGCATGCCAGTGCCTCCAATATGGCGAGACCGAACGTTTCTTGATCGCCTGCATGAACCAGCATGTCCGCGCTGGCATAGGCGGTCGCAAGTTCTGTCAGATCAGTCTCGTAAGGCAGTGCGAGGACGCGCGAGCCCGTGGGAGGGCGGGGGCCGCCGCCGATGGCGATCAAAAGATAGCGCGATCCCAACCGATCGACGGCAGCGCTTAGCACCTGCAAATTCTTCTCCAGCGCGTAACGGCCGACGTAGAGCAGCACCTGGGTGCGCGCGGCAATACCGTATTTTGCGCGCCACGCGGAGTCGCGTCGGCACGGATGGAAGATTTGGGTGTCGACTCCTAAGGGCTGCAGTTGTACGCGGTGGATACCGAGTTCGGCCAACCGGTGGGCAACGTAGCGGCTGGGCGCGAACACGCGATCGAAATGACCGTAGAGTTTCCTGACATAGGTCTGCGCAGCGCGGCGACCATATTCGCCCAGGGCGCGTGCTGCCAGGGCTGGCAGGTCGGAGTGATAGAAAGCGGTTACAGGCACACCGATTTCCTGTCCTGCACGCAGCGCTGCCCAGGCCAGCTGGTAAGGGTCTCCGGCCTCGATCACATCAGGAACGAGCGCACGCAACACGCGTCGTACCGAGCTGCGGTCGCGCGGTATTCTGTAGCCCGCGCAAAACGGCAGTGGAATCCCCGGAATCCGGGGGGAATGAGCCAGGAGTGCGCCCGGCACGACAATCGTATGCCGCATGTCGGGAAGTGCGCGGAAGTGGTCATGCTTGGCTCGTAGGTAGCGTTGCACGCCCCCCCCTTGATGCGACCAAAACATGGTGATATCGACGAGATGCACGAAGCTTCCTCGGTGCCACGGGGCAGCGCGCGGCCGAGCTCGCCACGTGACGCCCCGCTGAAATACGTCGGCGGCGCGCTAGATCTGCCGACGCAGATCCGCAGCCGGCACCCTCATCAGTCCGCGATATTTCGCGACGGTACGGCGGGCCACGATCACACCCTGTTCAGCCAGCATATGCGTCAACGAGACGTCCGACAACGGATCGGTATGACTCTCCGAGGAAATCATTTCCTTGAGCAGGGCGCGCACAGCTGCCGCGGAACATGCGCCCCCTGTGTCGGTGGCAAGTTCGCGGGAGAAGAAATGCTTGAACTCGAAAATCCCGCGCGGCGTGGCCATGTATTTGTTGCCCGTGGCGCGCGAGACTGTGCTTTCGTGCAAGTCGAGTTCCTCGGCGATTTCGCGCAGCACTAAGGGTTTCAGAGCGATTTCACCATATTCGAAGAAAGTGCGTTGGCGCGCGACGATGGCCTCGGCCACGCGTTGGATGGTACTAAAGCGTTGTTCGACGTTTCGGATCAGCCACCGGGCTTCCTGCAGTTCCTGCACCAAGGGAGCGCGATCGCTGCATCGCGCGCGCCGGAACATGTCGGCATAGGTCCGATGAAGGCGTGCGCGCGGGACCACGGCCGGGTTGGTCTGGACCACCCAGCGCCCTTTGATCTTGCGCACGATTACGTCTGCCACCACGTATTGGGCGTCGGATTGCCCAAAGCGTAAGCCCGGCTTCGGATCGAGCCGACGGATAAGATGGTGGGCAAGACGGGCCTCGTTGACGCCACATTGCAATACGCGCGCGAGTTCACTGTACTCGCGCCGCGCAAGCTGTTCCATATGGCCTTGGACCATGTGCAACGCCGTATCACGGCCCGCTGTGTCGGAAGGCAACGCCTGAAGCTGCAGGCTCAGACATTCCGCAAGATTGCGTGCGGCAAGTCCTGGCGCGTCGAGTTGTTGAACGAGTTTAATGGCCGCGGAAAGCTCTTCAGCACACGGCGGTGGCTCCTGCCCGAAGGCCGCCACGAGATCTTCGGAGTCCTCACGCAGGTAGCCATCGTCGTCGAGCGCTTCGATGACCAGTTCAGCCAAGGCGCGATCGCGCGCTTCCAAGCGGTAGGAGGACAGTTCGCGTCGCAGATGATCGCGCAGAGCGGGCGTATTGTGTGTCCATTCATCCAAGTCGCGGCGTTCGGATTCCGCGGTGGCTGCCCGATATTCGGTGGGATCGGATACATTGTCTGCAAACGAGTCGTCGTACTCGTCGTAGGCATCCGGGCCTGTGTCCGCGGTAGGGCTGTCTGGTGCATCCCCTCCGGCATCGGAGAGTTCGGAGTTCGTGTTCTCCGTGATCGTGTCGAGTTCACCTAAACGAGGGGCCTCGCCCGCTGTTTCTTCAAACGCTGTGTTCGGATCCTCTTCGTCTTCTTCGAGAAAGGGATTATTGGACATTGCATGCTGCAGCTCCTGATTGAATTCAATGGCCGACATCTGCAATAGTTTGACGGACTGCTGTAAACGGGGTGTTAGTGCTGTAGTTTGCTTGGCACGTAGATCGAAGCCTACTTGTATCACGGGACTCTCCTGAAAATGCGGCGGGGAAACCGGCCAGCACTGCCCTTGCAATCGCCGTGCCAATTTTTGAGAAGCGTTATCTTTCATGAAGATGCGGCGCATTCCCCAAAACCCACTGAACTTGCTACCCGGTAAGATTTACGTGGATGTGCAGCACTGGGCGCGATACTTGCGCATGGGTCGGCGCGACCCCTTGCGCGAAGGGTCAGACGAATGCCGTCTCCGGTCTTCGGGCTACGAGAAATCCCGAGGTCGCGCGCCGGTTGACGCAACACGAATAATGGACCGGCAAGAAACAATTCTGCGTGCGCCATTTTTTTGAAACCCAAAAATACGTCCGGTGGTCGCGCTGTCGCGCAGATATTTTTTCAAGACCCACGTCTTTGCGCAAACCACGGCAATGCGGGGGTGTGGGCATATCCATTGCTGAGATGTCCAATAGGCTCCCTCGTGCTTTGCGTTTCTGGCACTGCCGTTGCCGGGCTGCACCTGATCGATTAACTTTTTACATTGGAGACTACACGATGCCTTCTTTCACGAATCCTCTCGAAGACACGCCGACCGCGACCGGAGTACGAACCTGGGGTGGCGCGAAAATTATCGGCGGGGGCATGGTTACGCATAGCGGAACCGGCCCGGGCCCGGAAGTGATGGCGGCTGACACGATCGAGTCCGACAGCGTCTACAACCATCAGGATGAAAAGCTGGGAACGATCAAGCACGTCATGATCGATGTTTTACATGGTCGAGTGGCCTACGCCGTAGTTTCGCGCGGTGGAGTCCTCGGGATGGGGGATAAGCTTTTTGCGATTCCGTGGAGTGCGTTGATCCTCGATACTGAAAAGGAGCGCTTTCTACTCGATGTCAGCGAAAGCCAAATGGAAGCTGCTCCCGGGTTCGATAAGAACCACTGGCCGCGAATGGGTGACCTCAGCTGGGCGACGGATGTGCACAGCCACTATCGGCAAACGCCCTACTGGGAATAGGCCGCGCAGTCAGGAACCCACAGACGGTAAAATAAATGCGGCGCTGAAGTAGTCGGCGTTCGCTCGGATGGTGTTAAGGGCGGCCCCGCAGGGCAATCGGGCGCCGCCCCATTTATTTGCAACCCATGCTCGTTCTATCGCATGGGACGAAAATCCCGGGTGTCTGCGCGAATCTCTTGACTGCACCGGGACCATCGATCGCCGCCTGTGCCGGATGGGCGAAGCCTCAGGGCGAATCCTGCAATGTCGTGCCCTTCTGGTAGGTATCGAGCCGGTTATAGAGGGTCTTTAGGCTCACTCCGAGGGCATGCGCGGTACGTTTTTTGTCGCCGCCGAAGTGATCAAGGGTCGCCAGGATGATTTCACGCTGAGCGTCGGCCAGAGGGGTACCGATCCAGACTCGAAGGGCTCCGTCGCGCAGTGTGGGTCGCTTGGGCCGCGAAGCGATGTTCGGGTTTGCGACCTCGACGATTCGGTCGGCCAGAATGAACGCGCGATGGATGGTGTTTTTGAGTTCACGGACATTGCCCGGCCATCCGTAGTTCACCAAGGTCTCTAGCGAGCGCCTCGAAAATGTCTTCTGGGTATTTTCGGCGGCATTGAACTGGGCCAGGAAATGGTGCGCCAAAAGTTCGATATCGCCTTCGCGTTCGCGTAGCGCTGGCGCGCGCAAGGGAAACACGGCAAGGCGGTAGAGCAAATCCTCCCGAAATGTCCGTTCACGCACCGCAGCCTGGGGATCGCGATTGGTGGCGGCGATGACACGGACGTCCACACTGATCTGTTCGATTCCGCCGACGCGGTGAAAAGTTCCGGTCTCAAGCACGCGCAAAAGCTTCACCTGCATCGCGGGAGCCATTTCGGTGATCTCGTCGAGAAAAATGGTTCCGCCCGAGGCATGTTCGAAATAGCCCACATGCTGTTGTACCGCGCCTGTAAAGCTGCCTTTCTCGTGACCAAAGAGCTCGGCTTCGATGAGAGAGGCAGGAATCGCGCCGCAGTTCACCGGAATGAAGGGTTGTCCCTTGCGTTCGCTGTGATCGTGAATCGTCTTGGCGATGAGCTCCTTGCCTGTTCCGCTCTCGCCAATCACCAGAACCGTGGTGGGTGTACGCGCAACTCGAGCGAGTTGCGCATACAGCTGTTCCATGACCATCGATTTCCCGTAGAGCAGCCCGAACGGCTCGCTCGTCCCTTCGTCCGGGTCTATGGGCAACCCTGGCGCGCCTTGCGCCGTCTCCGTTTGGGGCTCAACACTATCGGTGGTGAGGGGCATAAAGACCATGTTGCGCGAAATACAGATACTCAAAGCCACTGGAGCCCGCTGAAAAAAGGGGCGCTGACATGGGTGACATCAGAAAAAGAGTGGATTTCATCAAAATGAGGTTGAATTGAAGATGCTAACCGATTTGAACCATAGGGCGAAATCCATGGCCACGCGCTTTATCCGAGACGGATACTTACATCTCCACATGTAACTTTTACGCCAGCGCGTTTAATGGCGCGCCCAAGATCATCATGATCGCCGCCTGCGCGCCTTGAGGTGCGTGGGAATCGAGCTGCGAGGCGGACCATGGCATGGATTCTGCGAGGTGGACCGAGTACGGTGCTTTTGGCGAGCGCGCAATTCTAAGACATATTCGTGGTGAGTATTTGCATCGAAGTTCCGAGGTACATTGCGGTGGCCCGCCGCTTCACACGCGCGTCGCGCATGGAGGCGCTACGAGGCTTGGTCGTTTCATCCGTGCGCCCGCGTTCGGAGCGATTCAGAGCGCATTTTCAAATATCACGACGCCACCCGTTTATTTTTACTGCGGCGATATGCGCCGCTGATCCAACTACAGGAGCTCTTATGGAACAGAATACAGCAGACTTTGTCGCGTCCAAGGACGAGGTCGTGAATAATTTTCAGAGCCTCATCGCAGGTGCGGAGGATCTTCTGCGCTCGACGGCAAACGCCACCGGCGAGGGCGCGGATGTGGCGCGTCGAAAGTTTCGGACCTACATTGACTCAGCCAAGGGAACCGTGAACGACATCGAGGCCATGGCCCTCGACCGTTACAAGGCCGCGAGCACGTCGACCGATGCCTTCGTGCACACCAATCCCTGGCAGGCCGTGGGCATCGCGGCTGCCGCGGGTGCGCTGTTGGGGTTCCTTGCGAAGCGTCGCTAAACAGACATATGCCAGTTTGCGGAAAACGCGGGGTTTGGCACAGCGAGTCCTGTCACCGATGCGCTGTGGGTCTCGTAACCCGCCGGTACTTGCGTCTGAAAGATGCAAGAGGTGCAGAAGTGCCTTTTTGATGCGGGTGTTTCAGCTCTACTTCGGTCTGCAGAGGCGAATCCGTGACGGAGGCATCTTTTCGTGGTGTCCCGCTGCGGCGGCGCTTTGAGCGCCTCAACAACGGTGCGCGCGTCACTTCGGGCGACGAAAAGCAACCGGCACGCGCAAAAGGCATGCAAGGGGAAATCATGAACCAAATACGATCGGGTTTTTTGATGGGTGCTGTGGCCGTTCTGGCGGCGGTTATCGTCATGAACTGGCGTCGTGGCTCGCGACAGCGCTCGATTTTGCGCAGGGCGCCCGAAGTTATCCGCTGGGAAGAAGAAGGGGGTAGCGTGCCCGAGATCTCCCCGCGACAGGTTCCGCAAAGCGACTCAATGCAGGCCGTCGCGGCGGTCGCGAACAACTTTAATCAATCATGAGAGATCCATATGACCAGTTCCGGACTTAGCGACACCCAGACGCTGCGCAAGCGCGCGCGCGCTCACGTCGAACAAGGTGCAATCACATCAGGCTATCGGGCCGATCGTGACACCGTACTCAAGCTTTTGAACGAGGCGTTGGCCACTGAAATAGTGTGTTCGCTGCGCTATCGACGCCATTTTTTCATGGTCAAGGGTATCAGTTCCGAAGGAGTTGCGACCGAATTTCAGGAACATGCGGCGCAAGAACTCGAACATGCCGACTGGATCGCCGCGCGCATCGTACAGCTCGGCGGCGAGCCCAATTTCTCCCCAGCCGGTATGCTCGAACGCAGTCATGCCGAATATGTCGAGGCAGACTCCCTGGTCAGCATGATCCGCGAGAACCTCGTGGCCGAGCGCATCGCCATCGAGAGCTACTCCGAGATGATCAGCTATATCGGCGATAAGGATCCGACCACGCGCCGTCTTCTCGAGGGGATCTTGGCGGTCGAAGAAGAGCACGCCGAGGACCTGGTTTCCCTGTTGGAAGGGAATGTAGGATAATTTGGTCGGCGGATTTCGCCGCGCGCCGCCGGTCTTGGGTATCCTGGGCGGCGCGCCATTCTGCGCGAGTCCGACTCGCTGCGACCCGGAGTCGAATTCATGCCGCACGTCCTAATCGTCGACGACGAACCGAATACGCGCGCTGCCCTCGCTGAGATCGTGGCTGCCGAGGGCTTTACCACGTCGGTTGCGGGAGATCTGCGCGAGGCACGTATCCATATCGTGCGTCAGGCGCCCGACGTGGTGCTGACCGATTTGCGGCTGCCTGATGGCAGCGGTATGGACCTGTTCGAGGATTTGGACGCCAAATTGGCTGTCGAAGTCATTCTCATCACGGGTCATGCAAGCGTCGAATCGGCGGTGG
>Ga0208357_1000476_pt1 | contig 32741 bp, 30 predicted proteins | sample NGESurdeep092012_6_FD_184487 | JGI IMG/M metagenome (GOLD analysis project Ga0208357, IMG submission 184487) | Arctic peat soil microbial communities from Barrow, Alaska - NGEE Surface sample F52-2 deep-092012 (SPAdes) | ecosystem: Environmental > Terrestrial > Soil > Wetlands > Peat ...
CTGCTGGCGCCGGCGTTCAACCGCGGCAGCATCTACACCGTGGCCAACACGCTGTCGACGCAACCTCGACTCCTTCGCATCGACCCGCGATCCGGTCTCGCGGCGCCGCTCCCCGGCGTGCCCGACTACCCGCTGGTCAGTGCGGCCGAAGCGGCCGAACCACCGATCTTCGGCTCGCAGACCCAGGTGATCTCGGTCGGCCCACGGGTCATCATCAACAACCCGGACAGCATCCTTGGTGTCGTGGTCTTCACCGACGGGAGTCAGCCTCCCAAGACCTTCGACAAGGGAACCCTGGCCAGTGTCGACCCGGCGGCGCCCGGGGGCGTCGCCCTGAATGCGGCGCCGAAGACGAAGAAGCAGTCGCAGCCCAAGCAGCAACAGGTCCAGGCGGCCGTGGACGCGCAGTCACGCTGCCTGAACACCTCCGAGACGCCGCACCGGCCCGTGATCACGACGCCTCTGGTGGCGTCAACCCACACCGTGACGCTGTCCTGGTCGTACCAACTGTTGAGCAATCAAGACTGTGAGCCCACCACCTATACGGTGGCGGCCTCGGTGGTCGGGGATGGACAAGGGCCGGCGCAACCCGAGTACGCGGTCCAAGGCCAATTGACGTTCACCTACCCGGGATTGCATCCGAACGTGACCTATCAATTCGTGGTGACCGCCTTCATCGGCCACGACCAGACGGCGTCGTTGCCCGAAGAGACGACGACCACCCCCCAGGGGCCCGACCCCCCGACCGCCGTGACGGCAACCGACGCCGACGGCACCGGTTGGACCGTCAGTTGGACCGCGTGTTCGGGCTCTGGGTGTGACGCCAACGAACCGGCCACCCAGTGGACGGTCACCGGTCAATCGTGTGGCAGCGGCGCCTTCATCGGGACGCCGCCGACCGTCACGGTGTCGGGATCCACGGAGACAGCGACCTTCAAATTTGCCGACAATCCAAGCTTGATCGGGCAGCGCCTGCAGTTCGAGGTGCAGGGTACCGACATCCTGGGTCATGTCGGGGACCCGGCCACCAGTAGTGGATGTGCCGACGGGTGGGCCATTCCCGTGGCCTCCGACATCAGCCTGTCGGCCTTCGACCGGCAGGCCGGCGACTTCACCGACACGGCAACCCTCACGGTCGCTCCCGTGCCCGGCGTGAGTGCCGCCGAGGCCTACGGCAGCTTGAGCACGCAATACACCTTTGTCGTCACGAACACGGCGGACAGCAGCCAGGCGGTCACCCAGGTCGGCAATCCAGGTGGCGGCCCCGTCGGCAGTCCGACCATGACGGTGACGGGGTTGATCCCCGGAGTGACGTACTCGGCCAGCGTCACGGTGACCCCGGTCGGCCACCCATCCGCCGCCACGACCGTCCCGGCCCAACTCATCTCCGGAGTGACGTCGGCCTGGCCCTCGATCGCCCTGGTGTCGAGCACGGCCGTCCTTGATCCCTCGGCCGACACCGGCTCGCTGTCGGCGACCATCGCCGGTGCGTACGGCAACGTCCCGGCCGGACAGAGCGAGGCCCTCCAGGCCTCGGGATCGGTCTCCTGTTCGGGCACCGTCATGCCGGCCTTCGCAGGCCTCCCGGTGGCCCAGGGTGCGGGCGGCACGGGCACCATTTCCGGCATCCCTCTCTCCCTGGTGGGGAACGGCGGGCCCGGGTGTGTCCTGAACCTGACCCTCTCCGAGTCGGGCACCAACTTCCATGGTGGGCCAACGGCGAGCACCTTCGCTCTTCCGCCACTCGGTACGCAATACGCCACCCCGACCGTCTCGGCCGCGCTGCAGGAGACGGCCGGCTGCGCCTACTGCGTTGCCGTGACCGCGAGTACCCCCCTCGAGGCCGGGACTTCGAGCCTCGGCGGCGTCTGGACCACCACCGTGAGCAGCACCGACGGCGTCGATCCGACCGACTGTGCCCAGGTGAGCCAACTCGCCCCGTCGGCCGGGGGCTCGGTCAGCGGACTCGTCGACATGTCGAGTTGCGTGCAGAATTTCGAGAACGTGGACGGCAGCCCGACCACGCCGGTGACCGTCACCTTCACCGTCACCGTGTCGTGGACGTATCTGGGGGTCCTGTCGGGCCCCGTGCCCTCTACCGGTCCGCCCCTGTCGACCGGCCCGGTGACCCCGACCACCACGACCACCACTGTCCCACCGGGTCCGTGATGAACACACCGAACCGCCCGGCCGCGGCGGCGATGATTCGCCGCGGCAACGACACGATCGTGACGGGAGCCCGAGGTCTCCATGGCCCGTGCCGCCGTCCGAGCTTCCGCTGTCCTTCGCATAAGGAGCGTCCATGACCACCACTCACCCAGATGCCGACTACTTCGCCCACCGCTTCGAGGTTCTCACCGGAAGCGTGGCCCGGGTCATCCAGGGCAAGGACGATGTCATCCGTCAGGCGGTCATCTGCATGTTGGCCGAAGGCCACCTCTTGATCGAGGACGTGCCCGGGGTGGGAAAGACGACGCTGGCTCGAGCACTGGCGGCCACGGTGGAGCTCACGTGGAACCGCATTCAGTTCACTCCGGACCTCCTGCCGTCCGACGTGACCGGGGTGTCGGTCTTCAATCAGGCCACGCTGCAGTTCGAGTTCCGGCCGGGGGCGATCTTCGCCAATATCGTGGTTGGTGACGAGATCAATCGCGCCTCGCCCAAGACCCAGTCCGCGCTGCTCGAGGTCATGGAGGAGGGCACGGTCACGACCGACGCCGTCATCTACACGGTGCCGCGGCCCTTCATGGTCGTGGCCACCCAGAATCCCATCGACATGGAGGGGACCTACCAACTCCCGGAGGCCCAGCTCGACCGCTTCTTGATGCGACTGTCGGTCGGGTATCCGAGTCCCGAGGCCGAGGCCATGGTGCTCAGGTCTGAAAAGAACGCGGCGACCGTGGACGGCCTGTTGCCGGTGATGTCGAGTGACGACCTCCTGGCCATGATCGATCAGATCAAGACGGTCGAGGTCGCTCCGGCCATCGAGAATTACGTCATCGCCCTCAGCCAGTTCACCCGCAGCGCGCCCGAGGTCCGGCTTGGCGTCTCTCCCCGCGGCAGCCTGGCGCTGCTCAAGGCGGCTCGAGCCACGGCTGCTTCGGCCGGACGGAGCTTCGTCACCCCCGAGGATGTCAAGGCGGTGGCCACCTCGGTGCTGGCGCACCGGATCCTGTTACGCCCGGAGGCTGAGCTCGAGGGTCGCACCAACAGCGAGCTGGTGGCCCGCGCCCTCCAGGGTGTCCCGGTTCCCCGTACCGTCGCCAGCTAGGCGCGGCACAGGCCTGGTGCGAGCGCCCCTGTGACCAGGATCGGTGTGGGAGCTGCCGTGCTGGGCGCCGTCCTGGTGGCGCTGGGATGGATACTCGTCTGGCCGCCCCTGGTCGTCTTGGGGGCCGGCATCTTGATCCTGGTCCTGGTGGCGCTGGGCTACGTCGTACGCCGGCATCATTTGGTGATCGAGCGAGAGATCCAGCCACCGAGGGTTTCCAAGGGTGATCCGGCGATCGCCTACCTCAGCTTCTCCAACCAGGGCAGGAACCCGGTTCCGGCCATCGTGGCCTCCCAGCCCTACGGAAGCAGCTCCGTGCGCATTGTCCTGCCGAGACTGCTGCGCGGCCAATCGGGGGTCCGCGTGTACCGCTTGCCGACCTCGCGGCGCGGGATCTTCGACATCGGCCCGGTGGAGATCACCCGCTCCGATCCGTTCGAGTTCGTCCGGGTGACCCAGCAGCACGCCGGCAATGACCACATCTGGGTCTATCCCGAGGTGTTCCCGTTTCGCCCTCTGCCGTCTGGGATCACCCGCCATCTCGAGGGCCCGTCATCGGACACGGCGCCCGAAGGGAGCATCACGTTCCACCGGCTCCGTGAATACGTGGTCGGCGACGATCTGCGGATGATCCACTGGAAGTCGACGGCCCGGACGGGGCAGCTCATGGTTCGGCACAACGTCGACACATCGCAGCCCTACACGGTTGTCCTGGTCGACCTGCGCCCAGCCGTCTACTCGGCCGAGACGTTCGAGACGGCGGTGGATGCCGTCGCGTCGGCCGTCTCGTGCTCGGCCGCGGGGAAGTCCCCGGTGCAGGTCCGCACGACGAGCGGGCAGCAAGTCGGTGGCCCGAGCCAACGAGATCTCATTCCGCTCCTGGACTTTCTCACTGGGATCGAACCCGATGGCAGCGGCTCGATCGGGCGGGATTGCCTGCGGCTGCGCCGTGAACGCGGCGGGACGGGCCTGGTCGTCGTGACGGGCGCACTCGATACCGCCGACCTTCCGGCCATCGCCGGATTGCGCCGGCGCTTTCAGCGCATCGTCGTCGTCTCCGTCACCACGGTCCCCATGCCTCCGCTCCAATTCCCCGGTGTCACGATCATTACCGGGACCTCGGGCGAAGAGATCACCAACGCGTGGAACCTCGAGGTGTCCGGGTGACCGCTCGGCGTCTGCTCGCCGCCGCGGTCCTGCCGTTGGCGGCGGCCATGACCCTGGTCGCTTCGACGCCGTGGCTGCGGGCCTTTCCGCCGGGCGTCATCGTGCCCATCCTCCTCCTGGCGTCGGTGATCTCGGTGGCCATTCCACCGCTGGTGGCCACCTTGACCGGTCGGTCGGTGGTGTGGTCCGCCGGGGCATCCTTCGTGGTGTTGGTCGTCTTCTCTCTGCTGGTCGTCCTGCACGACCCGACCGGGATCAGTGAGGTGCTGCGCGGCTTCACCCAGGGAGTGGCGCGGCTCTTGTCCATCGCCCTGCCCGTCTCGGCGCCGAGGTGGCTGTTCATTCCGCCCGTCGTCCTGTGCTGGCTCGTTGGCGCGGTGTCATCCGAGCTCCTGACGCGCAGTCGGACGACGGGACTGGCCCCTCTGGCCGGCATCGTGGGATTCAGCTTGGCCTATGCGGCGACCGCCGGCGCTCCCGGCACCATGGTGGCCGAAGCGGCGCTCCTCGGACTCTCGGCCGGGATCCTCCTCTTCGTGCGCCGCTGGCTGTTGAATACCGAGGATCTCGAAACACGGGCGCAACCGGGGCCGTCGGGGAGAGCCCTGACCCGACCCCTTGTCCTCGGAACGCTCACGCTGGCCGTGGCGGCGGTGGCGTGCGCGCTCGTCATTCCCCAGTTATCGGCCTTCAAGGGTGCGGCGAAGGCGCCCACTCGTACGCCCCCGACGGTGACCGTCGCTCCCATCACCCCGACGGTCGGGTTGGCCGAGCTGCGGGGGGACACGGCGTCGAACCAGGCGCCCCGGACGCTCTTTGTTGTTCGGATGAACAAGCCCAGTTCCGGCTATCTGGCCGCCGTGGACCTCGATTCCTACGACGGCGATATCTGGTCGTTGCAGCACACCTTTGAACCGACCGGCGGACGAGTGCGACTCGCCGCCGGCACCGGACAGACCAGCCAGGCCGAATCGGAGGTGGTCCAGCACTACAAGGTCGTCAATGCCCCGGCCCTGCCCTGGATGCCCTACCTCGATCAACCCACGTCGGTGTCGGGGGTCGGGGTTGATTTCGACAACCAGTCGGGCATGATCATTCCCACGCAGCCCCTGGAGAATGGCCAGTCGTATTCGGTCACGTCGGCCACGACGAGCCGAACGCTGGCCACACTGACTCCGGGCCAGCTGCGGCGGCTGTCGCCGGGATCCACCCGCAATGCGGCCGACTCCCAACCCTTGGCCGGGGCCGATCAGTCGTTCGACAATGTGCTGACGCAACTGGAAACCGAGACCGGTGTCTCCAGCGGAGCGACCCTGACCTTCCTGCGGGCCGTGGAGGACGATTTTCGAACCAACTACCGACGGGTCTCAACCACCGAGTACGCCGGGACGCCGACCAAGGCCCGCACAGAGACCGGTGGCCCGCCCACTCGTCCCGACCTCTACGGCACCTCGCTGGCCGATATCCAGGGTGCCGTGTTCGGGAGCAACAAGACCGGCACGCCGGAGCAGTTCGCCACTCTGGTCACCCTCCTGGCTCGAAAGCTGGGAATTCCAGCCCGCCTCGTGACCGGCTACCGCCTGTCCGGGCCGAATGCGGTCGCCACGCCAACCCGGCCCAATACGGACTACCAGGTGACCAATCTCGATGCCTGGGCCTGGGTCGAGATCTACGTGCCGTCCCTGGGGTGGGTGGTGGTCGACCCGACGCCCACGGCCACCGGATCGGTCCCTGGGCCGGCGCCGTCGGCGGCGCCGACCCCGACCACGGTGCCTCCGCCGCAGATCCGCACCGTGGTCACTCCCGGCAACAGCGGCCACGCGGTGGCGCCTCGCGTGAATGTGAACCTCGGTCGGTCCTCGGACCTCCTCCTCATGATCCTGGGCGCCGTGCTGATCCTGGCGATCCTGGTGGGGCTCGTGCCGGTGTCGGTCGAGGCCATGAAGGCCCGACGGAGGCGACAGCGACGTTCGGCCGCCGACCCGGGCCAGCAGGTCGAGGGGGCGTGGCTCGAGACCCTTGACGTGCTCTATGAGGCTCGTGTCACAGGCCTGGCTCCCTTGACGAATTCCGAAGTGGCGTCGGTGGTCGATCAACGTTTTGGCCAGACGGCGGGCGCCCCGGTTGCCGTGCTCGCCACCACGGCCAGCGCGGTCGCCTTTTCCACCAGCCTGGCGGCGGACGCCGACATGAGCGGACGGTCCTGGTCCCAATTCGAACACTTCCGGCGCGCCCTGAAGTCGCGACAGTCCAGGGGGGAGCGAAACCGATCTCGCCTACGGATCGCTCCACGCCGCCGGAACGGGCAGACGGGGCGGGGCCGGGCCGCTGCCGGTCGGCCCTAGGCCCGCATTAGGTCGGGGCCTCTCCATCATCCCGCCGGTGCCGCGGTGGCTTGGCGTGCCTGCCGCTCCCGGTCGGATCCGGCTCATCGGGCGACGGTTCAGGTGAACCGTCCGGCGGTCCGGGGCGAAGGATCGTCTGTTCCACCAGGTCGGGTGATGGGTAGCCGAAGGAGTCGGGAGCGGGGGCCGGCCCGAGACCGCCGGGGGCTGGCGCCTCGGCCGTGTTCTCCCCCTCCGGCGGGGTTTCTCGAGCCCGGTCCGGGACCTGCCGCGGTCGGGGGTCGAGAAAGCGGGGGTTGACCACCGGCGTCGCCGGGTCCTGATGCGGTGCCGCACTCGACAGGAGCCTGAGCAACGGATCGGGTGCGGCAAAGCGCCGGCCGGTATTGGGGCTGGTGGTCGGCGTCGGCCGGGAGGCGACGATGCGGCGCGAGACGATCTCCCGTATCGGCGTGGGCGCGATGACATGGCGTTCAACCTTGGTCGTCGGGGCCACGACCGGCGCCGGCGCATGGCGGGCGATCGGCCGGGGCGACCCGGCCGGATGCGGCCCATCCGGCGGCACCCATCCGCCGTCGAATCGGGGAGGTTCGTGGGAGGCGATTCGATCCCGCGCCGTGGACGCGAACCACAGCAGTGACGCCGCCGGTACTTCAAACCCACTCGCCCCGTTCGATCGGGGCGTCCGCTCATTGGGAGATCCGGCGGGCAACGGCGCCAGACCCGTCTCGCCGTCCCGGCCGGCGGCCTGGGGTTGCGCCGCGCCCGCATACGACCACGCGTCGACTCCGGACTCAAGCGAGCCGATCGCATCGACCTCGCTCGAGGGCATCGGTTCGAGGAATCGATAGGCCGACTCTCCCACCACGAAGTAGCTGGTCGGAGGCCAGGACTGGGCGTCCTCGATGGCCTTGAGGCGATCGGCGAGCTCCAGGGCCGAACTGGGCCGTTTCAACGGGTTCTTGGCCATGGCCTGGACCAGCAGGTCCGACAGGGCCATCGGGACCCCCTCGGCCAACAACGGCTGGATGGGGTCCCGGAGGATCCGGACGATGACGGCCGCCGGCGCCTCTCCGTCGAAGGAACGGAACGCGGCGTGCCCGGCCAAGAGCAAGTAGAGCGTCGAGGCCAATTCGTAGATGTCCGTGGCCGTGGTGGCGGGCGTGCCTTCCAACATCTCGGGCGCCGCGTAGAGGGTCTCGAAGCCGATCACACCCGCCGTGTCGGAGGAGGAGCGGAGACGGGCCACCCCGAGGTCCGCCAGCGCCGGTTCACCGTGGTGCGTCATCAGCAGCTTGCGCGGTGTGACCGATCCATGGACGATCCCGGCCCGGTGTGCCGTTTCGAGCGCCCCGGCGATCTTGATGGCGATGGAGACCGCGTGCGCCGGTTCCATGCCGCCCTCCGAAGCGCCACCGTCGGCCACCGGACCCTGGCAGAGATCCATCACCAGGACGGGACGCCCGTCGGGCGTCACCTCCGTGCGGTAGAGGGTCACGATGTTGGGATGGACGCTCAACGTCTCGAGGACCGAGGTTTCCCGGAGCAGGGTTTCGAGGTCGGCGGGCGAGATCTCCCGGACGTTGAGCAGCTTGAGGGCCACCGACCGTCCGGATTCTGATTCCTTGGCCGAGTAGACGGTGGCCATCTCTCCGTCGCCAATTTCCGTGATGTCGGCGTATCCGGGCAGGAGGTCACTGACTTCCAGGGGGCTCTTGTGTCTGAGCGCCATGGCGTTCGCTCCTTCCCCGTCGGATCCCGGATGTACTCGCCCGACCTGCCAGTCCGGCATGGCGGAATCGAGCCCTGTGCGCTCGAAGCGTACCAATTCGATGCCGGTTCCCACCCCGGTGACCCCGGGTGATCAGCGCAGTTCGGTCGGATCCTCGTCTTCGACCACCTCGGCATCGATGATGGTGGGGTCGTTCCTGGGGTCATTCCGTGCGTCATTGCGTGGTGCGTTCCCGAACGGCCCACCGGGCCCGCCGGGCCCACCGGCACCGCCGAAGTTGGTGAAGAAGGCGCCCGCACCGCCCGGCCCATTCCCGAAGGCGAACTGGAGCGGCCGCCCGGCCTCGGGGCCGAGGGCGCGCCACAGCGGCGCGGCCCGCACGTGCACGACGTAGGCCTGGGCGGCCAGCGTCAAGGCCACATAGAGCAGGAAGCTGGCGGTCTCCAGGTGGGCCGTGGCGACCTGTCCGGTGCCGGAACCGATGGCCAGGTGCAGGACCAGCGAGAGCACCCACAGGATCATGGTCAGCCCGGTGGCCTGACGAACCACCCAATTGTTGGATTTCCAGATCTGGACCGTGAGGGCCCGTACAAAGCCGAGCACTGCGGCACCCACCACGGTGACCCCGAGCACCAGCCACAGGCCGCTGCTCGAGACGTGGTGGCTCCCGGTGTAGGCCAGGACCTCGATCAGCCCGATGACGCCCAGAAAAATGGGCATGCGCAGGCGCAGCGTACGGGGCACCGGTCGGATCCGCCTCTGGCGGTAGAGGAGGAGGGCCACCACCACGACATCGAAAGCAATCGTCCAAAACATCGACTACCAGCCTATGGCTGCGGCCCGTTCGGTCAGCCGCGGTCAGCCGCGGTCGGCCGCCAGTCGGCCGCGGTCAGCCGTTGAGCAGCGGGCCTACGTCCGACCCGAAGGCGGCCGTCTGGTCGCAGTACTCGGTGACCGAGCGGGCCATGAAGCGGACCTGCAGGTGGTTGACGCCCATGGCGACGAGCTCACGTAGGGAGGAGGCAATTTCTTCGGCCCCGCCCTGGATGACGTAGCCGGGCAGCTTCCAGTCCGACCGACCGTCGGCCAGGTAGATCGGTTCCACGATGGTGCCGATGTCGATCGGTGCGCCGTCCCGCACTTCGTCGCGCCGGCGGCGCAGCCGGGCGATCTGTTCGGGGAGGTCGCGCCGTCTCGTGCCCTGCGGTAGCCACCCGTCGGCGAAGGCTGCGGTGCGTCGTATGGCGGCCGGCGAGGAACCACCGATCCAGATCGGAGGCCGCGGTTGGCGGACCGGCCTCGGTGACACGCCCATGCCCCGGGCCGGAAAACGGGGTCCGGGCAGGGTGGGGAACTCGGAGGTGAAGGCCAGGGCCAGGGCCGAGACGGCTTCGTCGGTGTGGCGACCTCGCTCGGCGAACTCCCCGGTGAGCAGCTCGTATTCCTCTGGGACGTGCCCCGCACCTACGCCCACGATCAGTCGACCGCCCGAGAGGTGGTCGAGCGTCGAGAGCTCCTTGGCCGCTCGGAGCGGATGACGTTGGGCCAAGATCAGGACGTGGGAGAGGAGGTGAGTGCGCGTGGTCAGGGCGGCCAACCACCCCAAGGTCGCCGTGGTGTCGTACCACGTGGTGCCCATGGCGTCGGCCAGTCGTTCGGGAATGGCGGTGTGGTCGCAGACGCCGACGTAGAAGTAGCCGGCCTCATCGGCCACCCGGGCGATGCGCCCGAGGTCCTCGACGCCGGCCGTTTTCTCCCACTCCGCCACGTACAGCGTTGACTGGGACTGAATGGGCAGCTGCATGCCGTAGACGACCTGTCCCTCGGGAACGGCGCGCACCACGTCGGCGGGCAGGGCAACCGGGGCAACCGGGTCAGGCATGGCGAATTCCTCCAGTGGCGGGATGTGGGTCGGGGGGCGCGCCCAGGACGAGCGAGAGTTGCGCCGGCGTCCCGAACGTGGTGGTCAGCACGCGGGCGCGCTTGAGATGCAGGTGCAGCGGGACCTCCCAGGTGAAGCCCATGCCGCCGTGGACCTGGATCCCCGCCCGGGCGTTGACCAGTGCGGCCTCGTCGGCGAGCACCTTGGCCCCGAGCACGGCGCGGGCCACCACGTCGTCGGGCGAGCGCCCTGTGCTCTCGGCCTCGTGGGCCGCCACGCCGGGCTGATCGACCAGGCAGGCCGCGGCGTGCACGGCGGCCCGGGCCACCTCGTAGCGCACCAGCATGTCGGCGCAGATGTGCTTGACCGCTTGAAAGGCGCCGATGGGCTGGCCGAACTGATGACGTTCCTTCGCGTAGGCGACGGCCAGATCGAGCGCCGACCCGGCGTGGCCGACCTGCAGCGCGGCGGTGAGCAGTGCGCCGTCGCGCCAGAGACGCCCGCCGAGGTCGGGCAATGGCTCCCCGGCCGGCAACGAGTCCAGGTGCCACAGCGGGGTGAAGGGACAAAGTGGTGCGGCCATCCTCCGTCCGTCGGTCGCCGATGGGGCGGGAGCAATGAGCCGCGCCGTCGAGTCGCCCACGGCACCGGACAGCACGAGCAGCGCATCTAACGAAGCCAGATGTTCCACCAGGATCGGACCGCCCCCGGTGCTGTGCACGCCCACCACCGCCCGCCCATCGGCCGCTCCCTCGACCAGCTGCGCGCTCGCCGCCAGATACGTTCCGACCAGCGGTCCCGGCACCAGGGCTCGGCCCAGCTCCTCGAAGACGACCACGGCGTCGGCCAGGCCCAACCCGACGCCCTCCGGCTCGGGCAGGGAGAGCGCGAAGACCCCGGTGTCGGCCAGCAGCCGCCAGTCTTCGGCGCCGATGGCCATCTCGGCTCCTTCGTTGGCCCGCAGGTGGTCGAGCGGGAGCCGACCCGTGACCATGGAGCGGATGCCGTCGGCCAGGGCCACTTGATTGTCGGACAGGCGGAAGTCCATCGCGTCAGCGCACCTTGGGCAGGCCGAGGATGCGCTCGGCCACGATGTTGCGCTGCACCTGCGACGTGCCGGCGGCGATGGTCAGCGAGATCGACTTGAACCAGGTGTGCAGCTGCTCGTCGTTGCCCAGTTCCACCCCGTCGGGCCCGAGCAACGGGTCGGCGCAGAGGGCGCCCCGGTCCAGGACCTCCATGGCCAGATCGCTCAGGGCCTGCGCCTGCTCGGAGTACGACAGCTTGAACACCGAGCCGCCGATCCCGGGAACGCCGGTCTCCGCCGCTTCGGACACGTTGCGTTTGGTCAGCGCCCACAGGGCGTCGAAGGCGGCCGTGAGATGTCCCAGTCGTCGCTGGAGTCCCGCATCGTCCAGGAGGCCGAGGCGCCGGGCCAGCGAGTGGACGGCGTCGAGCAGCCGCATCGACTCGAGCAGGTCACCGACGAAGGCGGTGCCCCGCTCGAAGGAGAGGGTGACCATGGTGACCCGCCAGCCGTCGTTCTCCCCACCCACCCGGTTCGCCACCGGGACCCGCACCTCGTCCAGGAACAGCTCGGCGAACTCGGCCGAGCCGGCAATGGTGCGCAACGGTCGGATCTCGATCCCGGCCGAGTCCATGGGCACGATCAACCAGGTGATGCCCCGGCGCCCCTCCTCGCCCGTGCGCACCAGCATTTCGCAGTGGTCGGCCACTTCGGCGTGCGAGGTCCATATCTTGCTGCCGGTCACCACGTACTCGTCGCCGTCGCGGGTGGCCCGGGTGCGCAACGAGGCCAGGTCGCTGCCGGCATCGGGCTCACTGAAGCCCTGGCACCACACGTCGTCGCCGCGCAGGATGGCCGGCAGGTAGCGCTCCTTCTGTGCGGCCGTCCCCTCGGCGATGATGGTCGGTCCCGCATGGAGCAGGCCGACAAAGTTGACCCCGACGTAGGGCGCACCGGCCCGCTCGCACTCCTCCTTGAAGATGAGCTGCTCGACCGGGGAGGCGCCCCGCCCACCGCCTTCGGCCGGCCAGTCCACGCCGGCATACCCGGCGTCGAAGAGCAGGCGTTGCCAGCGGGAATCGAAGGCGCGCCGAGCCGGCCAGTCGTCGGCCGGCGGTGCGGCCCCGAGGGTCGGCAGGGTGGTGACCAACCAGGCGCGCAACTCGTCCCGGAACCGCTCCTCGGCCGCGCTGTAGCGAAGGTCCACGTCCTTAGCGGTCCACCGACGGCGAAGCGATCAGGCGGGGAAATCGAGACCGAACAACGTGATGGCGTTGCCCCGCACGATCTTGCGCCGCTGCGCGTCGGTCAGGTCGGCCATCTGTTCCTCGGCGATCTGCCGGGTGCGGGGCCAGGTGGAGTCTGAGTGCGGGTAGTCGGACTCGTACGTGATGTTGTCCTCACCGATCTCGTCGACCGACTTGAGGCCGTGGGCATCATCGAAGAAACAGCCCCACACATGGTCGGCGAAGTAGCTGCTGGGCTTCTCCGGCACGATGTCGGCCACGCCGCCCCAGCCCCGATTGTCCTCCCAGACCCGGTCGGCCCGCTCGAGGATGTAGGGGATCCAGCCGATCTGGCCTTCCGAGTACGCCACCTTCAGCTCGGGAATGCGGACGAAGACGCCACTGAAGAGGAAGTCGACCAGTGAGAAGGTGGCGTTGGTGTGGGTCAGGGTGGAGCCCACGGCCGGTGGCGCGTCGGCCGACGTCGAGGGCATTTTGGACGACGAGCCGATGTGCATGTTGACGATGGTCCTGGTCTCGGCGCAGGCCCGGAAGAACGGGTCCCAGTAGTGCCCGGGGTCGTGCACGCTGGGCAGCCCGAGGAAAGGCGGGATCTCACTGAAGCACACGGCGCGGACGCCCCGGTCGGCATTGCGACGGACTTCGGTCGCCGCCATCTCGGCGTCCCACAGCGGGATCAGGCACAGGGGGATGAGCCGCCCGCCGGAATCGCCGCACCACTCCTCGACCATCCAGTCGTTGTAGGCCTGCACGCAGAGCAGCCCGAGCTCCCTGTCCTTGGCCTCGGTGAAGGTCTGGCCGCAGAAGCGGGGAAAGGTGGGGAAGCAGAGGGCGGCCTCGATGTGGTTGAGGTCCATGTCCTCCAGCCGGGGCTTGACCTCATAGGAGCCCGGGCGCATGTCCTCGTAGGTGACGCCTCGCATGGTGACCTCTTCACGGGGCACGCCCACGGCGGAGTCGACCCGCAGCAGCGGGCGCTTGAGGTCCTCGTAGTACCACCAGTCCGTCGGCAGTCCCTCGGAGCCGGGCGTGACCGTCAGCTTGCCGCCCACGAAGGTGATCTCTCCCATCGGGGCCCGCACGATGCGCGGTCCCACCTCGGCGTACTTGGCCGGCAGGCGGTCCTGCCACAGGTTGGCGGGTTCGACCACGTGGTCGTCCACCGAGATGATCAACGGGAGCGCCTCGGGCATGGGAGCGAGGTTACTCCGGACCTGACGGACCGTCAGATGCGGGCCGCCGTCAGCTCAGCCCGTCAATAGTGCATGGCCACGCCGCCGTTGGGACTCAACAACTGCCCGGTCACGAAGCTGCTGGCGTCCGAGGCGAGATAGAGCACGCAGTAGCCGATGTCGGAGGTCACCCCCACCCGGCGCAGCGGGGCGAACTTGGCCATGGGGGCCAGCATGGCCGCCTTGGTCTCCTCGTCGATCGTCCCATCGGCCCTGGTGTAGTACCGAGCGGTCATGTTGGTCGGGATGAAACCGGGCGCGATGGTGTTGACCCGCACGCCGCGCCGCCCGACCTCGACCGCCATGGACTGGGTCAGTTGGGCCACGCCGGCCTTGCAGATGGCGTAGGGCCCGATGCCCGGCGAGGGAGCCAGGACGGCAGCCGAGGCCATGTTGATGATGCTGCCCGCGCCCTGTTCCACCATCACCCTCCCGGCGGCCTGGCATCCATACAGAACACCCTTGAGGTTCACCGCCAGGATGCGGTCGAACTCGTCCGGGTCCAGGTCGATGATGGAGCTGTCGATCATGATCCCGGCGATGTTGCACATAATGTGGAGGCCGCCCTCACCGGCCACGATCTCCTCGACCAGCGCCGCCGCGGCGCCCTGCTCCGCCACGTCGAGTTCGGCTGCCGAGGCCCGGCCACCGGACTCTTGGATCCCGTGGGCCGTCTCTTCGGCACCGGTCATATTGATGTCGGCGCACACCACGATCGCCCCGGCCCCGGCCAGCACCTCGGCCGTGGTGCGGCCGATGCCGCTCCCGGCCCCGGTGACCAGGGCCACCCGCCCGCTCAGGTCGAAGGCATGGTGCACACTCTCGCTCGTTTCCACCGCCGCACCTTAGGACGGGGGCGAGAATTGTGTTGTGCCCCGCGCCTCTCGCCTTCTACGGTTCCCCCACCGGTGATTGCCGGGGCCGGGACCGAGCGCGTCGTGGCCGGAGGAGGATCGACAGTGTTCGAGATCAGGCAGCGCAGGGGAGCGTGGAGTTCCGCCAAAGCCCTGGCGGCCATTGCAGCCGGCGCCTCCTTGTTCGGGGGGATGGCCCTGCTCGCCCCCACCGCGGCCAGCGCCAAGACGGCGACCAACACGTTCACCTTCGGCGGGGCCTACAGCGGGACGCTGAAGCTCACACCTTCGTCGTTCAACTGCTCCTTCGGGAAGACCTACAGCGGCAAGGGGTACCTGGTGACCCTGTCCCACATGAAGGGGACCATCAGCGGGTCGGGTTCGGGCCCGTGGGCCGCCACCTTCCACGTCTCCAAACAGGGGACGAACCATGTGGCGTCGGCGGACGTCCAATCGCTGACCGATTCGTCCTTCCAGAGCAACGGCGTGCCCATCACGGCCTTCGACGAGACGTCGGGCACCATCACCTACAAGGGGTCAAAGGGCTCAATCAATCTCACGATCGAGTCCCACACCGTCGGCAGCACGACGTACGGCGGCACGGGTACGGTCACCGGCAGCTGGAGCTGCTAACAGCCAGCCATTAGGCGGTGACGCCCTCGACGGCCAGCAGGGTGCGCTTCATGGGTAAGCCACCGCCGTAGCCGCCGATGCCGGTGCTGGCCAGCACCCGGTGGCAGGGCACGATGATCGGGATGGGGTTCTTCCCGTTGGCTTGGCCCACCGCACGCGGGCCCTTGGGCCGACCGACCCGGCGGGCCAGCTCGCCGTAGCTGATGGTCTCGCCGTAGGGGATGCGGGTGAGCTCGCGCCACACCTCTTTTTGAAAGGCGGTGCCGTCGAGCTCCATCGGGACGTCGAACCCTGTGCGCTCCCCGGCGAAGTACTCCTCGAGCTGGGTGGCGGTGTCCTTGAGGACCGGCGGTGCGTCGTGCCCGTCCCCCCGCGTTGTTGTGGCCTGCGACGGCAGCCAGATCCCGATGAGGACGTCGCCGTCGCTCTCGAGCACGAGGTGGCCCACGGGCGTGTCCATGGGCATGGTGAACGTAGGGGTGGTCATGCGGCGTGCCTTCCTTTTGCGGTGGTGGGGTCGGTCGGGGATGTTCTCGGTGTGGGGACCTGCGCCGTGGGCAGCGACCACAGGTGCGCCATGACGTAACTGCGCCAGGGTCGCCAGGCCTCGGTCAGCCGGGCCAGGTGTTTCGGGTCGGCAGGGAGGCCCAGCTCTCGGGCCGCCCGGAGGATGCCGAGGTCGGTGGGCATGAAGGCGTCGGGGTCCCGCAGGGCCCGCATGGCGACGTACTCCGCTGTCCACGGCCCGATGCCGGGCAGCGACACCAGGCTCGACCGGAGCTCGTGGGGATCTGCCCCCGGGTCGATCGCCACGGTCCCACGCTCCACCGCGTCGGCCAGGGCCATCAGGGCGCGGCGCCGGCCCGCCGGCATGGCGAAGATGGTCGGAGCCCGTTCGGCCAGTTCGATCAGCGCCGCCGGAGTGGGGAAGAGATGGGTGATGCCCTGGGTGGCGTCGGGCAGGACCTCGCCGGCCGCCGCCACCAGGCGCCCGGCCACGGTGCGGGCCCCCCGGACCGAGACCTGCTGGCCGATCACGGCGCGCACCGCCAACTCGAATCCATCCGCCGCGCCCGGGACGCGACGCCCCGGATGCGCGGTGACCAGGGGGCCCACGAAGGGATCGTCGCCCAGGGCTTCGAGGATGGCGACGGGATCGGCATCGAGGTCGAGCAGTTGGCGGCAGCGCGAGACGGCTGTGGTCAGGTCCCGAAGATCCGAGAGGTGGAGCTCGGCGTCGACGAAGGCGGGACCGTCGCCATCGGGCTCATCGGCCCGCAGGGCCACCACGCCGTGGCCATGGGGGAGGCGCAGACTCCGTCGATAGGTGGTGCCGTCCAGCACCTCGATGCCGGGCACGGCCCGTGTCCCGAGAAAGCTCAGCGCCGAATCGGGGCTCAGCGGGCGCCGGCCCGGCAGGCGAAGGCGGATGCCCTGGGTGGTGCCGTCGGTCCGGTTGCGGGCGGCCCGCTGCGACACTCGCTTCCGGAGCCCACTCGGTGTCTTGGCGTAGATCTGCTGCACCGTCTCGTTGCACTGACGGACACTGGCGAAGCCGGCGGCGAAGGCGATGTGCGAGATGGGGAGGTCGGTCGTCTCGAGCAGGACGCGCGCCGTCTGGCTCCGCTGGGCCCGGGCGATGGCCAGCGGCCCGGTGCCGATCTCGGCCGTCACCACCCGATTGAGCTGGCGCACGCTGTACCCGACGCTGCGCGCCAGCCCTTCGACACCTTCGCGGTCGACCATGCCGTCTCTGATGAGGCGCATGGCGCGGGCCACCACGTCGGCCCGCAGGTTCCATTCCGGAGACCCGGGGGTGGCGTCGGGCCGGCAGCGCAGGCAGGCGCGGAAGCCGGCCTGCTGGGCGGCGGCCGCCGAGGCGTAGAAGCGGACGTTCTCTCGCTTGGGAGTGCGGGCCGGGCAGCTGGGCCGGCAGTAGATGCCGGTCGAGGTGACGGCGATGAAGAAGACCCCGTCGAAGCGGGCGTCCTTGCTGTGCGCCGCTTGGTAGCAGCGTTCGGGGTCTTCGATCACCGGGCCATGGTGGCACGCGACGGGCCCTATTACTGGCGGAAATCGGACATCACCGTTTCTGGTCCGATCTGGTGCTGCTCCTCCATCGGCGGCTCCCGCTTTCCACCTCCGACACCGAAGGCGACACGGCGCTGGCCGAGTCGCTCCCGGGTTTGTCCGGTCCGCAGGCGTGGGGTTGACATGTGACTATTTAGTCACGTATTATGACGGCGTGGACGAAGTATTCAGAGCCCTGGCCGATCCCACCCGGCGGAGCCTGCTCGACGAGCTCTTCCGGGAGGACGGGCAGACGCTGAGCATGCTCGAGGAGCGCTTCTCGATGACCCGCTTCGGGGTCATGAAGCACCTCAACGTGCTGGAAGAGGCAGGGCTGGTGGTGACCAGGCGGCGCGGCCGCGAGAAGCTCCACTTCCTGAATCCGGTCCCGATCCGGCTCGTCCACGACCGGTGGGTGAGCAAGTACGCCGAACCCTGGGTGGCAGGGCTCAGCGAAATCAAACAGAGACTGGAGAGTCAGATGGAGAAGATTTACGAGATCTACATCCGCACCACACCCGAACGCCTCTGGGAGGCCATCACCGATCCCGAGATCAGGAGCAAGTACAACTTCGGCGCCGGGACGACCTCTGACTGGAAGGTCGGCTCGCCCCTCAACATGGACATGGCCGCGCAAGGCGTCCATCTCGGCGAGGGCGAGGTCCTCGAAGTCGACCCCCCGCGCCGGCTCGTCCACACCATGATCGCCCTGTGGGGTGACGATGTGAAGCGCGAGGGTCATTCGAGGGTCACCTGGGAAATCGAGCCCGTGGGCGACTCGTGTCATCTGACCTTGACCCACGACCAGATGCGGGAAGGCGCCAACGACCAGATCTACGGCGGCTGGCCCATGATCCTCTCCGGCCTCAAGACGTGGTTGGAGTCGGGCGAACTCCTCACCACTCCGGGATCACTCATGTACGGCGCCTAGCCGTACATGGTCCCGGAACCGAACAGCTTGAATCAGACAGCTCGGAATCAGACACCCCCGAACCAAACGGCTCGGAACAACCAGACAGCCGGAACAACCAACAGAAGGAGCAGGAACATGTCGAAGACCGAAACGAAGATCCGCATCACCGACGTGAGGACCGTCGGCGTCCCGGTGACCCAGCAGGATCGAGCCCTCGAGTTCTACGTCGACCGGCTCGGCTTCGAGAAGCGTCTCGATGTCCCCATGGGCCAGGGAGCGCGTTGGATCGAGGTGGCGCCTCCGGGGGCGAGGACGTCGATCGCGCTCATTCCGGCGCACGATGGCGTACCGGCAGGGGTCGAGACCGGCGTGCGGTTCACCACCGAGGACGCCGACGCTGACCATGCCTATCTGCGGTCCCGCGGCGTCGATGCTGACGAGATCCTGCGGTGGGAGGGCGTGCCCGCCATGTTCGCCTTCCGCGATCAGGACGGCAACGGCCTCGAGATCGTCGAGCAGCCGTGAGCGCGGGGAAGCTCGACAAGGAGTTCCTGGCCACCATGCAGAAGAGTCCCAACCGGGGCGGCTGGACCTATGTGGTGATGACCGATTCGGTCGAGTTCTTCGGCACGCGGGGCCTGGTGAAGGTCAAGGCCACGGCCGACGGCCGCCCGTTCGAGAGTTCATTCATGGCGATGGGTGACGGCACGCACAAGCTGCCGATCAAGGCGGCGGTACGAAAGGCGATCGGCAAGAGCGAGGGCGACACCGTGACGGTTTGCCTGACTCAGCGCCTTTCTGAATGACCCTGGTGCTTCAGCGCCCCCGGATGGAGGCCAGCACCAGTTGGCGGTGCGTGGACGCGTCGCCCCAGGCTCTCGAGAGGGCCCAGGTGCGCTTCATGAAGAAGTGGAGATCGCATTCCCAGGTGTACCCGATGGCCCCGTGGACCTGGAGGGCCACCCGGGCCGCCCGGTCCGCTGCGTCCGAGGCCATCGCCTTGGCCATCGAAGCATCGTGCGAGACGGTCGGCTGCGACGTGGCCAGGGACCAGGCGGCGCGATACGTGGCCGGCCGGGCGAATTCCAACTTGACCCGGGCGTCGGCGAGCAGGTGTTTGACGGCTTGAAAGCTGCCGATGGGTTTGCCGAACTGTTGGCGTTCCCTGGCGTAGTCCGCCGCCATCGTGATCATGCGATCAGCCAACCCGATGAGGAGCGCCGCCGATCCGGCCGCGGCGCGGTCCGCCATGAGTTGGACGATGGCGTCGGCGGCCACGCCGTAGGCCAAGAGGGTGTCGCCCGAGATGGGCCACTGCACCGCGGCAAGGTGGCGTGTCGAATCGAGGGTGGGAGTGGGTCGCATGGTGCAGACCGATGCCGGGATGGCGTGCACCTGCCAGCCGGAGTCGGCGTCGCGGCAGGACAGGAGCATCACGTCCGCGCCCGATGCGCCCACCACCCTCGGGGTGTGCAACATCCCGTCGGCGGACACGGTGGTCGGGGAGGACAGGCCGCCGGCGCCCACGTCGATGCCGCCCACGGCCACGGTGGCGTGGCGTTCCACCAGCGCGGCGAGCGCGTCCGCCGCCGGGGCGGCCGGCGACAAGGTGGCCAGCACCGGAGCGGCCAGGCCCGCCGTCTCGAGCAACGGTTCGGGGAGAGCGGCCCACCCGGCTTCTTCGAGCACGCCGACCAGGTCGACATCACCCAATCCGAGACCCCCGGCCGATTCGGGCACCAGGAGGGCCGGCGCGCCCAGCTCGGCCAGCACGTTCCAGCGTTTTACGGCCACCGCAGCCCCCTCCTCGGCGCTGGCGGCGTCAGCGGCGCGCAGCGCGGCGATCGGGCACTCGTGCTCGAGGACCTGGCGTACCGCCTGTCGCAGGGCAATCTGTTCGTCGGAGAAGGCGAAGTACATGTTCAGCCCCGCGGCAATCCGAGCAGTCGCTCGGCCACCACGTTGCGCTGGATCTCGTTGGTGCCGGCGTAGATGGGCCCGCCCAGCGCAAACAGATAGCCGTCCAACCATGCACCGGGCGCGCCCGACTCGAGCAGTTCGGCTTCGGGGCCGAGCAGGTCGAGAGCGGCGTCATGAATGGCCAGGTCCGTCTCGGACCAAAAGATCTTGTTGCAGCTGGCTTCCGGTCCGACCCCATGGCCCTGGGCGACTCTGGTGGCCGTCCAATAGGTGTGCAATTGATAGGCCTCGGCGTCCATGTGGGCCTGGGCGATGGCGTCGGCCGATCGAGCGGAGCCGCGGCGCGACACGAAGAGCTCGGCCAGGCGGTCCGCTGCTTCGGTATATCGGGCCGGGCTGCGCAGGCTGAGGCCGCGCTCGCTGCCGGCGGTGGACATGGCGACCGACCAGCCGGCGCCCGCGTCGCCCAGCATCTGGGAGTCGGGTATGTCAACACGGTCGAAGAAGATCTCGGCGAAGCCCGTCTCGCCATCGATCTGGGGAATGGGCCGGACCGTGACCCCCGGCGCGTCGAGTGGGATAAGGAAGTAACTCAAGCCGCGGTGGCGCTCGGCTTCGGGGTCGGTGCGGAAAATACCGAAACACCAATGGGCGAAGGCACCCCTGCTGGCCCACGTCTTCTGCCCGGTGAGGAGCCAGCCGTCGCCGTCGCTGTTGCGGACGGCCCGGGAACGTATCCCCGCCAGGTCGCTGCCGGCGTCCGGCTCGGACCAGCCCTGGCACCACACCTCTTCCCCCGAGGCCATCGGCAGCAGGAAGCGCTCCTTCTGTTCGGTCGTGCCGTACTCGAGCAGGGTTGGGGCCAGCAGGAAGATGCCGTTCTGGCTCACCCGCTTGGGCGCCCGGGCGCGGTAGTACTCCTCCTCGAAGATCAGCCACTCCATGATGCCGACGCCGCGGCCGCCGTATGGCGTGGGCCAGCTCACCACCGACCAACGATCCTCGAAGAGCCGGTGCTCCCAGGCCCGGTGGGCGGTGAAGCCCTCGGCCGTATCGAGGGAGGGGAGCGGATCGGCCGGGACGTGGGCGGTCAGCCAGGCTCGCGCCTCGGCCCGGAACGCCTCTTGCTCCGAGGTGAAGGTCAGGTCCATGCTCATGCCGATGCGCTGCCCATGCCGGTGCGAATCTGGCACACCCCCGGAGGGATTGCCAAGGCGGGGGGAGGCCCCCGTGGGGGCCCGGCCCCTGGAAACCCGTAGGATTCATGGTCACCGTGAGCGCCCGATGCCCAACGCCGTAATCATCGATGCAGTCAGGACCCCTGTGGGGCGTCGGGGCGGCCGCCTCTCGGGCTGGCACGCCACCGATCTGGCCGCTCAGCCCCTGGCCGCGCTGCTGGCCCGAAACGAACTTGATCCGGCCCTGGTCGAGGACGTGATCATGGGCTGCACCATGACCGTGGGCGAGCAGGCCATGAACATCGCCCGCAACGCGGCGTTGGCCGCCGGCTTTCCCGACTCGGTGCCCGGCACGACCGTGGACCGCCAGTGCGGGTCGGCCCAGCAAGCCATCCATTTTGCGGCCCAAGCGGTGATGTCGGGCGCCATGGACATCGCCATCGGCGCCGGGGTGGAGTCGATGAGCCGGGTGCCGATCGGCTCGACGACCGAACCCGGCCCCGGCGAGGCTTACGGGCCGCTCTACACCGAACGCTTCGAGTTGATCCACCAGGGCGAGTGCGCCGAGGAGATCGCCCGGCGCTGGAAGGTGACCCGGGATGAGATGGACGCCTTCGCCCTGGAGTCGCATGAGCGGGCGGCCCGGGCCAGCGACGAGGGGCGCTTCGCCGACGAGATCGTGCCGTTGGAGGCCCGAGTGCATCCCGACGTGCCGGGCGCGGCCGACGTCACGGGAATGGTGGAGAGCGACGAAGGCGTGCGGCGCGACACCTCGTTGGAGAAGCTGTCGGGCCTGCGCCCGGCCTTTTCCGAGGGTGGCACGGTAACCGCTGGGACCTCGTCGCAGATTTCCGACGGCGCGGCGGCCGTGTTGATCATGAGCGAGGAGAAGGCTTCGGCCCTGGGCCTGCGAGCCCGGGCCCGTTTCCACACCTTCGCCGTGGCGGCCAACGATCCACAGATCATGCTGACCGCCCCGATCCCGGCCACCGAGTTGGTGTTGGCCAAATCCAAACTGTCGCTCGACGACATCGACCTGATCGAGATCAATGAGGCTTTTGCGTCGGTGGTACTGGCCTGGGCGCGCGAGTTCCACCCGGACATGGACCGGGTCAACCCGAACGGAGGGGCCATCGCCATCGGTCATCCGACCGGGTGCTCAGGGGCACGCCTGATGGCGACGTTGCTCAATGAACTGGAGCGGACCGGCGGGCGTTACGGGCTGCAGACCATGTGTGAAGGCGGCGGCCAGGCCAATGCCACCATCATCGAGAGGTTGGGAGCGTGACGACCCGCGCCCCGGTGATCGAAGGGTGGTTCACGGTCGACGACGATGGAACCGCCGCGCTGACCGGCTCGCGCTGCTCGGGTTGTGGCACCTACGCCTTTCCGGCCGCCACGACGTACTGCGGCAATCCCGACTGCGCGTCGCAGGCGTTCGAGGTGGTGGCCCTTTCGCGTCGGGGCAAGATCTGGTCGTACACCGACGCCCGGTACCAGCCCCCGCCGCCTTACGTGCCTGCTGATCCCTACGTGCCGTTCTGTCTGGTCGCGGTGGAGTTGGCCGCCGAGAAACTCGTGGTGATGGGACAAGTGGTGGCCGGGGTGACCGTCGGTGACCTCATTATCGGAGACGAGGTGGAGTTGGTGGCTGACACCCTCTATTCGGAGGGCGACCACGACCATCTGGTGTGGAAGTGGAAGCCCGTGGCCGCGTCCAAGGAGGCGTGAACCATGCCGGACGACAAGAGAGTCGCCGTCCTCGGCGCCGGCATGCATCCCTGGGGCAAGTGGGGCCGACCCTTCGTCGAGTACGGCATGGCCGCCGTCCATGATGCGCTCGACGATGCCGGGCTGACCTGGCGGGACATTGAGTTCGTCTCGGGTGCGGACACCATCCGCAACGGGTACCCGGGCTTCGTGGCCGGTGCCACCTTCGCGCAAGCACTGGGCTGGACCGGGGCGCGTGTCTCGAGTTCCTACGCCGCCTGCGCGTCGGGGGCGGCCGCCATCGGGAATGCCCGGGCCCAAATCCTGGCTGGTCTGTGCGACGTGGCACTGGTGGTCGGCGCCGACACCACACCCAAGGGGTTCTTCGCCCCGGTCGGAGGAGGTGAGCGCAAGGACGACCCGGACTGGTTGCGTTTTCACCTTATGGGCGCCACCAATCCGGCCTACTTCGCCCTGTACGCCCGCCGCCGCATGGATCGCTTCGGGGCGACCGAGGAGGATTTCGCGCTGGTCAAAGTCAAGAACGCGCGTCATGGTCTGGCCAACCCGTACGCCCGCTACCGGGGCGAAGTGACGGTCGACGAGGTCCTGGCCTCGCCCATGGTGGCCGACCCCCTGCGTCTGCTCGAGATCTGCGCCACGTCTGATGGCGGTGCCGCGCTGGTGCTCACCAGCATGGAGTTCGCCCGCCGCTTCGCCGGCCGGGTTGACCCGCTGGTCACCATCGACGCCGTGTCCACGGTCACGCCGTCCTTCCCCAACACGGTGATCGAGATGCCCAACTTCTCGACGGACTCGGCCGTCGCCTTCGGCGCCGGCGAGGTGAGCGGGGCCGGCTTCCGGCCCTCCATCACCGCCGCCGCCTACGCCGAAGCCGGGATCGGCCCCGACGATCTGGACCTGGCCGAGGTCTACGACCTCTCGGCCGCGCTGGAACTGGACTGGTACGAGGACATCGGCCTGTGCGGGGAGGGGGAAGCCGAGAAGTTGTTGCGCGACGGTGTCACCTCGCTCGGGGGCCGGGTGCCGGTCAATCCATCCGGGGGCCTGTCCTGCTTCGGGGAAGCCATCCCGGCTCAAGCCATCGCCCAAGTGTGCGAATCGGTCTGGCAGCTGCGCGGGACGGCGACCGGGCACCAGGTCGAGGGGGCCCGGGTGGCGGTCACGGCCAACCAGGGCCTCTTCGGGCACGGATCGTCCGTTCTCCTCACCCGCTGAGTGCCCTCTGAACGCCCGCTGAGCGAAATTTTAGGATTGGGAACTCGGGTTCCGGGGTATCGGAAGTGGCGACAGCAATTCCGCGCCGGCTTTGCTTAGGCTGACCTGAGTCCAGTTTGCGCTGATAGGCGTCACGATGTGCCGAACGGTCACATTGGATTCAACGACACGGCGGAAGGAGTCTGGATGCTGGCAACCGATGTGGAGAGGTCCCGTAATTCCGTTCAATCTCGAGAAGGAGCCAACGGCACGGTGACGGACCACAACGAAGCGAGCCCGAGAGCCGAGACGGATGAGGTGCTCAAAGCTCTGGGCGAGTTGGAACTGGTCTTGCGCGAGAACGCCGAGCAGGAACGGTTGCTCTTCCAGCGGGTGGGCGCGCTGCGCCTGGCACGAGAGAGCGGCAAGGAGTGGCGGGCCATCCTGTCCGACGAGGAAGAGCCGGGAACCGTGCAAATGGTGAGCACGGTCCTGCGCCGTCAGTCCGAGGCCAGCGGGTACCTGCGGCGGTCGTTGGTCGTGGCCTTGCGGGCCGAAGGGCAGAGTATTCCGAGCATCGCCCATCTCTTCGGCGTGACCCATCAGCGGGTGTCCAACCTGTTGCGTCGGGTGGCGCAGGGCGGCACGTCAGCCTAAGGCGACCCGCCGCCTCCGGCCGAGGTCGGCGAGCTCCAGCGCTGCAGCACCTCGTCGGCTTCGGCGATGACGCCGTCAATGATGGCGGCCACCGTCGGCCACTGGTCGATCAGCCCAACCACCTGGCCGGTAGGCAGCACTCCCACGTCCGTCCGGCCGTCGACCAGTGCCGCCTTGGTCATCACGGGTGCGTTGGCCGCCATGACCACCTGCGGCCAGGTCAGCTCGTTGCCCTCCTTCATGGCTCGTCCCTCCTTGAGGAGGGCCAGGAGTGACGCTCCGGATTCACGGCGGAACTGATGGGCGCTGCGCAGGGCCCGCGGCAGGGCACGCAGCCAGCCCTGGGACTCGAGGTGTTCCACCAGGTCAGTGCGCACCACCCGCTGCGGCGCGCCGTCAACCTTGGTGGTGACCACGGTGCCCGTCACCGGCGTGGCGACATACTGCGCCTTGATGGCGTCGGGCACCCGGCTCTCCGCCGAGAGCAGGAATCGGGTCCCCATGGCGATGCCCGAGGCGCCGTAGGCCAGCGCGGCGACCAGGCCGCGACCGCTGAAGAAGCCACCGGCGCCGATGACGAGGACGCGATCGCCGACGGCCTCGACCACCTGGGGCAACAGGAGCGATGTGGGCACCGGGCCGGTGTGGCCACCGCCTTCGCCGCCCTGGGCGATGACCGCGTCGACGCCCCACTCGGCCACCTTCTCGGCATGGCGCCGCGCCCCCACGGTCGGCATGACGAACAGACCGGCTTCCTTGCAGCGCGCCACCAGGGCGGGATTGGGAGCCTGGGCGAAGCTGGCCACTCTGGCCCCGGTCTCGATCATCAGGGCGATGCGGTCACCGACGTCGGCCACGTCGGTGCGCAGGTTGACGCCGAAGGGCGCCGTGGTCCGGGCCCGTACCTCGCCGATGGCGGCGGCGAGCTCCTCGAGCGTCATGGTGGCCGAGGCCAGGATCCCCAGGCCGCCCGCGTTGGCGGTGGCCGCCACCAGCCGCGGTCCGGCCACCCAGCCCATGCCGGTCTGCACGATGGGGTAGCGCACCCCCACCTGGGCGCAGAACTCGGTGTGCAGGGCGGGATGGCGGGAGGTCGGCGTGGCGGTCAGCTCTTGACGTCCCGGTCGCGCAGCGAGGTCGGGTCCAGCACCGTGCGCAGCAGGTCGAGTTCTTCGGGCGTGGGAAGTCGGGTCTCCGCCACATCGTCGGGAATGGTCAGGGAGAACCCGGTGGCGCCGACGATGTCCTCCACGCTGACGCCGGGGTGACGCGAGGCCAGGCGCATGGTGTGGTCCGGGGTTTCGAAGTCGAACACGCCAAGGTTGGAGACGACGCGCCGGACGTCGTGAAAACGGGTGGCCCCGGCTCCGGCCGCCGCCGCCCGGGCGTAGCCGACGCCGCTCACCACATCGACCCGCGCCACGAAACTGCGAACGGAGTGGTCGGGCACCCAGTAGCTGGTCGGGTGGTTGACCGAATTGCCCGGCGCCCCCCGCACGCCGACCAGTTGCACCTTGGGGTGAGCGTGGTCGCCGATGGCCGAGATGTTCTGGTTCCCGTCCCGGTCGATCTGGCTGGCCATCATCATGATGTGCCGCCGTCCGGACCACACCACATCGAACACGCTCCGGTACGGCATGGCCGCTTCACGAATCAACTCGTCCGGTCGGGCGGTGAGCGGGGGTGCGCCGACCATGAGGGCGGCTTCACCGTCGGTCAGGACCAGGTCGGGGGCAAAGGTCGACTTGGCCAGCCGGGCCCCGAGGGCGGGGATGTTGCCGAAGGGGCTGGCCATGATCTCGCCGGCCCCGCGCCAGGCGTCGGCACAGGCGATGACGCAGGACTCGGCCCGGCTCACCGCGGCGTCATCGGTCATGACGCGGCCCTTTCCTTCACGTGGGCCTGGTACTCCGATTCGGTCACGTGCAGGTAGCGCTGCGCAAAGGCGCGCCACGCCTCGGCGTCACCGGCTGAGGCGGCGTATTCCTTCTGGAACGCCTCGTCGCGCCCGTAGTCGGGCGGATTGGCGGTGAAGTGCGCCCCCCCGGGAGTCTCGACCACCCCGTCGGCCATCATGCGGTGGATGACCACCGTGCTGAGCGGACCCTCGTCGGTCAAGCTCCCGTTCTCCACCACGCGCTCAGTGGTGACGAACCGGCGATCGGCCGCTCCGAGAAAGAGCGGGTCGAAGAAGACGTCGGGCCCGAGGATCTGGCCGTTGCCGGCCACGTCGGCCCGGTTGGTATGGATGATGGCGGCATCGAGGCGCAGGGCCGGCATGGCGACCAGTTCGACCTCGGCGTCGGATGGGTCGCCGAGAAACGGGCTGTCGGCGCCGTAGGGGGAGCAGACCAGGCGAAGGTCGGGGTTGACGGTGAGCACGTCGGACCCGAGCCCGGCCCGGGTGGGTAGGAAGGGCACCCGCCAGGCCGCGGCCTGGAGCCCCTGGAAGAACATGCCCTCGTCGACCTCCATGACCTCGACGCGCCCTTGCTGGCGAGCGGCCCGCCAGTGCGGGTCGAGCGCGATGGAGTCCAGGGTGACGAAGCCGCACACCACCTTGCGTACCTTGCCGGTGGCGCAGAGCAGCCCGATGTCGGGGCCGCCGTAGGCCACGACGGTCAGGTCGGTCAGGTCCGAGCGGCACAGGGCGCGAACGACGGCCATGGGTTTGCGACGGGAGCCCCAGCCCCCGATGCCGATGGTCATGCCCGAACGGAGTTCGCCGACGATGTCGTCCACCGTCGTGCGCTTGTCGCTCATGTGGTGCGCCGGGTCATGTCGAGGTGTCGGCGTCGCGCTTTTCGACGAAGGCGGCGCGTTGCTCGTCGGCCACGCCGCGCACATGCAGCTCATAGGTAAAGCCTTGTTCGAACCGGTAGCTGCGCTTCACGTCGACGGGGTCGATGCCGTTGAGCGATTCCTTGGCTCGCCGGATGATGCTGGGGCTCTTGGTGGCGATCTCGGCGGCCAGGGACAGCGCAGCGGCGTGGAGGTCGCCTAGGGGCACGACCGCCGCCACTGATCCGTAGGAGGCCAACTCGGAGGCCGAGATGGGCTTGGCGGTGTAGACCATCTTGCGCATGGCGTGCTGAGGGACCAGGCGAGCCAGATGGGTGGCCGCCCCGAGCGCGCCCCGATCCACCTCGGGCAGTCCGAAGGTGGCATCGTCGGACGCCACGACCATGTCGGCGTTGCCGGCCAACCCGATACCGCCACCCAGGCAGAATCCCTGCACGGCGGCGATGACCGGCACTTCGCAGTCGTAGACGGCGGCAAACGCGGCGGCGCAGCCGCGGTTGACCCCGACCAGCGCTTCGTCCCCCTTGGCATTGATCTCCTTGATGTCGACCCCGGCGCAAAAGCCGCGCCCGTGGGCCCGCAAGATCACCACCCGATTTTCGGGGACCCGACCGGCCGCAATGACCGCCTCGGCCAAGTCGAACCATCCCGCCACATCGAGCGCGTTCACCGGCGGATGGTCGATGACCACCTCGCCGATCCCGCTGTGCTCCTGGAAGATGTGTACGGGCATGACGCCGGTATCCCCTTTTCGTGCCGTGGTTCTGACGCCGGGTCAGAAACCCCTGCGAACTTAGGCGAGCCGGGTCGGGCGGGCCAACACCGCGCTCGAATCGGTGCCGTAGGGTGGGAGGCCGTGCCGCAGGCGGTCTTCGACTTCAACGATCAGGTGGTGGTGGTCACCGGCGGCTCCCGCGGCGTGGGAGCCGGCATCGTGGCCGCGTTCCTCGGGGCCGGGGCCAGCGTGGTCACCTGCGGCCGCCACGAGGCCGAGGTCGAGGGGGCCACCTTCGTGACGGCCGACGTCCGCCAGCCCGAGCAGGCCCGCCTGGTCATCGGCGCGGCGGTTGAGAAATTCGGTCGGCTGGATGTCCTGGTCAACAACGCCGGCGGCTCTCCCCAGGTCATGGCCGAGGCGGCCTCGCCCCGATTTTTCGAATCCGTGGTGGCGTTGAACCTGCTGGCCCCCTTCTACTGCGCTCAGGCGGCGCGGGAGGCGATGGCCGGCCAGGACGGCGGGGGATCCATTGTGAACGTGGGCAGCATCTCGGGTCTTCGGCCATCGCCCGGGACGGCCGCCTACGGCGCCGCCAAGGCCGGATTGATCAACCTCACCTCGACCCTGGCCGTGGAGTGGGCCCCGTCGGTCCGGGTCAACTGCGTCAGTGCCGGGCTGCTCCAGACCGACGCCGGGGACGAGCACTACGGCGGTCCTGAGGGATCGGCCCGGGTGGCGGCCACGGTGCCCCTCGGCCGCATGGGTGGGGTCGAGGATGTGGCTTCGGCGTGCCTCTTCCTGGCCAGCTCGGCGGCGGCCTTCGTCACGGGGGCCAATCTGGTCGTGCACGGCGGGGGCGAATGGCCCGCCTACCTCACGGCCCTGGCGGCGCCGGGCCGGGCCTGAGCTGGCCTGATCCGCACCCGGCGCATGAGCGCCGGCGACGCCGGCGCCGAAGACGGTTTCGTCAATGAGGGGTAGCCAACGCTCAGCTGCTAGACACAAGCACCGTGAAATTGGCGGTTCCCACCGAGACGCGTCCGGGCGAACGGCGCGTCGCCCTCGTCCCCGACGTGGCCAAGCGATTGGCGGCGGCCGGCTGGGAGGTCGTCGTCCAGGCCGGCGCCGGCGACGAGGCCGCGTTCTCCGACCAGGCCTACCGCGACGCCGGCGCCACCGTTGCTCCCGACGCCCAGACCACCCATGACGGGGCGGATCTGGTGGTCCGGGTCAACGCCCCGAGTGCCGAGGACGCCGCACTCGTACCTCAGAACGCCACCGTCCTCAGCTTTTTCCAGGCCGCCCAGTCGCCCGACGCCGTGCGGGCGCTGGCGGCGTCTTCGGCCACGGTGTTCAGTTTCGACCTGCTGCCCCGCATCAGCCGGGCTCAGGGCATGGACGCCCTGAGCTCACAGGCCACCGTGTCGGGTTACCGGGCGGGATTGACGGCGGCCGAACACCTGACCAAGTTCTTCCCCATGTTCATGACGGCGGCGGGCACCGTGCCGCCGGCCAAGGTCCTGGTCATGGGCGTGGGCGTGGCCGGGCTGCAATCGATCGCCACGGCGCGACGGCTCGGTGCGGTGGTCAAGGCCTACGACGTGCGGGCCGCCGCCAAGGAGGAGGCGGAAAGTCTCGGTGCGACCTTTGTCGATTTGGGCGTGAAGGCCGAAGGGACCGGCGGCTATGCCCGCGAACTGACCGACGAGGAATTGGCGGCCCAGCGCGCGGCGCTGGCGGCCGAGGTGGCCGCGTCCGACGTGGTGATCACCACCGCCGCGGTGCCCGGGCGCGCCGCGCCGATTCTGGTGACGACGGCGATGGTCGAGGGCATGTCCAGGGGGGCCGTCATCGTCGACATGGCGGCCGACTCGGGGGGCAACTGCGAGCTGTCGGAAGCGGGTGTCGTGGTGGACCACCAAGGGGTCCAGATCGTGGGGATGGCCAACCCGGCGTCGGGCATGCCGACGCATGCCAGCTTCTTGTACGCCCGCAACGTGGCCAACGTGTTGGCCCTCATGGGACCCGAGGGAAACCTGGCACCCGACTGGGAGGACGAGATCGTGGCCGGCATGTGCGTGCTCCGCCACGGCACGGCGGTGGCGCCGGCGGCGGTGGAGCTGCTCGGCGGGACACAAGGAGCGCAGTCGTGATCGCTTTGCTGTTGCAATCGACCCCGACCGGAGGGTCGACCACGGGGATCGTCGGCTACCTGACCATCTTCGTCCTGGCGGCGTTCGTCGGGATCGAGGTCGTCTCCAAGGTGCCGAGCATCCTGCACACCCCGCTGATGTCGGGGTCCAACGCCATCCACGGCATCGTGCTGGTCGGCGCGATGACCATCATGGGTGAGGCCCACGGGACCGGTGAGGTCGTGCTCGGATTCCTCGCCGTCTTCCTGGCCACGTTGAACGTGGTGGGCGGCTTCGTGGTGACCGACCGCATGCTCGAGATGTTCAAGGGCAAGCCGGACGACCGGGCCCGCCCGCCGGCCGCCAAGGCGGAGGACGCAACGCCCTCCGAGCCCTCCGAACCCAGCGGGGGCGCCTCCTGATGCTGGCCGTCTCCTTCACGCTGACGACCGCGCGCGACCTGGCCTATCTCATCGCCATCGCCGGCTTCATCTTCGCCCTGAAGGGCTTGAGCTCGCCCAAGCACGCACGCCGCGGCGAGCTGGTCGGCGCCGCGGCGGCCACCCTCGCCATCGCGATGACCTTCACCCTCCCGACGCTGCGGCACTCGGGCTGGAACCTCACGCTGACGATCATCGCCATGGTGCTCGGCGCGGCGATCGCGGTGCCGGTGGCCCGCTTCGTGAAGATGACCGCCATGCCCCAGCTGGTGGCCGTCTTCAACGGCGTCGGCGGTGGCGCCGCCGCCCTGATCTCCATCGTGGAGCTGCTGCACCTGCACTCGCTCGGGCTGCAACCCGCCGTCTACGTCACGGCCGAGGTCCTGCTGGGCGTGCTGATCGGGTCGGTGTCCTTCTCTGGGAGCGCGATCGCCTTCATCAAGCTGCAGGAGCTGATCACCGGGCGGCCCATCACCTACCCGGGCCAGCAGGTGATCAACGCGCTGGTCGGGGCGGCCATCGGGGTCATGGTCATCCTCGCCCTGGTCACCGGCAGCATCGTCTACGTCTGGATCATCCTGGTGCTCGCCCTCGTGCTCGGGGTGATCTTCGTGCTCCCCATCGGCGGCGCGGACGTGCCGGTCCTCATCTCGCTGCTGAACTCGTTCACCGGCCTGGCGGTCGCGGCCTCGGGCTTCGTGCTCGACAACGATCTGCTGATTGTGGCCGGCACCCTGGTCGGTGCCTCGGGCATCATCTTGACCCGGCTCATGAGCAGCGCGATGGGCCGCTCGCTGCCGAACATCCTCTTCAGCGCGTTCGGCTCGGTCATCACGGCCACCGGCGGTGAGGAGGGCGACGCGACGCGGCCGGTCCGGGCGGGGACGCCCGAGGACGTGGGCGTGCTGCTGGCCTACGCGCGCAAGGTCGTCATCATCCCCGGCTATGGCCTGGCGGTCGCCCAGGCCCAGCACACCGTGCGCGAGCTGGAGGAGGCCCTCAAGGCACGCGGCGTCGAGACCTTCTTCGCCATCCACCCGGTGGCGGGCCGCATGCCGGGGCACATGAACGTCCTCCTGGCGGAGGCCAACGTGCCCTACGAGGACTTGAAGGAGATGGACGAGGCCAACCCCGAGATGTCGACGGCCGACGTGGCGCTGGTGGTTGGGGCCAACGACACCGTGAACCCGGCGGCCAAGACCACGCCCGGAAGCCCCATTTTCGGCATGCCGATCATCCATGCCGACGAGGCGGAGAACATCATTTTCCTCAAGCGTTCCATGCGCCCCGGTTTCGCCGGCATCGACAACGAGCTCCTCTATGACCCCAAGACAACGATGCTCTTCGGGGACGCCAAGGACACCCTCTCCAAGCTGGTCTCCGCGGTCGCTGACGCCTGACCGCCCTTCCCGGCCCCGGAACGTGGGACGGGCCATCCAGGGACGATCCCGTCACACCGCTCCTCCGGTGCGGTGCCGACTCGACCGACACGTCCCGACTCGTACAACGGGCGCGCCGGCTCGTGGAGGCCCTCATCACGTCACGCCGCCCAATAGTCGTCACGCAAGATTTCACGTTCCCGGTGTGAGCCGA
>Ga0208357_1000477_pt1 | contig 32709 bp, 30 predicted proteins | sample NGESurdeep092012_6_FD_184487 | JGI IMG/M metagenome (GOLD analysis project Ga0208357, IMG submission 184487) | Arctic peat soil microbial communities from Barrow, Alaska - NGEE Surface sample F52-2 deep-092012 (SPAdes) | ecosystem: Environmental > Terrestrial > Soil > Wetlands > Peat ...
CTTTTTCAAAAGCCGGTTCAGTTCCTCGTTGGCAATGACAAATTCGCCCGACGCGGATAGTCCGGCCCGCACCTGCTCGCGTTGAATGAGCGTGCAAAGTGTATAAGCGTCAAGGCCAAGCCTGCGGGCGGCTTTCGGAATTGAGACCGACTCCGCTTCGCTCAACCTGCCGGTCAAAATTGCATCTGGCTCGCTGTCCATAATCAAATCAATTAGCCGAAAATTCCTGTTTGTCCAGTGACAAAAGCAGCGTCACTTCCCCACGCGCTGTTCTTAAAAGCAAGGGCTTGGCGGCGGCGAAAAAGTCAAGGTGGAGCGCAGAGGGCAACAGGGCGAGCAATACCTTGAGTTTTTCGCCGCCGCCATATAATTGCCCGCAGCGACAGCGCGCGATGATTTGGATTGTCGCCATTCATTTCACCGCCGTATTTCATTAAACTGCGGAAGAACAAGCCAGTGGATAGTCCCCATCAGCGCGATGGCCAATGGCAATAAACCAAAAGCTGCGGCAACTTCATTTTCTGCGCGCTAATAACCGGTGAAAATTTTGAGAAGACCCCAAACTATTATTAAGCAACCAACCGGCCACACGATTTTTGATTTCCATTTCGCTGTCTTTTCATCTAATTTGCCGGATTGAATTCGGCGGCGGATTTGACGGGGCGCAATGATCAGTGTTGCTATGCCGCACACAATAAAAATTGCGCCCTCAACACAGCGTCCAATATAATCGGCATTCATGTTGCAATTTTAAGAAAATTGGGAATTAGTTTAAAATATTGAAGGAGAATAAGCAGGGCAAAGCAGCAAATCGAAATTCCGGCAATCATAAATAGAAAAGTATAAAGCCAATATTCAACGGGATTATCTGCCCGCGTATAAATCACGAATTTAGTCCGCGCGTTAATTGAAACAGACCCCTTTCTTAAGGCCCTGATACCGGGGCGCAAAATTAGAACATAGCCCAAAGCCATCAGACCAATAGATGCCGCCACAACCCGCAGATAGGTGAAAAGGAGATATAATCCTCCCAAGACCGTCACCAAAAGAATTATGAAGCGGCGAAAGCTAAATTCTGACTTGGTGTTTTTGTCCATTATCATTTTCCAGTAGAAGAACCAGTTGAAGGAAGCGCCCAACTCCAAGCATCATACGCTGTCAGTCCAGCATCTAATGTCAATGTTCCTTGGTAAATAGTAGAAAATTGATTTGCAAGGCTCAATGTGGCGTTATCATATTGGGCGGCAGTTACCAAGCCTGCGGCAGACACTATTTCTTCTTCCGAACCAAGTTCGTTTCCGGTGGCTAGATTTGCAATCAAGTCCCCTGCTTGGCCAATATTATTAGCGGTCTCGTTGTTTGGGGCAATGACAGTGGCCACTGTTTGAACTGGTCCAACGGGACCCGCTGATTGATTAAACAACCCGTTAATAATATTGCCTGCGTTGGCTCCTACACCATAGGCAGCTAGTGTAGCCGGCACTGCCGATGCGCCAAGTGTTTCCGGCGCTAAAAAATAGCCACCCACAACGACAATGCCATTACCAACAAGTCCTAGAGTGCTCCGCCCCACCAAGCCCCAATTAGGACTCAATCCATACGGGTCGAGATAGCTGATAGGATTTCCGTTGGCATACACATAGAAATTGAGTCCGCCGGCAAAGCCTGACGGGTCGGGATTCAGGAACCGACAAAGGAATGGGTTGTAATACCGCGCCCGCATATAAAGCAAGCCGTTCGGGTCAGACATCACGCCGTAACGTCCGTTGAATAAAAATGGAGTTTGGTCGCTTCCGGCGCGGTAAGTCAGCGTCGCGTAAAGCGAATACTCGAAGCGGTCTCGGACATTGCCGTTATCATCGGTCAACGCCACAGTTGAACCTCGATAATCGTAATGATAATAGAGCGCGTTGGTGCTTGTGGCAGTCTCGGTAACTTGATAAAGTAGTCCAGCGCCGTAAATGTAATACGTCGTCACGCCATTGTTAATCCGTTCCAAGACTTGCGGCAACTTGGCGTTCGGATTAACCACGTAGGCCACGGAATTTGTTCCGTAAGTCTGGCCGATGCGGTTGTTCATTCCATCGTAAAAATTAGTGACACCGCCGACATCTTGCAAGCGATTTCTTGCGTCGAAATGATATGCTGCAAACGTGTCGTTAGTCAACGGGCCAGAAGTCAGGTTGCCGTCATAATCTTCCGTGACGGTCATCCCATCCACTGTCCACAGTTCATTGTCATCGTGATACGTCATCGTGCGGGTCGGCGGCGCGTTCGTGTGCGGCAACGGCGCGGCAAATTCCCATTGAACAGTCGGGTTTGCATTCCAGTTATATCGGAACAGCGCAATCGGAAAACCGACGCCAGTTTCCTCCAGAATGTTCGTTTCTTGTCCGGCGGAATTGTAGCTGATGATTCGCTGCGTTCCGTTCGGGCGCGTGATGCTCGTCAGCCTTCCGGCGAGGTCATGTCCAAAGGTCGTGATGCGGCCAGACCAGTCTTTAACTTGGATAAGCTGGTCGTCATTATCATAAGTGTAATAGACATTTTTATTGCCCGGATAGACCAAGTTAGTCAGGTTTCCGTCAGAGTCATACTGGTATTGAATCGAGTTTCCATAAGCATCCTTGTAGGTTGAAACCCGGTTGTAAGCATCATAAGTCCATGAATTGATGAGGCCGTTTTCACTGACATTGGTGTGGTTGTCGTTGGCGTCAAAACCATAGAGGGTAGTTCCCGTGTTATCGGTGCGGTTGGTAAGTCTATCCTTGCCGTCGTAATAAAGATAGGTCGTTTGCTGCGCCGGGTCGGTGATAGTGGACAACAACCCTTGATGATTGAACGTTTGTGAGAATGGCGGCATGGGTGAAGGCGGAATGGTGTTAGTCAGCCGGTTTGCGCCGTCGAAATGAAACTGCCAGACTTTGCCGTTGCGGTTGGTCAGAATGATTTGGTTTCCGGCTCCATCATAGGCGCGCGATGACGTATGCTGCGCTCCATCGGCCAGCGCAACGAGTTGACTGTTCGCGTCCCACGTTTGACTGTTGGTTTCGTTTGCGGCGTTGATGGTCATTGTCTTTCGTCCGTCGTTATCGAAACCAAACCGGGTTGTATGTGACAAAGGATCGGTTTGTGAAATGAGCCAGTGAGCGGCATTGTTGGTATAAAAGATCGGTTCTTCGAGCGGATTGATTGTCTCCGCAAGCCAGTCGCGATTGTCATAGATACTGGTCAATACCGGAGTTCCGGCGGAAACGGTTGGCAAGGTCGTCGTGAGCAACTTGCGCGTGGCGCTCCAAGTGTAACTGGTAGTGTTGCCCCGCGCGTCGGTTCTGCTGGTCACGTTGTCTGCCGGGTCATATACCACACTTGTGGTCAGGTTGGTGGGGGCGATGGTATTGGTCAGTTCGAGGCGATTGTTATATTGGAAGGTGGTGAGATAACCTCGTCCGTCGGTGTGGGTTTTTACGTCACCATATTCGTCGTTGACAAAACTTTCGGTGCCCAAGCTATTGGGATAGGTGACATGGGTTAATTGTCCATAACTATCGTAGCTATCATAAGTCGTCGTTCCGCCAATGTCGGTGCGCGTGTGGAGTGTGCCGTCAGAGTTATAGATATAATTGACCCAATCGCCCGCGCCGTTGGTCTGGCTGGTCAGGGAAAATTCTGCGTTGTAACCATAGGTGGTTGGATTGCCTCGTCCGTCCACGGAACGATACAGCCTGTTCTGGCTGTCATAGAAAAACTGATTGGTGTAACCAAGCGGGTCAATAGTCTCAATGAGGTTGTTGTTGCCATCGTAAAAATAACGGTTGGTTTCACCGAGCGGTGAAATGGTCATCACGACGTGGTCCTGGCCGTCATAAAATGTTTGGGTAAGATTTTCCAAGCCGTCCTGCTCGCCAATTAATCTGTATTTATCATCGTAAGTCAGCACCCGCTGGTCGCCGGCAGGGTCGGTTTCCACCGTTTGATAACCGGAAGCGTCAACCTGCCACGTCTTGTTGGTGTCTCCCTCGGTAAGCTGAACTGTAATGTGGCCCGCACCGTCGTAAAAATTGGTCTCCACCAACCGACTCAACGCATCATACGTTGCCACAAGTTCGTTGTTGGTGTCATAAACGTAGGTCGTTGTTTTGTGTTCGGGGTCGGTGTAGGAAGTCAAATCGCCGTCCGTGTATCCGTAGGAAACCGAGCGGCCTGAATCATCAGCCACGGAAGTTAATTCTCCTCCGGTGTAAGTAAAGGTGAGCTTGCGTCCTTTCCAGTCAACGACATTGGTGACAAGATTGTTGGAAGTGTAAGCCAGCTTCATGAACTGCCCATATTGGTCGGCAACATTGGTCAGCATGTTGTTAGGCCCAAATTTGAAAGTGCGCCCCTGACGCTCTTGAAGAACAAACGCGCCATTGGTTTTGGCGAGTGTCATTGTGCAATTTGCGGGTGGCGTGAAGGAACCGTCCGGTTGTTTGGTAAATTGAAGTGTATCGTTTCCAAGATTGACCGACACGGCGTTGTTGATGAGTTGGTCAACGCCCCACTTGGCGATGAGCGCCGTGACCATCCAGTTCTTCGCGTCAAGTGTGCCAGTGTTGGTATAGAGATTGAGGGCTGCATAGGTGGCAACGATCATCGGGGCCATCTGTTGGACGGTTTCGGTGCCCAAACTGCCTTCGGGATCACTGATAGGCAGGGCATTGCAGTAGTAACTGTTCAACCAGCCCGGTCCCATGCCCGCCGGATTGGAATTAAGGCGGTCGGATGAATAGGATTGCGTCAGATTCAAGCCTCGCGGCTCCGTTCCGCCCAAAGTCAAGGCGGTGGTCGAGAATTGCAGACTTCCGTCCACCAAGTTCACCGGGTCGGCTCCAAATTGCGTCGGAATCTGCAACGTGTCGGATTGCGGATTGAAAAATGTCGGCTGGTTGTCGCCGGATTCCTGCACGTAGGGCGGATTGATGGTGGCGTTTGGATTCGAGACATAACCGCCGTGGTAGCCGCCTCCGATAATCATGCCCATTGACCTACCACCGTTCGCGCTGACTCCCAATTCCACGTAGCCATCTCCCGCCCAACTGCTGGCTCCGGCAACATGGTTGGAGCCATTCTGCGGCAACAACAGGATATAACCATTGCCGATGAGACCGTCCAAGGTGCTCAATGAGGAGCCATAATTAACGAGACTATTGCGGATGTTTGGCCCGCTTGTCCAGTCGGAACTGCTGGCCAGATAGACGGGCTGCGAGTTTGAGTTGGCGATGTCGAGCATTTTCACCGTGGACGCGGCTACCAGATTGCTGTCCTGCAATTGCTCGATAATTCCATGTTCCATCGCGCTGGCGATGTAGCTGTCCACGTCAAAGACCTGATAGCTTCGCTGAAAGTCGGCGGTGTTCGCGCCGCTGTTTGGCAGCGTGCCGGTCAGTTGTAGATAAACGTCCACGTAATAACCGCGACCGGCTTCCTCACCCATGCGTCCAAAACGATGTTGGTTTTCCGGCAATAGTCCCCATTCCTGGCAGAGAAGCTCCTGCGCTAATTCCGTTTGAACCATCCAGCCCAAGCCCATGACATTGAGCGTCTCGGTGGTGACTTGCCGCGATGTATCCGAGTAGCCTTCGGCCCGGTAAGCGTCCAATTTCCGCTGCCGTTCTTGCAGCCAATACTGGCTCGGCTCGAACCCATACATGATGGCGTAGGATGAATTTGTGCGTTGATAGGCGTTGGTCGAACTTAAATCAAATCCCTTCGATGGTCCGCCATCAATCGGAACTTGCAGTGTGCTGTTCCAACCGCCGCCGTAGGGATGCGTGGCGCTGAAGATGACGTTCACTGTGTTTGAAGTTCCTGTGGCTGATGTTTGCAAGACTTCTGAATCGTCCTGCCAAAGCTGCGCCACTCCGTTGTTGGAAAATGTGAGCGAAATTCGGTCTCCTTCCAGTTGCGGCGTGAACCACGTTTGATTGGTTCCGCCGAACGTCATGGAAAATGTTCCCATGAAATTGGTCGGCTCGTTTTGCCAATTCAGTAGTGGATAAGTGCTGTTGGTATACATGGGAAATTCCAGAGACGTGCTCAATGGCAATCCGCTTGAGGACACAATCTGCTGCCCGCCGATGAGTTGAGCGTCGGTGGCATTGGGGATGTTATTGGAGATGTAGCCAAGCAGGTTGCTGTTACACGTCTGCAAATCACTTCGCACGGACGTTTCACTTAATCCGCTGACGGCATAGCCGCCCGTATCTGTTCCGCCCGCATCGCTCAAGAGCTTGTTGGTATTGAGCATCATGGCCGAAGCCAAATCAACGCCGCTCACCGGCTCGCTCACCTTGAAGGCCGGGTCGAGGTAATAGTTGGTGCCGCCCACGCTCAAATTCACCCAGATCCTTTGAAAGGCAATGGTGTTCGTGTCGCTCCCAAAAGTATACCATGCCGGATTGCCGCGAGTGCCCATGAGGTAACTGAAAAACAAAGTCGTATTGTCCCAATTCGTATTTTGGAGACTCAATCCGAGCCAATGATGCAGGTCTTGGTGATTGGCCGGGTTGTCGTAGGGCATTTTCAACATCGCAAATTGATAGCTTGGCGAATAACCCGCCGTCCGCAATAGCGCCACCAGCAGGGCGCATTGGTCGAAATCGTTGCCGCTGCGCTCCAGCAAGGTCAACGCCGCGCCTTTCTTCGAGCCGAAATAATGCACATACCGGATTTGGTCATGCACATAATTGAAGATGCGGGTGGGGTCATCGCCCAAGTTGCTGGCCAGCGCCTGAATATCCGGCGTGACCGCTTCCGCCACCGCCGGTCCGGTTTCATTCAAGGGACTTGCCTGAGCTTGAAAAAGAGGTTGTGCGCCGCCCGTCTCTTGTGAAGGGGCAAGGGCGTTGGTCGTTTCAGCCCAAGCCGGGTCGGTGCCTTGCGCCCGGCCAATGCTGGAAATCGTCAGCAATCCAAAAATCAAATATCGCAATGTTTTCATTTGTTAATTCCTTTCCAATTATTGTGAAACCGACAGCACGTTGCCTTCATTGTCCAAGTTGATGTTTCCATATCTGACGCCGGTGACCGAATCCAGCCAGTCGGCAAAGGTGTAATCGTAAGTTGAGCGCGTGCTTGGCTGCGCGAATTGGTTGACAATCGGGCTTAATCCAAGCAAAACATCCCAACCGTCGGACAAACCGTCGCCGCTGGTGTTATAGACGTTCGGATCGGATTTTGAAACCAGCAGTTCGTAAGCATCTGTCAATCCGTCGCCGTCTGAATCTTTAGGCGTCCCTAGAATCAGGAAACACGCCGTGCTTGGCAGGTTTGTCAGGGTATAGATGTTTCCGTGGTAGCCCTGTCCCATCCACGCCCAAGGCATTCCGGTTGGGCCGAATGACAGGACTGAATTTGCAAAGACATCATACGGCACGCCGTCGGAGCCTCCCTGAATTGTGAACGTCATCGCCATTCCGCCGTTGGTAACGCTGGTGGTGACATTTGTAATCCAAATATTGGTGCTGGTGATGGCGGAAACCGAGCCGACAAGCTGCAAGCCGCCCTGTCCGGTGATGGCGTCATAATAGGTCGGCGAACCGGACGGATTTGAAGGTTCGGAAACGATGTTTTCCATCGCCGTGTTCCAAGGATTGATCTCGTAATAGGTGTAATACCAGTCAAAAATGGTTTGAACATCGTTGGAACTCAGCGGGTAATTGTAGGTGGCCACGGTGTTGAACATCCCGTGAGCCTGATTGGTTCCACTGCTCGAACTGCCAATCCAGAACCCGTTGGCCAGAACATCGGGGCCGGGATAAACCGTCACTCCGGGGCCGTTGGTGGCCAGCACGCCGTCCAGATACAAGGCCGTATTCGTCGGCGAATATGTCAGCGCAACAAAATGGAAATAGTTGGTCGTCCATGAAATCGGGGCGGAAAGGTAGGTCGTGATGCTGTCAGACAAGTCGTTGGTCTGTGCGGCAAAATAAATGTTGTTTCCGCCTTCATCCACAAAAATACTCCACCAGCCATAGCTGTTATCATCCGTGTAGCTGCCGACTTCAATCAGGCGTCCGTATTGGCCCAGTCCCGTTCCGCCCGCATTCGTGCTCGACCAGGATGATGGCGCGAACCAAAAAGTAACGGTGCCTGAATCAACCGTCAGGTTTGTGGTTCCGTCATTTTCATAGACGTTATATTGCAACCAAGCCGGGACATTGGTGTCCACGACGAGGGATGAGCCGTTGCCAAGATGTGAGTAGTTTAGGTTGGTGAACGAAACCGGCGCGTAGCCGGCGTCGCTTGTCCAGTTGGTACTGTCATAAAATGACCACGAATCCAGCGGCGCGTTTGTCGGCCCATATCCACCGCCGCCGGATGGCGGCACTTGTGCATGAGCCGTCCCTGCCAGAGAATAGAGCAGCATTGCAGGGATGATCAGCCGGATTAACTGATAGTTCAATTTAATGTGATTAACAGTTTTCATAGATTACCTTTTGGAAGTTGGCTCCCCTTTTGCACCCGCAGCGTGGCTGGATTCGCCAGATTCATCTGACCATAAAATCTTGCAACATGAGTCCCCGTTGAGTCCAGAGGTTTTCTGTGACTTTGAGGAAACATTTACCCGACAATTATTATAGCAATGTATCCCGTTGTCAATCATCTTTCCCCATGAGTTCAAAATTCGCGTCTGGCACGCTTCGGGGGTGGCGAAAAAAACACTCCAGTTCAACATCCGCATGTCCGAGGAACAGCGCACGGAATTGGAAGCCATGTGCCGCCGCCGCCGCCGTCCGTTGAGCTTCCAAGTGGAACATCTGATTGCCTTGGCTAAACTGCTCATTGAATTTTGCGATGGCAACGATGATCTGGAAATTGCGCGTGAACGGCTGGCCGCTGCCAAAAAGCGTTTGCCAAAAAAGGGCAGTTGAATCGCAACTGAAACATTTCGCCCACACCTTTCTAAAAAGTGCGCTTCCCGATTAAATTGTTGGAATAGGTTGGTCATGCCGTTGCGGTTTCTTCGACGAGGGAAAGAATGCGGGAAAGGAAATCCTGCGTGTCAAATGGCTTCTCAATGAAATCCGCTGCACCAAGGTCAAGGCCACGCTGCTGATTTTCAATACTGGCATTTCCGGCCACAAATACAATTGGTGTTTCCGCGAGGCGGGGGATTTGCCTCAAACGCGTGAACAGGTCGAACCCACTGCTGCCGGGCATTTCAAGGTCAAGGGTGATTAAATCGAACACTTGCGTTTGAGCCAGACGCAAAGCTTTTTCGGCATCCAAAGCTCCTTGTGTTTCGCAACCGGCTCGTGTCAGCAGAAATCGCATCATCGTCACCACGGCCATTTGGTCGTCCACCACCAGAATTTTCGCTTTAGCTGTCATAAACCCGTGTCGTGAAGATTTGTTATCAGTTTTCAAATCGAAGTCAACACTGTTCTCTTAAAAGAACAGAAGTTTCCGGCACTGACCTAGCCTTTAATCTGGATGACTGCTCCGCTCAATCTCGTCGGCCCCCAGGTGCGGCGATTTCGCATCAAGAAACATTGCACGCAGGAAGCACTGGCGGCCAAGCTGCAAGTCGAGGGCTGGGATGTCAGCCGCGAATCGCTGGCCAAGCTGGAATCGCAATTCCGCCGGGTGCCGGATTGCGAATTGCTGTTTCTGGCCAAAGTTCTCGGTGTCGAGGTCATGGATTTATTTCCGGCCAAACCGGATTTGAAAAAACTCGACCCGGCGTTGCGCCTGAAAGTGTCCACCAAATTTCCCCGCCGCAAGTCCCGCCGTTCGTAGGCGATGATTTTCTGGGTTCCGATTTCTTCCTGTTTCCCCCCCGCGCTCATTTGGCTGGCGCGGCTGCGCTCCTGAAAACAAGAGTGTTTTCAGGAACCTTGGATTCGCTTGGGGAAAGGGATGCGGCAAACTATTTTGCCGGGTTGTTGGTGGCTTGCGCCTGATTTTCACCGTCCGGAAGCAAGTGCCGGATTTGTTTTTGGGAGACGCTGCTGCGAAAGAAAATACAGCCATTATTTTGTCCGTTGACCTGACGCATATCAGCGGCGTAAGCGCCTTCAATCACCAGCACAAATCCCGGTGGACTGGCAAAGCTGTCATTTTGCGTCGGCAACACTTTGATGGGAATTTGGGCAACGGCCAGCATGTGAAACGCCACCTGATTGAATTGCATGACCTGCGCCATGTCATCAATTTGGATGGCCATTTTGCGGTCGTAGCGGGCGGCAAGCTCCAAACTAATCAGGCAGGCAATGAGAAGAGCCGCCCCCATGCTCCAAAAAAAACTGGTGGTCCAAGCGGTTTTCCAAATTCGTTTCGTCCATTCGGACTTGGCTTCATCGGCGGCATCCTGAATTTTCTCCAGCGTTGGCATGACCTTCCAAGCCAGATCGTTTGTATGCTGCACGAACGGCGCGATGATTTTCTGGTTGATGCCGGATTGAATCGAGTTTTGAATCCCCTGCACGATGGCCTTGGTGTCCACCTGTGCGCCAAGATTTTTCATCGTCAATTCAATGGCCGCAATGGTTTCATCGCATTTTTCTTGGGTTGCGCGGCAAAGCTCGTCGGTCTTTTCGGCGTGATCCGTGATGTTGGCATCGCGGGTTTCAATCGTTTTGGCGAGCAAACTAACTTCGTCGCGCAGTTCCTGAAAGGTCGCCAGCGAATCGGCGTTGGCCGAAATCATCCGGGCGGGGATGCGTTCGGCGTAATGGGCATACACGTCCAGCACGAGAAAAAGCTGGCTAAAAAACTGCGTGCTGTCGCCGTCGGCGAAGCGATAATAAACCGCCCGCGCCAGCTCCCGCTTTTCAGCGGGATAGGCGGCAAGCATTTCTTCAAACAATTCGGATTCGGGCATAACATCTCCTTTCAATTCGTGAGATTCACTTTCGCGCCGCGCTTGGCTGAAAATGGTTCGCCGATGGGCGGCGCGGTTTTAGGTTTGATGGTGGCCGCTTCAACGGCGGGCAACAGCTTGGCGGCAATCTGGTCGTATTGATTGAACATGGTGGCGAGCCAGTCCTGCAACACGCCCCGCGCCATGATGTCGAGGCCGAGCGAGTCGTTGCCGATGGCTTCATTGAACGGGATGCCGCGCTGATGGTCGGCCTCTAACTTCGCCAGCCGAAGCTTCACAAATTCCGACAGCACCGGCACGGTGATGGTCACTGCACCGCAGTCGAGCAATTCCTTTTCCATCGGGCTGTTGTCAAACATTCTGGTTTTGGATGCCCGCGCCGGATTACGGACAATGACATAATCCACCTGCCTGCCGCAGAACTGGCAGACGGCGGCAAGATTGGTCATCACGTCCAAGTCATCGAATGGAAACACCATGAGCGTGATGCCGATGTTCTGCGTGGCGGCGATGTCAAAGAAATGCGTGGCCGATAACGCCTTCATCAGTTGCGCGTCCAGATGCGCCCGTGGGTCAATCAGGGTGACGGGTTGGGCGGTCGTCTTTCGCAGAATCAAAATGAGTTCGTCCAAGTCTTCGGCCTGGCCGTTTAGCGGTATGAGTTTGACCTGGCCGGGGAATAATCGGGACAGAGTGCGGTTGTCGCCGTCCAGATCAAATCCCTGCCACGGGAGGCCACGTTGGTTAAGCCAGCACGCGCGGGCGGTGGCTTCGATGCTTTTGCCCATGTTACCTTTGGCCTGCATGGGCAGAATCAGGCGATGTTTTATAGTTTTCATATTGGGAGGTTATTGAACTGATATGGATTATCTGTTTTGGTTGTTGTTGTTGCTGCCTGCGCCGGCGTCGGTGCCGATGCAGATGGATTCACCGTGTCCGGCTGTGCCGTCACCGCTTCGTTTTCCCAATGAGACTGCGCCTGACGTTTCAGGTAGCGCCGGTAGAACTGGTGCAATCCCTGAAACGTGATGACGCAATCCTTTTCGGTGCGCAGCCGGGCGGCGATTTCCTGCCACGTTCGGCGCTGCTGGCGTTGCTCGCGGATAAACTCCGCGAACGCTTCGAGGCGGCTGCGATAAGCGCGTCCGCCGCCACGCCGTTTAATTTTGATTTCCGAATCCATTCGCCACCAGTTTAGGCCAGCCGATGGCGGTTGCGTTAGCGAGTAGTGGGCGGGTTAAGCAGGAAAGTGGGCGAGTTAAACGCGATAGCGTTTTTACCTGTTGAAAGGCGTTGAATCGCCGGGTTGAAACCGGTTGAACGGTGTTGAACCGTGACGTTGAAAGGTGTTGAATCGCGTTGAATTCATCAACGCTTTTCAACGCAATTTTTCATGGCGTCCGGCGCGCAACCGAGAACCTACGATTTTTCGTAGGGGTGGGGCGTCCACCTTTTAAGCTGACGAATAGGAAGCTAAACAATTGATTAAATACCGGGCGATTAGCGTTGAATCGGAATGTTGCAAATGAATTACCACCATGATGAATTTCAGTCGGATGCAACTGAAACGGATGATTTAGGAATCACGTTTGGGAAAGATTGAACCGGCATACGTTTCAAAACCGATGATAATTTCTTAACGGGAATTGGTGATGAAAATTCAACCCGTATATCAGCATTGATTACCGTCAGCACTGAATGGCCGTTTCAGAAACCGGAGCGAAACGAAACGGATGAGCAGAGGAGCGCGGTTTTTGAAACGGCCATTGAGTGCGTCACCGGATAGGTTTGAATCACGCGGCGTTTAGTCTGTCCGGTTTCCGAGAGCCGCAGGAAAGCCGAACAGTCTAAACGCCGTTGCCGCATATTGTGGATTGTGTTTCAGAGCGATTCTGAATTCAAAAATTCAGGCAGGCTCGCCGATGGGTTACGGGAAAGGATGGGGCAAGCGGTGACTGAATTCTGCCGGAAATCCAAGCCAAAAGCCTTTTTCATTTTGTTCCAAAATGGAACGAAGCTGCCCAGGCAATCTGGAAAAATACTGCCAATGGTGACATTCGTTTTTGCAAAGTTTGCAGGAGCGGAGCCGGTTGTTCCGCGAGAATGTCAGCCGAAAAAATAAACCAACGTGACGCATGAAAAATAAATCCGAAAAATGGCGGCAGACTGGCCGATGGTTTTTGGGGAAAGGACGGAGCCATGAACGGCCAAATTCCGCCGGGAATGAATGCCGCAAGTGCTTTTCACTTTGTTTCATTTTGAAACAATTACCACTGCCTGTTCTGCCAGAATGGTTCCATGAATTTATATTTCGACCAAGTTGCGGGAAAGGATTGGGTCAGGCGGTCGTTGAATTCCGCCGTGAATCCAGACCGGAAAAAAAATTCATTTTGTTCATGGGGTGAACAAAGCGGCTTCGCCAATCCGATAAGATGCCGCCAAATAACAGCCATGAAAAATGACAGCCAAAAAAATCATTGTGGCAAAAGTGGTGGCTTCATCCTGTGTGTTTTCCGCACTGGATCGCCCGCAAACTCTGCCAAAGTGGGAGCCGTTGGGAAAATTCGAGTTGTGCAATGGGCTGCACAAGCGGAGCCGGAATTTCCGCTAGAATGTCTGCCGGAAACATAAATAAACCGTAGGTGACGTATGAATAATGAAGCGCCAAACAACCTCGCTGGCCGGATGGAAAAAGAGATTCGCGTCAAGCCTGGAAAAAATAAAGAAGCAGCAGAACAGCGAGCCAGTGCCGTTTATGTGCTCAACAACGAACTCAAGGCGATCTTGAATCTGAACCGGCCACCGGCGCGTTTGAACACGGCGCAGACCGCCGCCTACCTCGGCTTCAAACCGCATGACATCCCGGTGCTGGCCGCGCGGGGATTCCTCAAGCCGTTGGGCGACCCGATGCCCAACAGCGATAAATACTATGCGCGGGCAAGGGTGCTGGAACGGTTGGACGATGAGGAATGGCTGTCACTGGCAACAGCGGCCTTGAGCCAGCATTGGCAGAAGAAAAACGCCAGCAAAACCAAAAAGCGGAATGGTCATGCCCGGCCAGTTAAAAAATGAACTATTCGGTTTAACCACGACCAACTCGCCCACTACCCGCTAACGCGGGAAATGCGTTTTGATTTACGCTGGCGGCCATGCTTGCACCGAAAGCCCAATACAACCCGGTTGACGCCAAAAAGTATTTCAAGGAACACCTGGCGGTCGGCGATTATTATGCCGAGGGGCAGACCGTTCCCGGCCAATGGATCGGCAAGGACGCGGAAGATTTGGGCTTGTCCGGCGTAACCACCACCGATGAGTTTGTCCGGCTCTGCGACAATCTCCATCCGCAAACCGGCGAACGGCTGACACTCCGGCAAAAAACCACGCGGATTGAAAAGGGGATTGATGGCGAAGAACGGCAAGCCGCCAATCGCCGGGTTTTTTACGATTTCACTTTTTCCCCGCCCAAATCGGTTTCCATTGCCGCGCTGGTCGGCAACGACGCTCGGATTGTCGAGGCGCATGAGCAGGCCGTGACGGTGGCCATGCACCAGTTGCAAACCTTCGCGGCAACGCGCGTGCGGAAAAACGATGAATGCACGGACCGGCATACAGGCAACCTCGTGGCCGCGATGTTCCGGCATGACACCTCGCGCGCTTTAGACCCGCATCTGCATACGCATTGCATCGTGTTCAACGCCACGTTTGACGCGGTGGAAAAGCAATGGAAGGCATTGCAGAACCATGAAATGTTCGCCGCGCAAAAATTTGTCGAGAATGTTTATTACCATGAACTCACGCGCGAAATGGTGAAGTGCGGCTATCAGATTGAAAACAAACCGCGCGGCGATTTTGAAATCAAGGGCGTCGCGTCGGAACTGATTGACAGGTTTTCCAAGCGGCACCGGGAGATTGACCGGAAAACCAGGGAACTGCTGGCGCGTGAACCGGAAAAGGCGGGCGACAACATTGCGGCGATTCGGGAGAACATCGCGCACAAGGACCGGCCACGGAAAATCCGGGACATCGGTTTGGAAAAATTGCAAACGCTGTGGGACGGCCAGATGACAGCGGGCGAAAGGGCTTCGCTGGATGGGCTGACGGTGAAGCCGTCCGTCGCGCCCGTTTCCAGCGAGAAGATTTGCGAGCAGGCCGTGACGTGGGCGGAGCAACACCTGTTTGAACGTCATTCCATCGTCCATGAGCATGAACTGTGGCGGCACGCGCTGGAACGCGTCAGAGGGCAGGACGTTTTACTGGCGGACATTCAGGCCGTCACTCAAAAACGCGGCTATCTGCACTTCGACGAGCATCCCGGCAAGGTTTCCACGCGGGAGCATCTTGAACGTGAAATGGAAATTGTCCAGAAGGCCAAAGAGGGGATTGGCGAATGTCATCCGCTGGTCTGGCAACCGAAGCCCTTCAATCCCATGTTGGATGGGGAACAGCGCGAAGCCCTCGCCGCGCTGGTTTCCAATCGTAACCGGGTCGCGGTCTTTCGTGGCGGTGCCGGCACGGGCAAAAGTTTCGTGCTGCGCGAGCTGGTCGGGCAAATCCGCGACGGCGGGCGCGGCGTAGTCGTCCTCGCGCCGCAACGCCAGCAAGTGCTGGACATGGAACGGGACGGCTTTCCGTCGCCGCTGACGGTTGCCAGTTTTCTGCAAAAGAAAGAACTCCAAGAGGGAACGGTGGTGATCGTGGACGAGGCCGGGCAGATTGGGGGCAAGCCGATGTTGGAACTGCTCCGGCTGGTTTCTGAACGCAATGCGCGGCTGATTTTGTCGGGGGACACGCGCCAGCATGGGGCGGTTGAGGCGGGGGACGCGCTGCGGGCGATTGAAAAACATTCCGGCGTCTCGCCAGTGGAATTGACCAACATCCGCCGCCAGAATCCGGCGCTGGCGAAGTCAATCGAGGAGCGCAAGCATATCAAGGAATACCGTCAGGCCGTCGAGGCAGCGCGTGACGGCAAGTTCGCGGAATCGTTTGCACGGCTGGACAAATTGAAAGCGATTGAGTCCTGCACGCTGGCCGACAAGCATGAAAAGCTGACGGCGCGTTATCTGCAACTGGTGAAAGATCATCAGTCCACCGTGGTCGTCTCGCAAAGCTGGAATGAGATTCACCAGGTCAACGACGCGATTCGTGTTGCGCTTAAAAATGAAAAGCTCGTCGGCGAAGCGGAAACCACGGTCACGGCATTTCAGCCGGTGGATTTGACGGAAGCGCAAAAGCGCGATGTCCGTTCTTATGATGCCAATACGGTGCTGGTGTTCAATCGTGACGTGCGCGGGTTCAAGGCCGGTGAATCGGCGCGGTTGAAATTGATTACCGACACGCATTTGCTGGTGGAAACGGACACGCGCATCGTCCCCATTTCCTTCAAGCAGTTGGACAAGCTGACGGCCTGCCAGCGCAAGGAATTGGCTTTGGCCGCTGGCGACAAGCTGCAACTCAAGGCGAATGGCCGCAGCGTGGAAAACCGCAAGCTGGTCAACGGCGAACTGGTCACGGTCAAGGCGGTCCAGCCTGACGGCCGCATTGCACTGGCGGATGGCAGGGTCTTGGATAAAAACTTCCGGCAGTTCGTCCGGGGCTACGCCATCACGTCCTATGCGTCACAAGGCAAGTCGGTGGAACACGTTTTGTTTTCGGATTCGGCGGCGAAGGCCGCGACGAACCAGCAGCAATGGTATGTCACGATTTCGCGCGGCAAAAAGGGGATTCATATTTTCACCACGGACAAGGAGCAGTTGCGGGAGAACATCACGCGCAGCGGGGATCGCCCATCGGTGGTGGATGTGCTGATGGCACATTACCGGAAACATGATTCGTTTTTTCGCATGATTGAACGGAGTTGGGGAACGCGGCTGGCGCTCACCATGACCAACAGCAAACGCGCCAGAGAATTTCGCGCGCTGCGCCAGCGGCAAAACCAAAGTCAGGCGCAAGCGCAAACTGAAACGATCAAGCAAACGGTTGAATCCAATGAGCCGCGCCAGCAACCCGTCCAGCCACCGGCGCAAAGCCACATGGCTGAAACCACGGAGCCGAAAATCAAGCCGCACCTGATTTTCCCGGAAGTCCCGAAAAAACAGTCGCGCGGTTACAGGCCGTGAACGGCGGTCAGTCCAGCGGGTAATCGTCGTGGTCATAATAGTCCGGCGGTTCCCACAACGGCGGGGCAAACGGTGGTGGTGGTGGCGTTCCCGGCAATTGAATGAAAATCGCTGGCCGGACGTGGGACATGGGTTTTCCTCTCTTTGGTCGCAATGCGCCGCATAATACCCACACCAAAAGAGCCAGCAAAAGATAGATGGCTCCGATGAGAAAATAGAGCGCATGGTCGTGAACGAATCCGTCAAGGTGTTTCAATCCCGACGTTTCCAGTTCGAGTGCCTTAATTTGCCAAGGTTGCATGGTGTCCTCCTTATGCGGCAACGGCTTTCGCCGCTGGTTCGGGGTTGTGGCTTCCAATAATCACCTTCTGTTGCCGCTCGTATTCGCTCAAGGAAGGCATTTCCACCGGCGCTTTGCGGGAATAGGCCCGCGTCATGGCCTTGCTGTTGTGGCCAAGATTCACCTGGGCATACCGTTCGGGATAGCCCGCCGTTTTTGCCCGTTCTGCCCACGCGTAACGGTAGCTGTGCAGCGAGACGCCTTTGATGCCAAGTCCATCGCAGCGTTGTTTGAACTCCGTGGCGCGGTCACCAGAGCGCACGGTTCGCATATATGGAAACAAGGGGCCGCTCCCCGGCAAGTCGCGCAGGATTTCCGCCATGTCTTCATCAAAACGCATGATGGCAATCGAGCCGGTCTTCTGGCGCGCATAGCTGATGACGTGGTGTTCCCAATCAACGTCCTCGGCGTTCAAGCCCGCCAGATCGGATTGCGATGCGCCCAAGTGCCACGCCAGTTTGTAGAACGCCTTGCGTTCGGGATTGTTCTCGCGGGCGACGATGGCCAGATGTTCCGCCAGCGTGATGCCGCGCTTCTCTTTGAACTCGACGGCGGGCCACTGGCGTTTCGGCACCAGCGGCCACGGCAGCCAGTTCATGTCCACGCAGAAATTGTGCAACCGCCGGAGATAAACATTCGTCGAGACGGTTCCCATTTGCAGGACTTTCAGAATCGCTTCGCCCTTGCTTTCGATGATGACCTGCGGCAAGAGCATCGCCAGTGCCTTGTCCTTCGCGGCGGTTTTCCAGCGATGTTGATTCGCTCCCTGCTTGGTGCCAATCAACGACTCAATGGCGTTCTGCCATGTCCGCGTGGTCAAGCCCGTGTCCGAACCGGCCAGATACGCCTTGGCGATTTGCAGGTTAAGAACGGGCTGGCGTTCGGAGTTGTTCTTGGCCGCGACAACCTGCTTGGCATCGTCCTCATTGGCCGTGCCGAGACTGGTGCGCTTGCCGGTGCTGGTGTCCACGCAATAAAACTTATTGCCCCGGATACCACGACGAATTAAGCGATAACGTGTTTTCATAGTATTACGCAATCGCAAGAATAACTGAAGCCGGTTCCGCAGAGTTAGCGAGTAGTGGGCGGGTTAGTGCCGGTTACGCTAGATTCTAACGGAGTAGATAAACTGGTGTCCGTTCTGGTGTCCTTTGACACCCTCGCACCTCTTAAACCATTGCTGCAATAACAGTTAGGAATGGAGGCGGGAGTCGGAATCGAACCGACGAATGCAGCTTTTGCAGAGCCGTGCCTTACCACTTGGCTACCCCGCCACAGGGATTGTGAGTTTAATTTTCTTTCGCGTCCGAATCAAGCTAAGTTTCGGCTCGACCACTTCTCAACCGCCAGAACCCAGTTCATGCCGCCGCCGCCAAAGTTCCTGCGGCTTGATGATGCCGCACGGCGTAATAATTCCGGTGATCAATTCAGCCGGCGTCACGTCGAAACCCGGATTGCACGCCCTGCTCGATGGATTTGCCACACGCACATACCGGCGTAAATTCTGACTTCGGACTTTGGACTTCGGACTTTCAACAATGCCCCACGCGCCGAGAACTTCGCTTTCGCTTCGCTCTTCAATTGGAATGTCGAAACCCTGTTTTAGATTCCAGTCAATTGTTGAAAGCGGGATGGCTACATAAAACGGAATTTTGTGCCGCGCGGCCAGAACCGCCTTTGTATAAGTGCCGATTTTGTTGGTGACTTCGCCGGTGCGGCCGAGCGTGCGGTCGCTGCCGACGATGACCAAGTCAATCTCACCGCGTTGCATCAAATGTCCGGCGGCGTTGTCAGCAATGATTTGATGTGAAATTTTTTGCTGCGCGAGTTCCCAAGCCGTCAAAGTTGCGCCTTGCGAACGCGGACGGGTTTCGTCGCAGAAGACATGGAACTTTTTGCCCTGCGCCTGCGCGGCATACATCGGCGCGATGGCGGTGCCGATGTCCACGAACGCCAGCCAGCCGGCGTTGCAATGCGTGAGAATCTTCATGCCGTTGCGGATCAGCTTCGCGCCGTGTTTGCCAATTTCTTCGCAATGACGGACATCTTCGTTCGCAAATTCCTCGGCGGCGGCAAGCGCGAGCGATTTCTTTTCTTCAACGGTTTTGCCGCGCGCCATTTCGCGGCGAACGTCGTTCATTGCGTTCACGGGATCAACCGCCGTCGGCCGTGCGGCTTTCAAAGTTTGAAAAACAATTTCGACGTGCGCTGAAAATTTCTTCAAATCATTTCCGTGAAAAGCCAGCGCGCCCTGCGCGAGGCCGTAAGCCGCCGTCGCGCCGATCGCACCTGCGCCGCGCACAATCATGTCGCGGATTGCCGCCGCCGTTTCCTTGAAACTTTTCGCGGGGACAATTTTGAATTCGTGCGGCAGCAATCTTTGTTCGATGAACAAAACGGAATTGCGCGCCCGGTCAAATGTGACAGTGCGGAAATGCTGCGTGCGTCCGTGGACGGTGATGTTCATTAAAAAATAAAACCGCGAATAGACACTAATTCACACGAATATTCTTGAGCCGGGGAATTTCCCGTTTGTTTGAGTCCATTCGTGGTTAAAAATCACCGGACAGTGGCTTTCATCCGCCGGATTTTTTCCTTGAGGTTGCCGTAGGCCGGCTGCTGACGGAATTTTTTCAGGTCCGGATCCCTGGCGAGCCACGCGAAATCGCGGTAGCCGAGGCTCAACGCTTTTTCCAGCGCGAACGCGGCGCGGTCGAACTGGCCGGTGAGCGAGTAGCTGCACGCGAGGTTGTAAAACACGAGCGGACTTTCGGGTTCGAGCCGCGCGAGGCGTTCGTCCACGTCCAAGCCCTCGCTGAAGCGCCCGCGTTGCGTGTAGTGGTCGCCGAGCAACTGGAGGGCGTCCACATAATTCGGATCGCGGCGGACGATTCCCTCCATGAATTCAATCCGCGTGTCGAGGTCGCGCTGGCTGGCGCGGCTTGTGCTTTTTCTGCTGCTGCTTTTTAACGGCATACGACACGGCGAAATTGGAGAACCCGCGCCGCCAAGTCAAGCGGCGGAATGTGAAAAACTTTTTGTGGCGTTGCGCGGCGCGTTGTGCAAAATGAAAACAGCTTCATTCAGCATGAATAATATGAAATGTTTTGTTACCGGCGCTTCCGGCTTCATCGGCTCGAATCTCGTCCACGAACTTGTCGCGCACGGGCACAGCGTGAAGGCGCTGGTGCGCGCGGGAAGCAATCTGAGCGGACTCGACGGCACGCACGCCCAACTCGTCACGGGCGACGTGCTGGACCGCAAACTGCTAGAACGCGAGGTTGACGGCTGCGACTGGTGCTTTCACACGGCGGCGATTTATCAATTGTGGATGCCAGATTACGCACCGATGTATGAGGCCAACGTCGAGGGCACGCGCAACGTCCTCGAAGCCGCCGGCAAAGCCGGTTGCATCCGCACTGTTTATACCAGCACCGTCGGCTGCATCGGCTTGCCGAAGGAAAAAGACGGAAAAATCGTTCCGGCCAACGAAGGCGAAAAGGTTTCCGAAGGGGACATGACGAACGATTACAAACGCTCGAAATTCCGCGCGGAAGGCGTGGCGATTGATTTGTTCCGGAAAAGAGGTTTGCCCATCGTCATCGTCAATCCGTCCGCGCCCGTCGGCCCGCGCGACGCGAAACCGACGCCGACCGGCCAGATCATCGTGGATTATTTGAACCGGAAACTGCCGGCGTATCTGGAGACCGGGCTGAATTGGGTTCACGTCCGCGACGTTGCCGCCGGGCACATTCTTGCGGCTGAAAAAGGCGTCATCGGCGAGCGCTATATCCTGGGCAATATGCAGGGCAATTGGACGATGGAAGAAACGCTCGCCGCGCTGCAAGAGATCACCGGCATCGCCGCGCCGAAGACAAAAATTCCGCACTGGGTCGCGCTCGTCGCCGCACACGTCAACGAGGGCACTTCCTTCTTCACGAAAAATCCGCCCAAGGCGCCGCTCGCGGGCGTCCGCATGGCGAAGGAAAAAATGTGGTTCAATCCCGCAAAGGCCGTCCGCGAACTCGGCCTGCCGCAAACGCCCCCCAAACAGGCCTTCGCCGACGCCGTCGAATGGTTTCGCAAGAACGGGTATGCGAATAAATAAAAGGCGTAATTTTCATCCGTGGCTGAATAAACTCATCGCTCATCGCCCGCCAGTTTCCGCGCCGCCAGGATTTTTTGCGACGGCTTGCAAATCCAGCCAATCCGGTGCATGATTCAAACAGCCGAATGAAAGCGATTGCAAATCAAAAAAGTGTGTTGAGCGGACACATCGTGGCCGACCGGGAAATTCTCGGCGGCGAACCGGTGTTTCGCGGGACGCGCGTGCCAGTCGCGTCGCTGTTCGAGCATCTGGAAAGCGATTGTTTGCTGGACGAATTTCTTGAAAACTTTCCGACCGTCAGCCGCGCCGCAGCGGTGGCCGTGCTCATGGGCGCGCAGGAATTGACGCTCGAAAGGGCGCGTCGGTGAAAGTGCTGGTGGACGAGTGCGTGCCGTTGAAACTGGTGCGTCTGCTCACCAGCCACAATTTCAGCACGCGCAGCAAAAAGGCTGGGATGGTTTCAGCAATGGAAAACTTCTCGCGCAAGCCGAGCCGGAATTTGATCTGTTCCTGACCAGTGACCGCAACTTGCAGTATCAGCAAAATCTCAAAGGCCGGAAAATTGCGATCCTGCTTTTGTCCACAAATCACTGGCCGACTTTGAAAAAACACGTTGAATTGGTCCAAGCTGCGCTGGACAAAATTTCTTCGGGCGAATTTGCGCGCGTAGAAATTCCGAAGAATTAAATTTCATCGTTCATTACTCGCCGCTTTCCTTGCCGCCAGGATTTTTTGCGAAGGCTTGTAGTTGGCGATGAAGTTGCGGTGGTAATCCGCGAACGTCCCCGCCGCGATCGCCGCGCGCACTTCGGTCATCACTTTCAGATACAGGTGCGAGTTGTGGACGCTCACCATGCGCAGGCCGAGGATTTCATTCGCGCGCAGCAGATGGCGCAGATACGCGCGCGTGAACGTGCGGCACGCATAACATTCGCAGCCTTCCTCGATCGGGCCGAAATCGGTTTTGTAACCCGCGCCCTTGAGGCCGAACGCGCCGGTGTGCGTGACCGCCGTGCCGGTGCGCGCGATGCGCGTGGGCAGCACGCAGTCGAACATGTCCACGCCGCGCGCGATCAGCTCGACCATCTGCGCGGGCGTGCCGAGACCCATCGCGTAACGCGCTTTTTTTTCCGGCAAAAATGGGACGGCCAGTTCAATCGCCTTGAACATTTCCGGTTCCGGTTCGCCGACGCTCACGCCGCCGATGGCGTAACCGTCAAATTCCATTTCCACGAGCGCCTTGGCGCATTGCTCGCGCAACGCGGCGTCGCTGCCGCCCTGGACGATGCCGAAAACTTTCTGGCCGTCGGCGCGCGGCTGCTCGCGACATTCGCGCGCCCAGCGGATGGTGCGTTCGACGGCGAGGCGCTGCTCCTTCGCGGGCGCGTCGTGCGGCGGACATTCGTCGAACACCATCGCGATGTCCGAGCCGAGCACGCGCTGGATTTCCATGGATTCCTTCGGCCCGATAAATAAAAGCGAGCCGTCAAGGTGGGAACGGAATTCCACGCCGTGTTCTTTTACTTTGCGAATTTTTGCAAGGCTGAAAACCTGGAAGCCGCCGCTGTCGGTGAGAATCGGCTTTTCCCAATTCATGAATTTGTGCAGGCCGCCGGCGGCGCGAATGATGTCGAGTCCGGGACGGAGGTTCAGATGGTAAGTGTTGCCGAGAATGATCTGCGTGCCCATCTCGTGAAGTTCACGCGGGTCGAGCGCCTTGACGCTGGCCTGCGTGCCGACGGGCATGAACACGGGCGTCTCGATGACACCGCGCGTCGTGGTCAATCTGCCGAGGCGCGCTTTGGTATGCGAGTCGGTTTTGAGGAGTTCAAACATTTCAGTAATTCAAAACCGGCACGCCGCCCCAGCGAATGATTTTTTTATCGCGCGTGACCAGCGTGAGCCGGTGAACAATCGCCGCAGCAACGATCAATTGATCGGCAGGATCAGTCGTGGTCAAACCGGCGGCGGCAAGTTTGCAGGATTCGTCGGCGATTTCAGGTGTGATTGCCAAAATGATTAGATTTTCCGAAAGCGAATCGTGCATCCATTGCAACGGTGAACGGTCAAGAGGCAATTTTTGATATTCAACAGCCTTGCAGATTTCCCAAAACGAAATATCTAATAGAAACAAAGGTGTTTCAGGTTCCATTAAAAATTTATGACGCAAAGAAATTTTGTCAGCGGATGAAATAGTTTTCTATGCATTGGCATCAAGCAGATGGCTCATTGCGTGGCTTTCCATTTCACATCCGGCCTGCCCAAATCTTTCAAAATGGAGCCGCGCGTCGCGCCATAAAGCGCGCCGGTTTGATTTTTTTTGGAAAGGATGTATTCCGATTTGCCGCGACGAATCGTGACTTTCTCGCCACGGTCGGCGGCGGAAAAAACCCGTTCTGGCGAACGATAAAGAGCTGTCGCGGTTGCAGTCATCAGATAAACAGTATGATTGAACTGTTGCCGTGTCAATTGCAAGTCCGGCAAAACGAAACATCCACGAACAGATCGGCGGCGATTTTTTCAAATTACGGCTGGCTCGTGATTTTCTGCCAGTTGATTCCCTGCGTTCCGGCGAAAATCGCGAACGCCTTTTCATTCTGGATCAGTACGGCGCGCACGACGCTCGAATCGTCCGCCCGGCCAAATTCAAGCTGGCTCTCGGGCAGGATGCTCGTTTTCTTGTGCGCGTAAAGCAGCGCGAACACCGCCTGCGCGACCGCCGCGTAAGGCAGCTCCTTGTAGTCGCCGCCGACGGCGTCTTCTACCGCGTCGGCGAGAAATTCAAGCTGGTCCACAAGGTGCGGAAATTTCGGCGCGCTGATCTGGGTGAATTCCAGTTTCCATTGCGGCAGTTGGCGCAGGACTTTTTCGGCGATGGACGGCGTGATGCCGGTTGAGCCGTTGTTGACGAACTTTGCGATTTCGGACATGGCGGCAATGTAGGGAAAGTCCCGGGCCGGCGAAAGTCAAATCGCCGGAGGAATCACGCTTCCATTCGACGCGAATTTCTTTTACGAATAGCGCGTGCAAGATTTGATCGCCAAAGCCGGAACGCTCCTCGAAGCGCTGCCGTATATCCAAAAGTTCAGCGGCGCGACCTTCGTCGTCAAATACGGCGGCAGTTTCATGGACTCGCCCGACGCCGAAATCCGCAACGGCGTCGCGCGCGACATCGTGTTTCTCGAAGCCGTCGAAATCAATCCCGTCATCGTCCACGGCGGCGGCAAGGCGATCACGCGCGCGATGGAACAGGCCGGTTTAATCGCGAATTTTATTCAAGGCCAGCGCGTCACCGACGAAGCCACGGCAAAAATAGTGGACGACGTTTTGTCGCGCGAAATCAATCCAGACATCGTCGCAACAATCAATTCACTCGGCGGCGCGGCCGTCGGATTTTCCGGCGCGGACATTTTCAAATGCAAAAAATTGCTGCTTCACGACAGGGATAATCCCAGCAAAAAAATTGACATCGGCTACGTAGGCGAAGTCATCGAAGTCAACGTCGCGCCGCTCAAGGAATCCATCTGGTGCGGCCACACGCCCGTCATCAGCCCGACCGCGCGCGGCGAGGACGGAAAGATTTACAACTGCAACGCCGACATCGCCGCCGCGATGTGCGCGATCGCGCTCAACGCGAAACGGCTCGTTTTCTTGAGCGACGTTCCAGGACTGATGCGCGACCCGAAAAATGCTTCCACCGTCATCGCGCATTTGCAAACAAATGAAGTGGACGGTCTGAAAAAATCCGGCGTGATTGACAAGGGCATGATTCCGAAAGTGGACAGCGCCGTCGCCGCCATCAAATCCGGCGTGGAAAAAGTTTCCTTCGTAGACGGTTGCGTGCCGCATTCCGTCCTGCTGGAGATTTTCACGGACAAGGGAAACGGGACGGAAATTGTTTTGTGATTTGCGATTTACGATTTACGATTCACCCGAATTGCAGATGAAAGAAATTTTTCCAACACCGCCGCCGCTCGTGCAAAACCAGTTCGAGTCCGTGCGCGAATTGTTTTCCAAAAACGTCGTGCCCAGCTACGGCCGTTTTGATTTGGCGTTGAGCCACGGCAACGGCAGTTACGTCTTTGATGTCGCGGGCAAACGTTATCTCGACCTCGGCGGCGGCATCGCCGTGAATTGTCTCGGCCACGCGCATCCGGCGATTTTGGAAGCGCTGAACGACCAAGCCAAAAAACTCATTCACGTTTCCAATTTGTATTACACCCAGCCGCAGGGAAAACTCGCGGCGGAAATCGTAAAACGCATCGGCGCGGGCAAAGTTTTTTTCTGCAACAGCGGCGCGGAGGCGAACGAAGGGCTTTTCAAAGCCGCGCGCAAATTCGGCCACGACGAGGGACGGTTTGAAATCCTGACCGCGACAAATTCTTTTCACGGACGGACGCTCGGCGGCATCGCCGCGACCGGCCAGGACAAGGTCAAAAAAGGTTTTGAGCCGATGACGCCGGGTTTCCGACATATTCCGTTCAACGATCTGGCAGCGGCGCGCAACGCGATTTCGCCCGCGACGGTTGCGATCATGATCGAAGGCGTGCAGGGCGAGGGCGGCGTCACGCCCGCGGCGCCGGAGTATTTGCTCGGCCTGCGCGCATTGTGCGACGAGAAAAAACTGCTGCTGTTCATGGACGCTGTGCAAGACGGACATTATCGCACTGGAAAATTTCAGAGCTTCCAGCGGATTTTGGAAAATGTAGGACAGGCGTCGCGCCTGTCTCAAACTTCAAATAAAGAAAACGGAGACAGGCGCGACGCCTGTCCTACGGAATTTCTGCCAGACGGCCTTTCGATGGCCAAGTCGCTCGGCGGCGGATTTCCGATGGGCGCGTTCTGGATGCGTGAACCGTTTCAAGATTTGCTCGGCGCGGGAACGCATGGCACGACTTACGGCGGCACGCCGCTCGCCTGCGCTGTTGCGCTGAAAATTCTTTCGGTCATCGAATCGGAAAAACTCGATGAACAGGCGCGCCAGCTCGGCGAGTGGATTTTGAGCGAATTGAAGCGGTTCGCGGAAATTTATCCGACCGTCGTCAAAAACGCGCGCGGCGTGGGCTTAATGCTCGGACTTGAACTGCAAGAAAAAGAAAAAATTCCCAAATTTACCGCCAGCGAAAAATCGGCGGCCATCCAATTTACGAACCGTTTGCACGCGCTCGGCGTCATGGTGATTCCCGCAGGCAATCAAACGATCCGTTTGCTGCCGCCGCTGAATTTGAAGCCGCAGGAAGCGGGCGAAGGCATTTCCAAAATCGAGGAAGTCGTCAAATCGCTCGCGTGATTCTGATTTTATGACTCCCGCCGCGCACAAACATTTGTCGAAACGCGATCCGGTGATGCGCCGGCTCATCCGCGAGCACGGCCAATGCGATCTCGCGCCGGAAAAACGCCCTCCATTTCAATCGCTCGTGATGGCCGTCGCGCACCAACAGCTCAACGGCATGGCGGCGAATACGATTCTGACGCGGTTCAAAAAGCTGTTTCCCGGCAGAAAGTTTCCGCGCCCGGAAGATTTGGCAAATGTGACGGACGAACAAATCCGCGCGTGCGGATTTTCCTTCGCAAAAATAAAATCCATCCGCGACATTGCAGAAAAAGCCCTGTCCGGCGTGATTCCAAGTTCACGTCAGATTGTGGAATTGCCTGACGACGAAATCGTGGCGCGGCTGATGGAAGTCCGCGGCGTCGGTCGCTGGACGGTCGAGATGCTTTTGATTTTTCAACTCGAGCGCGCAGACGTTTTGCCGGCCGACGATTTCGGAGTCCGCAGCGGATTTCGCATTGCCTACAAACAGCGCGAAATGCCGACGGTGAAAGAACTGCTCGCGTTCGGCGAAAAATGGAAGCCGCACCGCACGACGGCGGCGTGGTTTCTCTGGTGCGCGGCGGACGCGGCGAAAACAACGAAGAAAAAGAAGTGACGCCACGACGGTCTTGCGTTAATAAATTCCTTTGGGCGGAATTCCCGAAATTTTTGAAACGTGAAAAATCTGTTGTCATTGGAAAAATTGCCGGGCGCGGACATGGAGAAAATCCTGCGCGACGCCGCGATTTTCAAGCGGGAGCGGGCGCGGCTGGATCGCAAGCCGCTGGCCGGGCAGACATGGGCATTGATTTTCAGCAAATCCTCGACGCGCACACGGGTTTCGTTCGAGGTCGGCATCCGCGAACTCGGCGGGCAGGCGATGTTTCTCAACGCGAACGACATCCAGCTTGGACGGGGCGAGCCGATCAAGGACACCGCGCGAGTTTTGGGCCGCATGATCCACGGCGCGGTCATCCGCACGTTCGCGCAAACCGACGTCGAGGTGTTCGCGGAATTTTCAAAACTTCCGACCATCAACGCGCTGACCGACGACGAGCATCCGTGCCAGATTCTCGCGGACATTTTCACGTTCAAGGAATTGCGCGGGCCGATTTCCGGCAAGGTCGTGACGTTCGTCGGCGACGGCGCGTGCAACGTGCCGGTGTCGTGGATTTTTGCCGCCGCGAAACTCGGATTTGAATTAAGAATTGCCGCGCCGAAACAATTTCAGCCGTCCGCTGAAATTCTGGAACGCGCGGGCGGAAAAATCATTTGCACCGAGGATTTGAAAGCCGCCGTGAAGGGCGCAGATTTGCTTTACACGGACGTTTGGGTTTCGATGGGCAAGGAAAGCGAGTCAGCCGAGCGCTTAAAAATCTTGGCCGGCTATCAAATCAATCGAAAGCTCGTGAAGCTCGCAAAGGCCGACGCGCTGGTGATGCACTGCCTGCCCGCGTATCGCGGCAAGGAAATTGACGGGGAAACTTTTGAGGCGAACGCGGACACGATTTTCACGCAGGCCGAAAACCGGCTTCACGTGCAGAAGGCGATTTTGAACTGGGCGGTTTCAACTTGAAGCAAAGATTATGAGCGCGCAAAGCAACATCTACCGTCATGTTGTGTTCTTCAAATTTCATGACCGGACCGGCAAGGAAACGGTGGACGCAATCGTGGAAGCCTTCCGCGTGCTGTGCGCCGGACTTCCATTTGTAAAAAGTTTTGAATGGGGGCGAAATTCCAGCCCGGAAAACCTTGACGAAGGCTTCACCCATTGTTTCATCGTGACCTTCGGGAGCGCAAAAGACCGTGACGCTTACCTGCCGCATCCTGCGCATCAGTCCTTCTGTAAAACTCATCTTGATCCAAATCTGGAAAAAGTTTGCGTGATTGATTACACACCGAACGACTGACCGCTTGAAATTCCGGCCGTCAGGTGCCTATGAAAATTGCCGCAGATATTTCAACGCGACTTTCAAATCTTTCGGCCATTCGCTTTTGATGGTCACGGTTTCGTTCGTGACGGGATGCGAGAACTGCAATTCTTCCGAGTGCAGCGCGACGCGGGAAATCAGCGGGCGCTCTTCGCGGCCGGGTTTCAGCCGGTAATCTTTTTTCAGCCGCGAGAGCCACAGGAATTTTCCGCCGTAAAGTTCGTCGCCGACGATCTTCAAATTGACGTGGCTGGCGTGGACGCGGATTTGGTGCGTGCGGTTCAGAAGCGGCTCGCATTTCAGCAGGGCGTAGCCGTGGCGCGGGAAATTCTCCAGCACTTCAAACTTCGTCTGCGACTGCTTGCCATTCGTTGAATCAACGCGCATCAGGCCGGGCGTGACGGGATGCGGCGCGATTTTGGCGTCCACTTCAAATTGGGTTTCCAGCGGTTCGCCGCGAACGAGCGCGATGTATTTTTCCGACACTTTTTGCGAGCTGAACAGATTGGCGAGCGCGACGAACGCCGGTTTGCTTTTGGCGAGCAGCATCACGCCGCTGGTTTCGGCGTCGAGGCTGTGCGCGTGGTCCAAATAATCGAGATTGCGTTCGCGCGCCCACGGCTTTTTGTCCGCGATTCCGGCGTGAAGCAGCTTCATCAAATCCGGACGGTCCGGGCTGGCGATTTCGGGCGAAACCAAAAGTCCGGCGGGTTTGTCGAGCGCGAGGAGAAATTCATCTTCAAACAGGACCGGAATTTCCCAGAACTCGCGCGTGGCTGGCGAAGAAAGTTTGATGGCCGTGTTCGACACGGCTATTGGGCGGGCGCGGCGCCGCTGGCGGCCTCCTGCTTATAGACCGGCGTGTCGCGCAATTGGCGGTTGGCCTCGGTCTGCAGCCAGATGTCAAAGCCTTCGTTTTCGCGCTGGCTTTGGAGTTTGGCGGTGAATTTCGGAAGGTCGGATTTCATGGCCGGCTGGTCAATGGGCAGATGCGACTGCACATAAATGACAAAGCCGCCGTCGTCCGTCTCCTCAAACCTGCTTGTGTGTCCGACCGGCGTGGAAAATGCCGCCTGCTTGAGCTGCGTCAGGTCGTTGGTGTGGTCGCCGAGTTCGGGCAGTTTCTCCGTGTCGAGCGAGAATGGCGGCAGCGGCAGCGGCTGCAAACCGGCGGCTTTGCATTCTGTGGCGAAACTTTTTCCGAGCGCACTTCCGACCGCCAGCTTGATGACAAAATTTGTCCCGGCGCTTTGCGCAAGCAGGGTGGCTTCGTGAATCTGGAAATCATCCGTGACGCGGGCGCGGATTTCTTCGAGCGGCGGAATTGTGGTTGGCAGTTGCCGTGTGAGCGCGATGACATAGACGGCGTTAAGGCCGGCGATCGGCCCGGCGAACGGCTCGTCGGGCGTCAGCGCAAACGCGTCCTTGGTGAAGCCTTCGGGCGCGACGAACTCGTCCGGGCCGAATTGGCCGCCGAACGGCGCGGTGTTGCGGACGGTCAACCCCTTCTGTTTGGCAACGGTGGCGAGATCCGCAGGTTTGGGCTTGTCCGGATTGAGTCCGAATACGGCGGTGGCGAATTCATTCGCCTGCACGCGTGCGTCCGCCAGTGCGCGTTGATGGACGCCCTCCTCGCGAATTTTGGATTTTGCCTCGTCAGGCGTTTTGGCATCTGGAAAGGCCTCGGCACCGTGTTCGCGGTAAAAATTGTCAACGATTTCATCCAGGTTGGTAAGCTCCGTTTTTGCTTTTGCGAGATAGTTCGTCACTTCAAACGTGACGTAGCTGACCTGCACGCGGTCGGGCAGGCGGTAGGCGGCGAGGTAGTTCGTGTAGAATTGCGCGACGGCTGCCGGCGTGGTCTTGACCTGCGACAGGTAATTTGAAGCGGAAAAGAAGACGATTTGCGCGGAGTTTTCCCGGTGTTCGCGCTCGTAATCCAGCGTGGCCTCCTGCGGCGTGACGAGCGTGGCGGACAATCCCAATGTCTGGATGAGCTGCTGGATGGTAAGGTCGTCCCGGACAAAATTTTCAAAATCGGCGGCTGTCAAACCTTTCGGCGTCAGGACTTCTTTGACAAAGTCGCTTTCCGGCATGGCCTGGCCGTTGCGCCCGAGCGAACGGAGCATTTCAATCGCCGCGCTTTCCGCCGCCTTATCGCCGATGTATATGCCGAGGTCCTCCGCCTTTTGCGCGAGCATCATGCGCACATAAATCTCGCGGTCAATATCCGCCGGCTTCATTTTGTCCGGCCATTCGCCGTAGTGGAAATAATAGAACAGATAAAATTCGCGCTTGGATTCGGCATAATCGTCCCGCGTGATTTTCTTTCCGTAAATTGAGCCGAAGTTTTCATTGCCGGCCGCGCCGCCATTGCCCATGCGCTGGCTGGGCGAGAAGAAAAAGAGGAATGATGCGATTGTGGCGACGATGATGATGAACCACAGCCATTTCGAATGTTTGCGAATCGTTCCGATCATATTGGCGATATAGGAATTGTCAGCTTAACCGGCAGAAGCAACCTCGGTCAAACTAAAAGCGCGGAACTTCAGCCCGCCTTGAGCCACTCCGCCGCGTCCACCGCCGCGTAAGTGATGAGGATGTCCGCACCCGCCCGCCGCATCGCCAGCAGGCTTTCCAAAGTCACCGCGCGCTCGTCAATCCACCCTTTTTGCGCTGCCGCTTTAATCATCGAAAATTCCGCGCTCACGGAATACGCCGCCGTCGGATAACCGAATTCCGTTTTCACGCGATAAATCAAATCCAGATACGCCAGCGCCGGCTTGACCATCACGATGTCCGCGCCTTCCTGGATGTCCAGCGCCACCTCGCGCAACGCCTCGCGCGCGTTCGCCGCGTCCATCTGGTAGCTGCGCCGGTCGCCGAATTGCGGCGCGGACTCGGCGGCTTCGCGAAAGGGCCCGTAAAACGCCGACGCGAACTTTGCCGCGTAGCTCATGATCGGCATGTCGGAAAAATTATTTTTATCCAGTGCGGCGCGGATTGCCGCAACGCGCCCGTCCATCATGTCGCTCGGCGCGACGATGTCCGCGCCCGACTCGGCGTGGCTCAAAGCCGTTTGCGCGAGAACTTTCAACGTCGGGTCGTTCAGGATTTTTCCGCGCGACACGATTCCGCAATGTCCGTGCTCCATGTATTCACACAGGCACACGTCCGTGATGACGAGCAGCGACGGCAGTTCCTTCTTCAGCAGCCGCACCGTTTGCTGGACGATCCCATTTTTTGCGAACGCGCCGGAAGCCTTCGCGTCTTTTTTATCGGGAATGCCGAAAAGCAAAACCGCCGGGACGCCGAGCGCGTGGGCGCGCGCGGCCTCGCGCAACAGTTCGTCGGGTGAAAGCTGGAAAACTCCCGGCATGGAATTGACGGGCTGGCGCAGCCTGCGCCCGGCGCGGACGAACAGCGGCAAAACCAGTTGCTCCACGCCCAGCCGCGTCTCGCAGACGAGATTCCGCAGCGCCGACGACGAGCGCAGGCGGCGCGGGCGGTAATTTGGAAATTGTCCGGCGTGCAAATTCACGAGCCTATTCTAGTTTCAAATCGCGAAGTGCAAAGCGGAAAGTGCGGACGGTTTTTCAACCACAGATGGACACGGTCTGCAAACCCGAATCAGATGCCAATAAAATAGCAGAAACCCCTGTATTCACAAGGTTAATTCGCTTCAACTCGTCACTATTTTTCATAATTTTTTTCACCTTTCACTGACACTTTCACTGACAGTGGACTTTACGGCCTGTGAATTTTCCAGACGGCTTTTAGAGTGTAAATCAACGATGCGCGAAACGCGCGATCAAAAGTTTGACGGTGCATCTGTCGCTCTCCGCCGCCGCGATGAGCGGCAAACTTTAACCGATTCTTAACGGATTTCTGGTAAATTTAATCTTCACCCATTTTGAAAATAAAGGCGGAGAGTCAGCATGATTGCGGAGTGCAAAAGAAATCCAAGAGTCCTGGCCGGTGAGATTTTGGAAAAAATCGGCGCGATTGACTTGAAGCCCTTGGACGAAGAATG
>Ga0208357_1000478_pt1 | contig 32629 bp, 35 predicted proteins | sample NGESurdeep092012_6_FD_184487 | JGI IMG/M metagenome (GOLD analysis project Ga0208357, IMG submission 184487) | Arctic peat soil microbial communities from Barrow, Alaska - NGEE Surface sample F52-2 deep-092012 (SPAdes) | ecosystem: Environmental > Terrestrial > Soil > Wetlands > Peat ...
GCGACTTCCCAGGCATCAGTCGAAGGCGTGAACGTCACCTCCACGATGCATGATTCTTGAGGCGAAATGGTCACGCCGCCCACGCATGTTGTCCCGTTAGCAACTGTAAAGTCGCTAGCGTTAGACCCGATGGGTGTAGGAGTTGCCGCTATGTTGAGGATCCCGCCGCCGGAGTTCATAACCGTAATTGGCAACGTATTTCCAGCGGACGAGAACTCCAGATAGGGGGGAGTCAGTTCAACCGCCGGCGGCCCCGAATTTACGATCGTTAGGGTTGCTTCAGTGTTTAATACGGAACCTTTGTAATTCGGTGGGTCCACAATAATGTCCGACGATGTATAAGTATTCTCGTTTGGGTTGCCATCGCATAGTCCGCATATTAGAGGATAGGTTCCCGATGTGGATGGAAGTGAGAGCAAGGTGAGCGAAGCGTAGGTCGTGCCGCATTGAGACCCTGTTGAGCAAGTTCCCGATGGGTGCTGGGCAACTAAAACGAACTCTGCAAAAGAGACAGGCGTTGCGTGAATGATGATGGAGGAATCTTGGGTGTCGGTCAGATTGGCGACGTATCCTAAACCCGAATCATTAAGCATCACGGAACTACTGACAATAACTCCTGTGGAAGGATCGTAGGTGAACGAACCAGAAACGGTCGATCCGTCAGAAAACACAGCATCGTTGATTGTCGCAGTGAGCGTGGCTGCGTTCGCGCACAACGACAATTGCAGAACGACGACTCCAGCAATAAAAGAGAGTGGAAAGTGAAAGAGGTTTGAATCTTTCACTTGAGATGTGAGACCCCGACTGATAGGACGTTGCACGACCTGCCTCCTGTTCGAAGCGGTCCACGGCATACCGGAGACGGAGGGAATAGGTGATTCCAAAACCCACTAATGTCATCAGGAGAGCCAATTTGAAGGGGAGGTAAACGCTTCGAAGAATTAGGACGCAATCATACATCGAATGACGCCGCAGGCCAATTAATTTGGCGTCAGAACCCGTTGAGTTGCCCCTGACATACCCCTACAAACCCAAACCAGCCGAAGCTGGTATGCTCTCGTAATCCAAAAGGCGGCGGGCAGGAAGGTAATCCTGTGGAGTAATTTCGAACACTTTCCAGGGTCTGATCTACGCGAGACTGCTGGCCGCGATCCCAAGACAGTCCCGAACGTGAATTTGGGAAATCTTCCAATGGAGTTCCATCGGAGTTCCAAAAGCAGAGAAGACTCCTCCAGTAGCCGTTTTGCAACCCAATCAATATCATGCAGGTTACGGAGGTGGTTCCATCTGTCCCAAAACAGGTCAGATCTCTTATGGAAATCTGTTGAAACTGAGTTTAAATAAGTGGTTTTGATTGAATAAGCTACCGCGTATCGCTCGACCGTTGTTGATCCTTGTTGCTCTTTGGTGCTTTGACCATTACAAATTCGACTACAGCGGGGTCATGGCTTGAGGGGACAGTTCACGTGCGAAGTGCATCGGTTTGGGACCAGATCGCTGGTCTACCGGAAACTATCTGGGTGTCCTATTTATGCGTAAGACGTACCGATGGGAATGCGTAGTCAGCTGCCAATGCGCGCCATTCATGGTAGTGTCGGAGCGGACGCACCGTTCTTAAACAATGTGGTGAACACTTGCAGGTCAAAGCCAATCCCCAGGGTCAGCCCCACATGCAGCTGTGTGTTGTTGGGTGGCGAGTAGGTGGCGGCTGGGCTGCTGCCGGAGATACCGACGATGGGCGGATTCAACGAACGCGAACTGTGCGCGCTTGCTATACCGCCGAAGAGGTCGATGCCGGACATCGGTTCCCAATTGATCGCGCCTAGGCCACTACCGAGTTGCGTAATGGCAGTGCCCACCAGCAGGGAGGGCCACCAGTTGCGGCCGTGAGGCCAGATCCCGCGTTTATAAGGAAAGTAGTCGTGGCCGCCGGCAAAGTACCAGGCAATTCCGGCGAACCCAGCAACCTGCCAGCGCGCCTGCTGGGTTGGGGAGATGCAGTAATAGTTGCTGTAGGTGACCGTAGGCTGGCTGGCAGTACTGCCCGGAATCGGAAACGTACTGCTGCCACAGACTCCCTGCTGCTGCGGACTGCCCGACGGAGGCATCGGATTGCTGATAAAGGTCGGAGCATTGGCCGAGAGGAAGCCACTGTAGGTCGCGGTGGGAACGTGAATGACGGCGACGCCGCCAGCGAGATTGAAATTCGCAAGTCGGTGCACTTCAACAAGCACAGTCGTGACGGCGTGTGCGGGCGTGCCGGTAGTGGCCGTCAGCGCGCTGGCAGGAGCCGGGGGGGCGGTTGGCTGCGTCGCCGTTGTCGCGGATGGAGGCCCGGAAAAAGTGAACGGCACATAGTTATGCTGCACAACAATCGAAACGCGCTCGAAGCCGTTCCCATTCAGGGGCGGCAGCAGATCCGTCTGCTCCACCCGAGAGTGATCGTTCCACTCGTTCATCGTACGGAAGACTCCGGCGACGACGGAGTCAAGATCTTCCAAGTCCTGGTGCAACTCCGCAAGCGCGGCAAAGGTCTCGTCAAGCTTTGGTTTTGCTCGTTCGGAACATTCGACAACGCGGTGGACTTTATAGCGGTCTTCGGCGTCTTTGCGCTCATTGCACATGACGCCCAAAGCCGCATTGTACTGCCGGAGGAAGTCTTGAAACATCTGCTTCTCATACAGAGAGCGGGCCTGCGAGGGAGGGTCGGGACATTGCTTCGGGACATCTGTGTCCCCTGTCTGCGTTTTGGCCGTGGCGGTGAAAGTAGTGACGGTGGTGGTCTTGCCGGTCTTGGAGTTCACAGTGGGGTCGACCTTCACGCTGGTTTCCGCGTCGGGCGGCACGGGCCCGACGTAGCAGTTGGGAAAGCTAAGGCCGCTTTGTACCCCTGTTCGAGCCAGATCGAGGATTGCGTCGATAACTATGAAATTGTTTTGCAAGGCTGCGGCCCGAGCACCGAAAGCTTGGGAGTTTAGCATCCCAGATAAGTTGGTCATCTCGGAAACCAGAGTCCCCGTCGCGGCATCATCTTGATCGAACACGGCAGCGTTGTTTCGCTCCGACTCGTTCGTCGAATCGGCTTCCACCTGGCGCTTCAACTTCTCGGCTTGGTCGTGCAGGTCCGAGATACTTCCGGGAACGCCCTCGCGGAACCCGTTCCCCCCCCTCCAGAGCTCGGTCATGCTGTCGTTCAATCGTTGAACGGCCTCGACCGTCCCAAGCATGATTTCAGCAAGCTGGCGTGGGGAAATATCGACGCTGGCGTACTGGTAGTTCAGACCGTTAGAATCGGAGATGGTGCCGCGGGTCACGTCGCTCACCTTGAGGTTGCTAAGCGGCGAAGCGGCGGCGAAGCCGTTCCCGCCTAGCTGTAGGCCGGAGCCCGATGCCTCGGAGCCCTGCAAAACATCGAGAGCGTTGGCTGCCGACGGGGCCGTGGTTGTGGCCGAAGCGCCACGGATGTCCGCGCCGTTTTCAGCCAGCCCCTGCGAGCTGAGCGTGACGGTCAGAACATCGCCGAAGTGAAGATCGCAGACATGGACAGCAAGCTTCTCGCGGCTGTAGACAACAGGAAAAAAGCTGCCGTTTCGCGGAATGGTCGCGCCTGCATTGTTGCCTTCGTCATACCAAGAGGTCTGGTGCGTGCGTGCGTTGTAATTCAAAAAAATGTAGTCCCTTGCGGGAGCCTCACGGCCAGAACCGGTACTCGCATCGGCTCGCCTTAGCTGCGTGCAATCGTATTGGGCGGCAGCGGAGAGGCTACAGAAGAACGCCACCGCTTGGCAGAGAAACGCACTAAGAACCGAAATGACGTGCCGACGTGAAATGAAAGAAGCGCGCATGCGCGCATGCAAATGCCTTGTGCATCCCATACGGGAGGAGAGATACATGAGACTCCTTGCTCTGCAAAATGGAGTTAACATCATGGCCTTTGATAACTGATGACTATATCCCAAACGATGCTGGAGTCAAGCACCAATTCTGGGGCCTCTTTACTTTGGGTTTTCCCACTATTAGAGGAACTCAAAACCGCTCCCTTTGGTTGTGACTTGCCGGAAGTCTCTACAGTTGAAACCTGAATTCTCTTGTGAGTGACTTCGAACACTCCCCGGGTCCGATCTACGCGAGATTGCGACAGGCGATCCAAGTTAGTCCTGAACGTGAATTCGGAGGATCTTTCCAAATGGAGTTCCATGTAGAAGCCACGAATCGGACAGACTGCTCCAATTGCCGTGGAACACGGCCAGTTTCGCGACCACAATCATCAAAGCACGGCATAAATGAAAGAAAATAAAGAGTATATTTTGTTCGAACTTTACCTATTGACTTTTGTGGAGCCATACGTATGATGGTACTCAATCGAGGTCCTTATGATAAGAAACGCATACGTGCAACCTGCAGACGTTTGTTCTCCGAAGCGCTATTGGAAGTTGCTGACCGTTTTAGATTCCGGATCGGAAGGCACTGGCTCGGTGGCGTTAGGGCGATGGGATAACCGCCCGGTGCTTGCGATGCGATGGAATGGTAACTTAGACAATCCTCTAGGCAATCCACAGTCGCGCGGCCTAGCAACTTGGTTCATCGTGCCGGATGATTATATGTCCGCGCTCCTGGCGACATTTCCGTCGGATAAGCAGGCACTTGCGAAGACATTTCTCGCTGGGTGATAGGAGGCAAAATGCCCGAACAATCGACGTTTTTCGAGCATCAGGTTGGAGACAAGCGGATAGTCGTGCTGAAGACCTACGACGGTCGATTTGCCCGCGAAGCCTTCAACCAGATGACTCCTGAGGCGCTCAGTTCATTGAGAACATCGCTTGAATTGGACGCCAAGTTCGATCCCGCCGACATCCCCGCTTCGCATGACGACGACTTTGCGGATTTCCTGTGGGAGGCCGTGCAAGACGGCGCGCGCGAAGACTGGAACAGTTTTTCGTACTTCATAGCAGGAGAGGAAGACAGTCGCGGATTGCACCCTCTTTATGTCTCCTCGGATTGGCCAAGCGCTGAGGCTTTTGCGCAGCGTTACATCGGAGTAGTCAGCGGACAGTAGGAGCAACGATGGACATCATGTCTGCATGCAAGCGTTCAGCCTTGATGTCGCGGATCAAACCCACTGATACGAAACCGGAACTGACAATCAGGGGGATGTTGTTCAAGCTTGGCTATCGCTACCGACTGCACGGGAGGAAGTTGGCAGGGAGGCCGGATATCGTTTTTCCCGGGCGTAGACGCGTGATTTTTGCGCACGGCTGTTTCTGGCATCGACACACCTGCGGTCGAGCTCATCAACCAAAGACTCGGGCGCAATTTTGGCAAACAAAGTTCGACGCGAATACCTCGAGGGACAAGCGCAATATTGCTGAGCTTCATGCTCTCGGTTGGAAGACTCTTGTCATTTGGGAATGCGAAATCGACGACGTCAATACTCTACAACGACGCCTATTGCGGTTTCTGGGTCCACCTAGCGTCAAGAGGCCTGCGCCGTAGGAAATTCGCGCTCAAGCCAAACTGAGAGCGATGTGGGATCGACGTACCCGTGAGCACGGAGCAGAGCGACTATGTCTACCGCTGCCAGGATGATAATCGGGTGACCATCCTCCTTGATCTCCTTGTATGCCTGCGCTTCGACATAGCTTGTAGTCACAAGAATGCCAAATTGCCTGTGTCGAAGCCTCGATATAAGACGGGAAATATCACGCACCCCGACGCTTGCAGTCATGCCGTAGCATTTTGCCTCTAAGGCAAAATCGATCATTATGGACGCCTCACCGGCACCTATCCGAAGCTTCCCAATACCATCTCGTCCTCCGTCACGGGAAGGCCGCGTAACGTCCAGAGACGTAATGTCGGGCAGCAACAATCTGCTCATCGCCGCGGCGCAATGCTCGAAGGCATGAGGGTTCTCCGCAAAATGGCCATGCAGAGTTTTGATGATTGCAATCGCCTCAGTATCTGATGGCAATTGCTCCGCTTTGGATCGATGCACGATCGTTCTTTGGGCCAGGAGTGGGGTCGCTAATCCTCCGCTGACCCACCGTTTCCAGGAGGACGGAGCATGAGGCGAGTTTCGACCACCCTGAACTAAGTCCGTTATCCAGGTGCGAGGAATTGTGGCGGCATCAAGAACCGTGAACCGCGCCCGATAGTTTTGGAAGCGTCTCCCCGCAATTGTCTTCCATACCGCAACCAAGTCTTCCGAGGCCTGAGGATGAGGGGAACCCGGTACCGCCAATCCCAGAAAGCGCACATCCCGCCAGTTGCCGGTGCTGGAAAAAAGAAAAATCGGCGGAATAGAGTGTCGTTCCTGACCTCCCATATGAGCAGTCTCAAAAACTGATCTCAGAATCTCGTTTCCGAATCGGGGCGTATCGTGCAACGCTCTTCCCGGATGCCGGTTGTCGCCGTAATAGGTAAACGCCCCGGTCTCCTTATCCAAAGCGTCCGGCCAATCGGGTTCCGTAAGGGTGGTAGTGAGAACCAAGAGGTCCAGGCTCCCCAGCTTCCCTCTATAGCGGAACCCGCCGCTGTTGCTAACGCCCATCAGAATGTGGAGCGGATCATCTGAGGCGTTCCCCTTCCGGCCGCCCTGATAAATCGCATCCACCTGAAGGTCTGCATTCGACAACTCTGAATGTGGAATGGACTGCTCAAAATTCATCTCCACCTCGTGGGGGTACCTATCTCTATACTGTCACACCCGGCGGGGGCCGCTTGAACCTGGTAACCTGGCCATGGTATGACAGTTTATTCCGGCCTTACAAAGCGAATCGAACACCCCGGTCTGAGACACCTCCGCGCGTTCGACATGTTTTGCGGTGGAGGAGGCAGCAGCCTTGGTGCATCTATGGCTGGGGTCAAAATCGTTGGTGGGGCGGAGATGGCCGAGTACCCCGCTCGGGCATTCGAGGCAAACTTTCCGGCAGCAAAGCTCTACAAGGGTGATCTCAGAATCCTGGACTTAAACCGCCTTCGCCACGATCTTGGAAGAATCAATCTTCTGTTGGCGTCTCCGGAATGTACCAATCACACGTGCGCCAAAGGAAGCGCGCCACGATCCGAGGAGAGCAAAGAGACCGCGCTCCAAGTCATACGATTTGCGACGGCGCTACAGCCCGACTGGATCGTACTTGAGAATGTGGTGCATATGAGACCCTGGAAGCGCTACCCTGAGATGAAGGAGTCTCTGTCAGCAATCGGATATACGATTGCCGAAGTTGTTCTGGATTCGTCCCTTTTTGGGGTTCCCCAGAAACGTCGGCGACTTTTCATGATCGCCGGCTTGACGAAGCAGGCGCGGGCGGTAGTCGGCAGGACACGGGTTCCAAAGACTGCCGCATCAGTTCTCGATCCTGATGGCTCATGGCCGACCACATATTTATTCCTTAAGGGGAGAGCGAAGGGAACGCTCGAACGCGCCGAACGCGCCATCGCGGAAGTCGGGACAAAGACTCCGTTTCTGCTCGTCTATTATGGGACAGACGGTGCGGGTGGTTGGCAGCCGCTCGATCAGCCTCTCCGAACGGTCACTACGATTGATCGCTTTGCACTTGTTGAGCCTTCGCGGTCGGGCCACAAGATGCGGATGCTCCAAGCATCCGAGTTGCGCAGGGCTATGGGATTTCCGGGGCGATATCGATTCCCCGCAGGTACACGTCGAGACAAAATCAAGCTTCTCGGCAACGCGGTTTGCCCGCCGGTCATGCGGGCCATTATTGAATCGCTCACTTGAGACCGATTCCGTGACTATGGCGACAACATTGTGTATCGTTTGCAAGTGACGATCCGAAAGCCACAATTGCGGGAGCAAGATGCCCAAGCCCAGCCTCCGTACCAGAGTATTTCAGCCTTCCGGCGCACGATCCAACCAAGGCACCGGAACGGCGACCGTGCCGACGGCATTCACATTTCGACCCCGCGCCCGACTCCTCTTGCTTTTGGGTGATCAACTCATACGCAATCCAGGCGTCGCCGTATTTGAACTCGTCAAGAACGCATTCGACGCGGAATCGAAGTCGGCGACCGTTACCATGTCACTCATCTCTGAACCGACGCGTGGCGAGATCATTATCGAAGACTCGGGCGTGGGTATGGATATGGCGACCGTTTGCGGTGTCTGGCTCGAACCGGGCACTGATTTCCGCCTGGAGCAAAAGCGCCAGCTAAAATCAAGATCGGGTCATCGACGCATTCCGATTGGTGAAAAGGGCGTAGGTAGGTTTGCCGCACATAAGTTGGGAACCAAGATACGCCTCATTACCAGGAAGTCGCACTGCAAGGAGGTGGTGGTTGAGATCGACTGGGAGGCCGATTTCAAGGACAAGAAGTATCTTGAGGATGTCGGGCTAAATATCAAGGAGCGATCTCCAGAGCACTTCATTGGCAGCAAGACCGGAACTCGGATCGAAATCACGCGGTTGCGCGATGTCTGGACCAGAGGCATGGTGCGCGATTTAGCCCGCGCCATCAATGCAATCTCATCACCCTATGCAGGGACGCCCGACTTCCATACGAAGCTTGTCCTAAAGCAACATGTTGATTGGTTGGCTGGCGTGCTTGATGTTCGGGACGTGCTAAAGTATTCGCTCTATAACGCAAAGTGTGTCATCAAGGGGTCGAAACTAACCTACAGCTATGATTTCACGCCGTATCCTGGAATGGACCGCGTGGAGGCGAGACACGTGACACGCACCGTGACCCTGGGCAACGTCAAGCAGACGATTGACCTGTCGGGGCATAACATTGGCCCTGTAGCTTTGCGGTTGTATCTGTTCGATCTTGATCCTGGCATGCTCAAGCTGGGCAGCGTCTCTGACAAGCGAGGTCTAAAGGAATTTCTAAATGAGTCGGGCGGCGTACGAGTCTATCGCGGTGGAATGAGGGTTTATGACTACGGCGAACGGGGCAATGACTGGCTGAATCTGGGAGGGCGAAGAGTCAACATTCCCACCAAACGCCTGAGCAACAATCAAATCCTTGGTGCGGTGTCCCTGGACAGCACGAAATCGATCAATCTGATCAAGAATCGCGGCTTGATTGAAAAGACTAATCGGGAGGGGTTTGTAGAGAATGCCGACTATGACGCGTTTCGAGATGCCATCACTCACGCGATTCAACAGATCGAAACCGAAAGAAATTTAGACAAGCGCAGAGTAAGAAACGCATACAGCAGTTCGCGGTTGCGCGAACCCGTACTTGAGGACTTGACCGAACTAAGGGAGATCGTTGAGTCAAAAAAACTAACAATAGAGCTTGGGCCGTATCTCGACCGGATTGAAGCGGATTTTGTCTCAGTACGGGATCTGCTGCTCACGAGCGCGACAACTGGTCTGAGCCTTTCAGTTGTAATCCACGAAGTCGAAAAAGGAGTAGCCGCACTCGTGCAGGCTGTCGAAAAGGAACGAACGACAGATCGAATTCGGTCGCTGGCAAAGCATCTTGCCGATCTCATTGAGGGATATGGTGCACTTGTGCGGCGTTCGGGTTCGTCCAAAGAGCGGGCGAGTTCCCTTATTTCTCAAGCGCTCTTCAATGTCGATCTCCGCCTTCGCGTACATAAGATTGCGGTCACGATCGAAAAAGGACCAAGGGATGATTTCGAGATCAAATGCAGTCGCCGCCTCATCATCTCGACGATTATGAATCTAGTCGACAACGCCATATGGTGGATGGACAATCGCTGGGGTGAACAGGATGGGAAGAAACGCTTATGGGTCGGCGCGGTAAAAGACTTGGAGGGAAGACCCACAATACTTGTTGCAGACAACGGTCCCGGCCTGATCGATCCGCCCGACTTCCTGACAGAACCCTTTATAAGCAGGAAGCCCGATGGCATGGGCCTTGGACTCCATATTGCCAGCGAAGTGATGAAGGCTCAAGGAGGCGACTTGATCTTTCCTGAGCGGCAGGATACGACGATTCCAGAACAGTTTGATGGCGCAATCGTAGGCCTAGCCTTCAAGGGGCCCAAATGATCGGACTGTCTGGCGCGAGAGTTCTGCTCCTTGATGATGAGCCCAACGAAGTGTTGCCGCTCATGAAGGCATTTGCCAGGGCTGGTGTGCCGGTCGCGTATTTCGACGGGAAGAAGAACGGCCTCCCGGCGAAATCGATGAAACTGCGGGGAGTTCGTTTAGCCATTTTGGATATGAACCTGGGTGTTACAGGGTCGGATGAGACTATTGCTTCCACGCTAGTTCAAACACTCAGCAGCATAATCAGTGGAGACAATGGGCCATACGGAGCCCTCATCTGGACTAACCACCCTGACTTGGCGGATATAGTGGGTCGATACATCCATGCGCATCTCACATTGCCGAATCCGGTGTTTGTCCTTCAATTGAAAAAGGCGGAATTTTTGAGCGGCCTGGGCTCGAACGCAAGGATGCGCGTTTCGCTCAGTTCGCTCTCTTCGAGAATACTAGAGGCGTTGAATGCGAGTTCTCCCCTCGAGTGTATGCAGGCGTGGGAGGGCAATGCCTTCGCGGCTGCAACGAATGTGACGAATTCCATAGTCGAGATCGACGGGACAGGTATCGCCGACTTGGCTGGTTGGAAACAAGCTTGGTGTGAGCAAGCAGCGAAACTTCTGCTGGTCGTGAGTCAAGCGCAGTCGGGACAGCACCATAACGCGGCGACCGTCTTGGACTCCGCTTTCTTGGCACTGAACCCCCTTCACTCGGATCGCATGGACGCGCTTGTAGAAGCGTCCGCGAAAAAATTGGCCCACCACGCGGCAAAAGTAGCTGCGGCTACTGGAGCATCCTCTATCACCAGACGCTCAAAGGTAAACACGATGCTTCACCTTGCTGCTGATCACCTGACTGCATTTCAGCCGGGTAACATGTATGTCTTCAGTGGCACCGAGCGACCGTCGTTCATTCCAAATTTAACCTCTTTGATGGGTGATTGTATCCACGGTCGGGATGCTCAACATGCCGAGAATTTGGCTTTTCTGCTTGAACGATCCAGGATTTGCGCTGTGGAGATTTCGCCCGTATGCGACCATGCGCAAAACAAGATCGGTTTCGCCAGATTCATCACGGGTTTTATCGTGCCCGCGGAGGATGGGGACGTTGAAAGAAGGCTGAATCGAAAAGCTCAATACCTCAAGCCGATTGGCCCATTCAATATTGAGTCATCCAAAGGACCCGTGAACTCCTACATTTACTTGAATTCAAGATTCATCGCATCATCGACGCTCAAGGAGGCCTCGAAGCTGAAGGCTGTTTGCCGAGTTCGCTCTGAGTTGCTTGCCGATCTGCAATTTTGGGCTTCCTACCAGGGCGCGCGCCAGGGAATCATGATGCTGTCCATATAATGCACAGCGAGGCTAGGAGAATACAAGGCGAATGTTGTAGGCTGTTGTCTACGGGCACCTGAAGAAAGTTTCGATCCAGACGCGCCAGCGGCTCGAACGACGCATTGGCATCAGCTGGGGTAGGTCAAGATGTTGCATTCACGAGAGGTCTGGTCCTTCTTCAGCGGCGGAATGGGCCTCGATTTGGGTTTCGAGCGGGCGGGATTGGCTCCGACGTTGGCTGTCGAGATCGAAAAGCATTGCTGCGCGACAATAAGACGCAATCGACCCGATACTTGTTTGATCGAGGGTTCGGTTACGGGGTTGGACGAACACTTACTACGGAAGACTAGGAAATATCAGGGAGAGGTTTTCCTGATGATCGGTGGTCCGCCGTGCCAAAGCTTTTCATCCGGGGGCAATCGAGCTGCCCTCTCAGACCCGAGAGGCAATCTCATCTATGAATACATGCGTCTTGTGAGCCAAGTTCGGCCCAGGTTTTTTCTGTTGGAGAACGTCGCGAACCTTGTAACTGCAGCAGTCAAACACAGAAAGATCGCCGATAGACCTGGTAAGCACTGGAATCTTAAGGCCTACGGAGAAGGAAAGTTCGATCATGTAGAGTCCGACGTCAAGCCGCTGGATGACGATGAACTTTCCGGCACCGCAGTCAGGCAGATTCTTAAAGACTTTGATTCACTCGGTTACAGAGTGACTTTAGGCGTTCTCAACGCAGCCGACTTCGGAGCGCCACAGAATCGACTCCGTTTCGTGATGCTGGGGTCGCGTGATAACCTCGCGCTTCCCCTCCCCACGGTAACGCACGGCTCCTCGCTTGGGCTGGCCCCCTTTCGCACAGTAAGAGACGCGATATCTGATCTCGCGACTCATCCCGGCATTCACTCAAGCTACACGGATCAAGTGGCGACCTATTTTAATCACATTCCGGCGGGAGGCAATTGGCGGGATCTACCAGAACATCTCAAGCGAGAAGCAATGGGGGCATCCTTGGATGCGGGAGGTGGCAAGACCGGTTTCTACCGCAGACTTGCTTGGGACGCACCTGCCCCGACGATAACAGGTAAGGCAAACCGGAAAGCGACTGCAATCTGTCATCCTGAATTCACTCGACCGCTTTCAGTGAAGGAATGCGCGCGTCTCCAAGGATTTCCCGATGACTGGCATTTCGTGGGCTCGATGGCTCCTCAGTATCTGCAGATTGGCAACGCCGTGCCGGTTCATTTGGGCGTTGCTTGCGCTGGAGTATTCAAAGAGGCTGCCGCAATGAAAACCCAAACCAACTCTGTTAATTGGGCGTTTGATGTAGACAAGATGCTCGAAGACGCAGTCAAGCGGTTAAGAGCAAGCGCTCGGAATAAGGTGAGCGCCAAAGGCCGACGGTTGCCACTCTTCAACGAGGACGCAGCGTGAGCGAAGAGGTTTTGTACCTTCCAAGCAACAATCCGATACAAACCCTCCAATTCGAACTGAAGCAGAAGCTCGTCACAGCCCAATGCAACGCCGTCGATCAGGAGTTCAAGAACGCAGGCGAGCTAGCACAGCGTGTTTTAGAAGATACGCGAATCGCAGTGGCTCTCCCGCGTGAGCTCTATAGCAACGATGTTCGCTTTCTATCAGACAAGAAGTTGAAGGATTTGGTCACATTCTTCTCTGAACTCTTAAGGGCTCAGGGAGTGGCGTCTCAGGCAATTCACCACAATGCTGCAAACCTTGCCGAACGCCTACAGTTGGTTACGGCGTTTGATAAGCCGGATGCAATGATTGAGGATGTCCGGCGAAAAGTGCAAACGATAGTTGATGGTTTTCCTAAGAACGCCGCGAGTATTCTGTGCGGTCGGAATCCAGGCGATGTCTTGGACCCTTATATTCTTGCGGCTACACAGAATCTCTTGTTCGGAGGAGAGTTCGAGCCAGCGATTGGAGCCACGGTCGCTCATAAGGCGCTGATGATGATTGAGGGGCTGATGGGGCATCTTCATGAAGATGTCATCGGAGCGATGCGGGGAAACGTCCGTGTCCCCGAGCCGAGAGGAGCAGACCAAGAAACCCTTGATCCGGTTCACAATCCTTTTCCAGGAGCTGATATCGTCCAGCCCCCCAAGGTAGAAGGCGAAGGCATGCGGTTCCATCAACTCAAGAGCAAGACCGGCTCTGCGAAAGGTGGCGATGGTAGGCGGCTTGGCGAGCAACTCATGCGATTACGGGCATTATACGGCGGCCAGATTTTCTATCATGCCCTAATCGGAAATACGTTGCGAGGCCATCGTTCCCGCGCCGGTGTTGAGAAGGCTGCGAGCGGTGTTATCGTCCTCGTCGGAGCAGCCTCCTTTGCGGAGCTTACGGGAAGCCGGGTGGGACCCCAGCTTCTCTTGCGGGTTTACCAATCAGCGTTCACTGAGGTTGCGCAGCAAACGGGCTATCGCGTCGACATTATGGCTGCCGGAATAGTGGCGACGTTCAAAGAGCGAGCTGAAAAGGATGGCGAGGGATTCCTAGAGGTCATTTTGCAGGAGGCAACTGAAGGCCCCAGCGAACAGCAGGATAACCGTGCATACGTTCGGCGCAATTCGAACCCGAAGCCCAGTCAGTGACGCGATTATGAGGTGGCCGGGAGGAGCGTACGCAGTAGGTGTCAGGTTGCCTATTTCCGCCCACTCAAACCACCACTGAGACTGATGCGATGTCATCGCTCGCGTATTCCAACGTCTTGTGACCGGATAATTGGACTCTGCCGTCGGTCACCCATCTCTCTTGTTCCGCGTCCGCCGAGGTTGCCGCCATTTTGAGATGCCGATCCCGACAGCTGCGAGACCGATCCATTGCCACAAAGAAATGGCCGACCATAGGCTCATAAGGACATCCGGGACCAGCATCAGCAAGACCACGATTCCCAGGATGGCCCCGACATGTTTCAGGGCATCGGCAGGCTTCACGATGCCCAGCATGAACCCAAAAGCCGTCAGAATGAGTGCAATAATTGCGAGCGATTGCGTGAGTGATACCCAGGCAAATCCAATAGTCGTCATTGTTTCCCCCAGAAGCATCCACGATCCGCGTTGGTGAGCATCCCCGTGCCATCGAATTGAATTTCGGCTGGTTTGCCCCCTGCAGCGAAGAACGCAGCCCAGAACGACTGGATCGCTTGCTTTCTCTGCACCGAGAGCGGGGCGAAGTCGCTGCTTTCGAGGTGGCCGAGACAGAGATGTACGCTGTGCATCGTGAAGCCATGCTGTTCGCGAAGATTTGCGGCGAGCTGGCGGGCGCGCGCCGGACTCGCCAGTTCGCCTGCCGAGACAAAACGATAGGTGCCGTCGTCCTCGAGGAAGTCGCTCACGACGATGAGCCTGAGGTTGGTTTCTTTGGGAAGCAGGACTAATTCCTGCTGTGCGGCGTCGAGTGCACCGAGGATGTCAGTCCGGTACTGGTGCTTATCGAGTGATGCCATCCACGTAGCAAACTGCTTCTGAGCTTGTTCCTGAAACCGGCGCTGGTCGGTATCGTAAGTCTCGCGCTGGGTTGGAGCGGAGAGGCGCAGGATGCGCCCCCCTGCATCGTTCGCGGCGTCCCCGGTGATGGGGATGATAACCAAAGTATCCCCGCGCTGCATGAGAGTGATCTGGTTCTGGATCGCATCGAACATGACCTTTTCCGCTCGCGGCGTGATGCTGAGGCTGGTATCAACAACCTCAACTGTTGCCTGGGGTGTGCGGTGAGAGCAAGCCACAAGCAGAAAGAGAAAAACGGTACCAGTGGCGGACAGTGCGGAGCGAAATGGGTTCATTCGGTTCATCTCTGATCCTCCGGAGGCGGAAGCAGCTTGGGGGTTGTCGGGAACGCAATCTTTATCCTGTCGGTACTCACAGCGAAGCGGGTATTCTCCTGCTGTTTGAATTGGTCATAGCTCGGGTGAAAGCGCCGGTGCCGGTAATAGAGAAATGCAGCGATCCACGTCCCTGCTGGCAATGCAAAGTAAAACGGCGAAAGAAATGGTCCGAGCAGGGAGCCGAGGACAAGACCAGCGAGTGACCATGCGGTCGACTTCAGCAGGACGAGCCAGTGCGGGGCCTGCCGTGCCCCGTGTACGCGACCGCGTTCATGATATTGGGCGGCGGTAGCGTGCCAGTTCTCTTGGCGAGCCTTCAATTGGCGGAGTTGGTGATTGAGGGTGGCGCGTTCGGCCTCCAACTTCTTTTGTGTATCACCGAGAGCGGTGTGTAAGTCCTCGTGTGCCTGCTTTGCACGCTTCCAGGTCAGCCACTCGAATATTCGAGGCGAAGCATAGTGGATGGCAGCAGCTCCCACGAGCGGCGCGGCAAGCGTCACGAAGCAAAAGAAAATTGCCGCGAGCATGGGGTGATCACCAAGGAATCTACCCAGTGGATTCTGATTCACATCGGCAGCGAACTTCACTTGGAGGCCCCTGAGAACCCCCCAACCGAGAAGCGCAACCACGGCAAATACGCCGAGCCCGCGCCAAGCGATTCTCGTTTCGAGGGTGAGGCGGTTCTGCTCAAACGTCTCGTGCGCAAGATGGAAGATGAGACTCGACAGCGCGGCGAACCCGAACGCCGCGACAAGTTGGACCGCCGGGTCGCTGATGCTTATCGCATCGAGTCCCGGCCCCAACAAAATAGCGTCGATTACCAATGCGCCGATGCCGAGGAACACGATCAGGAATGCAGTGGCGACCTGTGGTGAATGGTATCCGATCCGGCGAAGGAGTTGAGTCCATGCCGCATCGATTCGCGGTTGGAGACGCTCCAGCTTGTGAACAGCAGCTTCAAGTGGTTTTTCCCGGCGAACGGACTCCTCTTCGAGTCTTGCTCGATCCTGTTCGTGGGATGTGTCGATCTCGTCCAGCGTTTCGCCAAGTGCTATCCCATGCGCTCCTTGATAGAAGGCAAAGGCGGCGAGGTCTTTGATGTGCGGTGTGCTCGTGATCTTCATGGCAATCCTCCGGATAAAAAAGAGGAGCACCTATATATAGAGTGCTCCTCGGGTTGTTGTGTGGCAGCCTACTGCGCCTCCAGGACCTTCCTGGCTTGCTGCAGTTTGCCAAGCTCACGTTCTTCGTGGGCAAGTTCCTCGCGCATTCCGGCAACCTTCTCTTCTTGCTTGTCGATCTGTTCAAGGACGACTTCGACCGGAGTCTTTTTGACCCAAGCCTTGCGGCCCGTTTGCTGTGCTGCGGCGGGTACTGTTTTCTGTGTGGTCATAGAGCCCTCCTAAGGGCGTGGGTTAGTTGTGAAAGAGCGGGACTCATACGGAAGCAGGAGCAAGAGACTGCGCATGGTGTCGATCTGTCGCTCGATGCCATCGATTCCGCCAAGTGCGGCTCGATAGCCTCCCCCGTCGAGATCGTTTGCGACGGTGGAAAGCCGGGACAAGAGTTCAGTGTTGATTGCCTTGGCCCGTTCGAGAATGCGGTATCGGATTGCGTCGTCGAGATTAGGCGGCTGTGGTTTGGCGTTGGTTTCGGTCATTGGTTTCTTCCTTGGTTGCGGTCGTGACATCGCCCTCCGACTGAGTAAGGGAAGACGCTGCCTCTTCCGTTTGGAGCAAGAGCGCCTGACCGTTGAGCCAGGCTTCGAGTTTGCGGATCGCTTCGCGCTTTTCCGGTAACTCGATCTGGGTGTAGCGGTCGTTCACGTCGCGCGACCGCTGCGAAGAGTGGCCGAGGACTTCCCGGCGTACTTCCTGAAGAACTCCGGCCAGCATCATGCGCGTGTTTGCGCTGTGCCGAAGATCGTGGAACCGGAAGTGGCGAATCTTCGACCGGCGCAGGCTCGACGCCCACGTGGTCTTGATGATCTTGATAGCGTCTCCGCCATACGTGAAGATCGTGCCGCGCTTCCCGCGATGGGCGAGGAGCATGGTGTAGAGGCGATTTGTGAGCGGGATTTCCCGCGCCTCCCCTTCCGGTGTTTTCGAGTGGGTGACATGGAGGATGCGATTGTCGAAATCGATGTCCTCCCATCGTTGGCTGAGGATCTCTCCCCGGCGCATTCCGGTATGGAGTGCGCAAGTGATGATCCGTTGCAAGTGCTCGGGTGAGGCCGCAAGGAGTAGTTGCTCCTCGCGCAGGCTCATCACCGGGCGCTTGGTTCTGCGTTCCCGTTCCATACGCAGCCTGCCCACGGGGTTCGAGGCAAGAAATCCTTCCTCGACACCCCAATAGAGAACGCGGCGCAGGACACTGAGATCACGGTTGACGGTTGCGGCGGTGAGCTTCTTTTGTTCGTGGCGTTCCTGCCGGTACTTCCTGATGGCCGATGTGTTGATATGCAAGAGCGGCATGTCAGCGAAGAACGGCAACAGGTGCGACAGCCGGTCGAGCGAGTGCGGCTTACCCATCCCACTTGCAATGAAGCGCGCGGTAAGTTCACCGAACGTCATCTCCGGTTTCAACTGCGGCAGCCGTTGACGCGCATCGTTCAACTCATCATGGAACTGGCGCTCGATAGTTTCGGCCTTGCGGCGGTTGGATGTACCGGTGGACTTTTGGTGCCGGATGCCATCCATCCAGACATAGGCCCACCACGTGTTACCTCGTTTGAATAGCGACATGGGTTATCTCCCTCCTTTCTGTTTTTGTTGTTGAAGAATCCAAGCGATAACTTGGTTGCGAAAAAACACGATCTTGCCTCCGGGGCCTGGACGGAAATGGGGCAGGCCCTGCGGCAGGTAGCGATGCCTCACGGTCCAGTCCGAGCAGCCGAGCAATCGCGCGACCTTGCGGATGGGCAACGGCTCACCGAGTGCATCACCACCCTGCGGGTATTGCTTCGGGTAGTGCTGCCCGTGGGATTCGCTCGAAAACTCTAATGAATCCGCAGTGTTTCCTCCGCTATCAAAACCCGATATGCGTACCTCCTCCCCATCCCTGTTAGTCGTCATCGTGCTTCCTCCTGGTGATCCAGAAAGAACGAATAAGCTCTTGGAACCAATCGGGCAGTTTCGACCAGAAGTACCAGAGACACGCCAGTAACATTCCCAGGGCGACGAGGTCCTTGCGTACCTCGGGCGTTTGGATGAGAGCAACGATAAGGCTGAGTGACAGATAGAAGAGCAAGAGACCAATGCCCAATCGGGCAAGGAGTGCGACAAGACGAATGCTTAACGGAATCTTCGGCTGGGGAGTTGAGAGTTCCCGGCTGCCACACGTGGAGCATACTTCCGCGCCCCGAGGGTTGACGTGCGAGCGTGGACAGAGGCGGACGTCAAAAGTTCTTCCACACGTGCCGCAATACAACGGCTCGCCCGCCGTCATCTTTCCGCATTGGTAGCAAAATTTCATATTGTGTCGTCGAAGAATGGGTGATTGTGTTTACCGGTAGGCAAAAGCCATACGGGGCCGAAGAACTTTTCATTGCGAACGGCGTCGAGCGCTGCAAACCAGAAAATCTTCTGTGTGTCCTTTGCAACTGTCTTGCGAATCGATTGCAGTCTGCGCAAGGAGTGTGCAAGCACGAGAACCCGGAAGGTGGGTCGTCGGAACCGCTGTTCGAACTCCCCGGAGAGCGCCAGTTGGATATACTCCCGGACCTTCTTTTCCCAGACTGTGAGGGCTTCATGGCCGAGGTCTACTTCAATGAATGAAGCATCAATACCAGAAGGCGTCGCGAACTCTACATATCCATCCGGGATAAGGCTGTCTCCAGGTACGAGCGGTTGATGAAAGGTGATCCACCTCACGAATCTGACTCCGGGGACGGGTGTTCCTCCAAATTTCAAGTCGCAGTAAACGGCATTGATGGACAGTTGATGCTGGACGAAAAAATCGGCAATGAGCGTCTCGTTCTGTCGGCGGCGCGGACCTCGGCAGGGAACGTCAATCAGCTGAGCGCCCTTTACTGAGAGTGCCTACAGCGCCTTCCGCCCTCCGCCTGAACCGAGGAAGAACCTTCGCAACAGTCCGGCGCGGGTGAGGGCAAGCAATCGTGCGTTGATGCGTGTGGTCGATCCGAACCCGGCGGCGATCCTCATCTGCTCCCGGTCCACTACACGCATAACGCTGAGTTGCCTCAAGATCGCGATGTCTCTCGGCTGGACGATGAGACCACGTTGTCTCCTCTTTTCGGTTGCCTTCCTATTTCCAGTCATGGAGTACCTCGTCAATCGAACGGGAAAACTTCGCGTGCCGCTTAGCGATTTCGCGCTCGATGTCGGCGCGCGGCTGAGCGTGCAGTGCCCGGGAGCGGTTTAGGAGATCGGTATAGTTGGCCTTGGAATCCTCGACCGTGGGCACGCAACCCTCCACCCAGTGATCGGAAGCGCTTTTCAGAACGAAGTGCCGCTGGGGCAAGTTCTTCAGGCGCTCGGCGAGCGACTTCCCGCCGTCGAGCATCTGGGCGACGGTCATTGCATCAGCACTCGAAAGCTGGAAAAAACAATGGGTCGCGACGGAGAGGATCGCCGCGCGCATAGGAGCAGGGTATTGGTCGAGAAACTGATTGGCTGAACATACCCCCACGCCGAACTTGCGGGCTTCGGAGAGTACCGTTTCCACTTCGTTGGAATTTGCGATGAGGTTTTGGATCTCGTCGCAATACAGAGTGAACAGCGATCTCTTGTCGCGGGTGAAGAGGGCATTCTTGATCATCGTGAAGAGCAAGCCAGCCAGGGTAAGGGCATGTGCGCCAAGCTTCCCCTTTTCAAGGGTTGCAATGATCCAATACCCATCGTCCATCGCATCGCGAAGCGAGAACGTGGACTTCGTCTGCCCTACGATGTGCCGGAAGCGCGGGTCTGCGGTAAAGGCCGATATCTTGTTCAGAATCGGCTCCCGCATCGTTGCCCTCATAGGCTCACTGACGGCCCCGTAGCGGGATTCAAAGTACTGGCGGACCTCTGCATTAGGAACCTTTTTGAGGCATGACGTGCGGAATCCGGGATGCGTGAGAAGCGGTGCGAGTTCAAGAAGCGTGAGACCGTTTGCCGCGAGCACGTAAAGCGAGTTGCGCAAGAGTTCTTCGGTTCGTGCCCCAAACCTGTCGAGGCCCCAGTACATCTTGAGCAGTTCCGCGATCTCCGCAATCGGGACGAAATCTGGTTTGCCCTCTCCAAGAGGATTCAGCCCCACGGACATTTCTTCGTCGCCGGGTGAAATCACAATGAGCCGGTGGCTCAGGTCCTCGTGCTGTTTCCACTCTTGCGCAGCGATGACGCGCAAGAGAAACGGCGTCGTATCGCCGTGCAGATCGAACAACAAGAATCCACGCCCGGCCTCAATGTCTTGGAGGCAGAGCGATTTGATTAGCGAGCTTTTCCCAGTTCCTGTCTTTCCCAGCAGCGCTTGGTGCATCGTGCGCCGGGTCTGGCTCAGCCCCAGCCGCCGCTTCGTCACCTGCTCTTCCGTGACACGGAACCCGAGGGTGGTCATCCCGGTGCATTGTTTTTGACCGCGCCGACGCCGACCCTGCCAGCGGTTCCATAGCGCGATTGCAAGTTGTTCGAGAAACTGAATCATGGAGCGAGTTTGTATGCGGGCGCGTCGATATCCGTAACAACTTCCTTTTCTGGCTCAATCAAGAGCTATAGACTTCAACAAGTTGTCCCAGATAACATCTATTCAAAGAATGTTGGACAGGATTGTGGCACGGCGTCAGAAGTTCGTGATCAGACCTTCGCGGTAGCGGCGGCCCGCGATCTTCTGAGCGGTGTACGAGAGGTCGATTCCCTTGATCTGGAATGCTTTGAAGATTGCGCGCACTTCGGGAACGTCGTTTAAGGACAGCACGAATTTGCCACGGAGCTTCTTGAGCAGCTCCGCCATTTTGCGGAAATCGTCGGGCTCGAGGTTGTACTTGTAGAGCTTGCGGTCATAGTACGGTGGGTCAAGATAGAAAAGCGTTGAAGCCCCGTCGAACTTTGCAAGAACTTTTTCATACGGCAAGCACTCGATCTGCACTCGTGCAAGGCGCTGATGCGTCTCCTCGATGATCTCTGGCAAACGTTCGGGATTGAACCCCGGCGGCTGCGCTGTGCCATACCGAAAACTGGGATTGCGGACAAGACCCGCGTAGCTATTCTTCAGAAGATACAGTTGCCGAGCCGCGCGCTGGATGTCGGTGAGCGTTGCCGGATGAGTGTCGCGAAGCAGGTTAAACCACGTCCGACTCACGACCATGTAGCGCAGGTAGCGGGTCAATTCCTCATAATGCTGCTGGCATACGCGAAAGAGCGTCACCATTTCCAAGTCGAGATCGTTGATGATCTCAACCTCGGACGGCTCCTTTTTGAAGAACACTTGTGCGCCGCCTGCAAACGGCTCGACATAGGTCTTGTGCCTCGGAAAAATATCGATGATCTGCTTTGCAGGCGCACGCTTGCCGCCTATATAGGCCAGTGGACCTCGCATAAATTCTGTGAGTGGATTTTCTGGTGTCGCACTATAGCGCTTCGATTCGACCTTTACTTTACCGAAGCGTGGTCTCATCCTAAGCGGGTGGCATTGAAAGAAAAAGATTGCTAGACCTTCGTCAAAGAAAGAAAGTCGTTGCTGAAAGGAAGGGTGGGCCGCTCGCCCTTCCTGAGCACGGGGTAAAAGGCCACAGCCCTATGAGAGGGACTGCATCTCAGCCAGCTTCGCTCCTCAGTGGCTAACACCCGTCGAACGGTCCGGGTTTCATCATATGTTTTGGGCCATACGGCACAAGATGGTCTTTCCTTCGGATCAGACGGGCTATACCGCACTTTGTTGGTTCAGAATTATCCGCTTCTCACCACATTTGAAAGGAGCTATAGTGAAGACGAACTAAATCAAGTTTGATCAGATTTACGATGCCAACTACAATCCAACAATCATTCCAGCGCTTTCGAGACGATCTCCACGTGACCACCTTGCAGGAGGCCACTGTTTTAACACGCCAGAAGAACGTGCGATCGGTCATGGAGAATGGGCTCGACGTTTTGGAATCATTCGTCGCGGGCTCATATTCTCGCGGCACAATGATCGCCCCGCTCAAAGAAGCAGACATCGATGTGTTTGTTATTATTGAGAGCCGATATTTCAACAACTACAATGGCCAAAATGGTGGTCAAGCGGGTCTTCTTGATCTTGTCAGGCGCACTCTCCTTCGCACATATACTCGAACGCCCGACATAAGCAGAAGCGGTCAAGCAGTCACCATCCGCTTTGATGATTTTGTCGTTGACGTAGTCCCCGGGTTTTATCGTCAAGGCGGCGGTTTGTTGATTCCAAACTCTATTACCCAATCATGGTTATCGACCGATCCCAGGAAACACGTTGAGCTGGTACTGAATGCCAATAGAGCGCATGGGGACTCATTGGTCCCAATGATACGAATGCTTAAGGCCTGGAATAAGAGCCACTCAGGATTTTTTCGCTCGTTCCATTTGGAAGTTCTGGCGCTACAAATTTTTGCCGGAGTAACGATCTCCGACTTTCCGTCCGGCGTGCGTTATTTTTTCGATAAGGGAAGACATTTGATTGTTGGGAAAAACGTTGATCCAGCCGGGTTCGGCGACGACGTAGGAAGCTATATTAATGATGCCGCGAAAGTCGAAGAGGCGTCGAAGAAGTTTCAGCTTGCGTATGAGCGCGCCATAAAAGCTGAGGACTATGCGCGGCGGGGCAACGTCATAGACGCCGTTGACATGTGGATCAAGATTTTCGGAGATTACTTTCCCGCATATGGCTGAGACTCAGAAAACTACCGAGGAAACAGCGGTCTCTAAGTCGAAGGCTCAGATCGTTAAGGAAGCCCAGCGCATCGAAGAAGCTCTGTTGTATTCGTCGAAGGGCCATTTTACGGCGTCTCATAGCTGGTCAAATTTCCATCTGTGGATCGGCATTCCGACGGTAATACTCTCTGCAATTGCCGGAGCCTCGGCACTAGGGCAGTTTGATATCCACCACATAATTGCAGGAGTCTGCTCAATCGTAGTGGCGATCCTAACCAGCATCATGACATTCCTAAACCCGAACCAGAAGGTCAGCGCTCATTTCGCTGCCGGGAATAATTACGATTCATTGATGAGTCGAGTCCGAAGATTTTGGACCATTGAATGCTGGCAGGAGAATTCGGACCTCGTACTGACTCAGAGGTTAGAGTTGTTTTGCGAGCAGAGAGACAAATTGAATCAACACTCTCCTCAAATACCCCGTCATGCATACAGTAAGGCCAGACGAGGAATAATCGAGGGCGAAGCACAATTTGCTATTGATTCGGAGAGTAAATCATAGGAAACTCGGTCTCTCTGTCCGTTGCGCGGGGGCAAGTATTTGCCTTGGAAGCTGTGCACATTTGGTGATGAGCGCGACGCACAGATTAGCCCACCTTGTCACGGTGGGCTAATCGTTTTGTCATGAAATAGTAGCCGCTATTTCATGCAGCGTTTTCCGACTCAAACTGCGTCACGAGCGTTTTGAGAAGCCTATCCCAAGTTCGAGGTACGCCCTGATTGGGTCTACCACTCAGAAGTTTCGGGCGATTTGCAATCAACTGAGCTGCATTTCTTAGCGTGATTGCTAGGGTTTCTGGTCCCACGCTCATGTTCGAGGTCAGCTTTTTCACTAAGACTCGTTTTTCCTCGGGCAGTGTCAGTTTGTGCAGGTTTGACGCGGCTTGTACCTGTTCGAGGTAATTTTCGAGGCGCGTGAGTGTTGTGTCGCCCCCTGCTTCCAGGTCTTGCATGTTTCGCTTTAGTTCGGCCTCCTCAACGATAAGGCTAGCGCGCCGTTCTGCGTGCAGTGCTTTGTCGATCGCTCCGTCCAAATACGCGTCGGTGAGACGAGCGAGCCGATCACGCAATTGAGCCAGTTGCAGCCGGCGGCCTTCTACCTGTTCGTTGCTGTGCTCTTTCATGTGAGCGCGCGTCCAAGCGAACCACTGTTGGACGTATGCTGCTTCATCTTCGTTGAGGTGAAGTGGTGCAAATGCGTTGCTGAGCGCGCTATCGATCCGCTCTTCCCGGGTAGTCTTGGTTGCACAAGCTTTTGTATGACATCGGTAGTAGGTGTGCCCTCTCTGGAGTTCGGCCATGACGGTGAATCCGCACAGTGCACATCGGATCATTCTGCTGAACATGAACTCGTGCTTATGTGTGCGGGGAACCGTCTTGCCGTCCAGAATCTGTTGCACGACATCGAAGAGGTGTTTGCTCAGAATAGGTGTGTGAACGCCAGAAAAGTACTCCCCTGTTTTCCTGATCCGAATCAACCCCATGTAGAAGGGATTATTGAGCATTGTGGAAATACCATTCAGAGAGAGCTTCTTGCGTTCCTTATTGCGGAGGCCGCGGTGATACATCTCTTCGGCGAGGCGAGGTTGAGAGATATTGCCGGTCGCATAGATCTCAAATGCTTCACGTACAAGCGGGGCCATCGTCGGATCAGGTTGTTTTGCTTGGCCGCCGCCGCAATCAAGGTATCCAATGGGAGCGCGGATAGGGTACAGACCTTGTTTGAGTCGCCCATAAAAGCCTTTCTTGGTCTCCTCGCGCAGATTGCGGATGAAATCGGCTGCAATGACCGCTTGTATGTCCGCAGACAGACGTCCGCCGCGCGTATTGAGATCGAGGCTTTCGTTGGCGAAATGAACCTCGACACCGGCATCGATCAGCTCGCCGAGGTCGGCCCAATCTTTGAGATTGCGAGCGCCGCGATCAATCTTGTGAATGACCACGCCATCGGCAGTACCACGTTTCAACAATCGGAGCATTTCCGAAAAGACCGGGCGTCCGCGTTTGGCCGCCGTCTCCTGTTCCTCAAACGAGCGGATCAGCCGTAGATTCTGACGCTGTGCATAATGCAGGATGGCATCATTTTGCTCCTGAAGCGACACGCCGTGCTCACCTTGTTTGGTTGTGGATACGCGTATGTAAGAGAAAAATTGCTTCTCCATAATTGTGGTTAGGTTTGTTTTGGGGAATCGACCTTTCCTTAACAGTAGGAATCTTGGGGCGGTTCGTCAACGCTCAGTGTCCGCTCACGCTCCAGACGCTCGAATACTCTGAATGCGATCTCGCAATACCCATCAAGAAAATCGCGCATTTCCTCGCGCTGACCTTCCGGTAATGACGGAAACAGTTCACCCAAATCGATACTGTGCGGGTCTATTGGATCGGGCATTGGCACATCTTACAAGCGCAGTATATGTATTCCAAGATTAGCTTTCTTGCGTGACTGAATGGCTCTCGATCATGCGACTCAGTATCTTGGTTCTGAATGCAGAGCGTTTCCAGAGTTTATTCACACACTCACCTCTGGCTATGTAAGCAAACGACGGGACTCTAAGGTTTGTTTGTTAAGAGGATCCCCAGGAGGTTGGAGAACCCGACTCGACGCGCAGATATACCCATCTTGAGACACGCCGAGCGATTGTTAGGCTTAAGGCAAAGGTCGAAAGTACCGGTCTTTGAAAAATAAAGACATGACACGAGAACCAGTCGCGAACTACCTCCGAACTCACAGAAGAAAGAGCGGTCTCAGCCAGCAGGAGCTGGCGCAGATTCTTGGTTACCTCACTGAAATTCAGGTTTCTCGGCACGAACGGTCTAGTACCATTCCCGGCCTACTGATAGCGGTGGGCTATGAGGTCATATTTCATGTGCCGCTCTCGGAACTTTTCCCAGGACTCTATCAGACCGTGGAGGCGAACATCGAGGATCGTCTCGACAAGATGGAGGACGTTCTCCAGCAAAGTGCCGTGAAGGGTCGAAGTGCGACTCCAATAGCTCGCAAGTTGGAATGGTTGTGGGAGCGCAGAAACCCAGAATCGATCCGAACAGATGCTTGAAACGTCTCATGGACCTCGGATATTGGCCATAGATCTTCGCGGATTGCGATTTGGCTACGCAGTCCTCGAAATGCCACGACGATTGCTTGACTATGGCGTGAGCACGCGTCCATTTGGCAAACATGGAGACGGGGCCGTGGCGAGTGAGCGAATAGCCTTATTGGTTAAGATGTTCGCTCCGGCCACGATTGTCATCAAGAGGGCGCGAAGAACCAGGATGGCTTACAGTTCCAAGGAACGGTTGCTGCTGACTACTATTAGACGCAAGGCGTCCGAGTATTCGATTCCTGTGCGCTTCATGGGGAGACTGGAGGTCAGAGATGCGTTTCGAGGTCTCGTCGGCGAAACCAAGTATGAGATTGCCGTGATCCTCGCCGGGATATTCCCGCAGCTTCTCTGGAGGTTGCCGCCGAAGCGAAAGACATGGCAACCGGAGCGCTCGGGCATGACGATCTTTGACGCTGTTTCCGTGGGCTTCGCGTACTGGAGTCTGCATGAGAGGCACGGTTTACCTCCGGAATAAGTCATGGCACGGCGTTATTCCGCGAGCCGTTTCGCCGGCCTCTTCAGTGGCGTTGCCAAATTACGGGCCGCCATTTCCTAGAGAGGCCGACGAAACGGCTTTCATCGTCAAGTAGTCTGGGGTTCTACACAGAATCTTGCCCCACGCACGTTGGGGCGGGCGCGTGTCAAGCGCGCGTCTTGAGTTCCTGCGCGCTCTCAGACTCTGGCAGAATTAAGCTCCGGGAACACCCTATAGAGTTCATATTCATACTCCCCGGCTCTAGTGCCATCCCAGGCCCTGAGCACGGAGCTATGCGATAAGTGAATCACGTCGGAGTCCGCTGATGCTGGGGTAGCGAGTCTCTTGAGTTCTTTTAGTGCTCGGCTGGCTTCTTCTTCTTTGTGAATGCCGGGTTCCACAAGTATTAAATGGTGCCGATTCAAAATCTCGCGAATCTCCTTAAATGGGGAATCGTCGCGGAGGTTCAGTAGCGCTTGTATCAGTGTGTACTTCTTCTTTCTTGGCGTGTGTCTTAAGGCGGCGGTCAGTGCGTACTGGACGACCAAGTCGCGAACATACTCCTGTTGCTTTGTATCACCACTCGTCCTTCTCATCAGAACTAGTGCGCGCAGGACATGAGGCATTTTCTTAGCATTGGTCAGCTCTCGGAACTCCTCCGCTTCCCACATGATGGTGATAAGACTCAAGACATTCCGGGTGGCAAATTCTCGCAACGCATTCCTAGCGTATGGATGGTCGGGATTACCAGGGTGTTTGGGTAAAAACCGTACGAGATGATCCGTCGCTTTCCCGAGTTCATCTTGAAGCTGCCGGTTCGTGTAGTACGCCCTCTTGACGTTAAACGCGTACTTTACAGGATCGAGGTCTTCGTAAAAGAGACTGTCATCGGTTCCGAGATGTTTAGCCGCTTCACGCAACATATAGTCTCGAAAGAAGTGGGTGAGGCTTCTGTCTATTACACAGCTCGCCAATGTCCGGATGTCTTTCCGGATACCATCGCAAACCTTCTTATCGAGAAGCAAATGGCCGTTGCCGATGTTGGTCGGATAGGCCCGCTGAAGACATATTTCGCCAAGGTGAGCGGCTATTTCTTGCCCAGGCTGGTCCGGAGTGGTAAGGCTTGCTCGAAAGTCTCTTCCGGTCACGAGATGGGAAGCGTAAACAGTGGCGAACGCGAGGTCTTCCAGTGAGCGCTCATAGGATGATGCGCAGATCTGCCGAATATGTTCAGTCTCTGGATCATCGACCAGCAACTCGGCAACTGAGTTGATAATCATTCCATCGACAATGAGTGTGAAGTCTTTTGGTGCGCTGGCCGTGGCTTCCTTTGATGGTTCAGATAGTGACGGTTGATGAACGCTGAGAGCTGCACTCGGGGTCGTCGCTGATACATCATCCTCTATGAGCACCGGTTTCCTTAGCAGCCGAAATGGACCGGCACGGATATAAGAGTAGCGATCCCCGCCGAACGCATCGCGTAATAGCTTGATCGATGTGTGGAAACTTTTCTCGGAGCCTGTTTCTGGCCAGACCTTTTGAATGAGGTCGTCTTTGTTGAGCTTGGACCCAAACCCTTGCACGAAGGCTTCGAGGAGAATGGCATCCTTTTCGCCTAGTTGAGAAACGCCCAAATCATTCGTGATTTCATTTCTGACCGAGTCGAACTCGCACTCGCCTATCTTCCAACGCATAGTGACCGCCTGGATATCGAGAATTCAGAATTACTCAGAAAGTCTTACACCCTTGGGGAAGAACGTTCAGACATTTCTGCTTACCGTGTTTCGTGTGAGGCATGAAAAAGCCGGGGGTGTCTGCAAAACACCACCGGCTTATATCTCGCAGTTTCGCGAGACGTGCCCACCATAGGAGAAGCTATGGCGACCACGTTACACGATTCCACCGCGTTCAATCGCAGTGAAAGTGCTGCTGTTTCAGTTACATCAGGCTATTTTTCCTCTCTCTATTACGATCCTCGTAGTTTTACCGCCGTTGATTCAACATGTCAAGAGCATGGCGGTCTTGTACTGCCTATTGATGAATCCTTGGCTTCTCGGATTGTGGATGCTGCAGATGCCGTGTCCTCATTGCATGAGGACGCTGGCGGATCGACGGTGAGCCTGGTCGAGGGTGACATGGCCGGGAAAAAGCTCTTTGCTGTGTCGATCTATCCGACACGTTCAGTTGAATTGAAGTCGCCGCCTTCAGCGTGGCAGATCTTCGCATTCATACTAGATAACCTGTCGTTATTGAGGATGCCGGATCACGCGGTCGGTACTTGGCCCGATAAGGATCGCGGCGTCCATGTGCTCGACGTAGTGGTGTGCGTGGAAGATCGCTGGATGGCGGCTGAGCTCGGAGTCCATTTCAACGAGCGGTCAATGTACGATCTTGCGGCGAGAAAAGAAATCAGCCTTGTGCGTCCCCTGCAAGCACTCGGGCCCGTCAATGGGGAGGCCCGGGATGCCTAGGGCTCTGCTCATTGACGACGACGCCGGTCACGCGACTCAGCTGGGCTCGCTGCTAGCGTCGCGCGGTCTAACCGTAGTTCGCGCAATCAGTGTTGAGAATGCGGTAAGGGCGTTGCGAAACGTCACGTGTGGTTTTGACTTGGTAATTCTCAGCATGTCCGATTGCGAACGCGCATGGCTCAAAATACTTCACGACCTGCAACAGGCGGTAGCCCAAGCTACCTTAGTTACTGCCCCTCCTTTCCTCTGCGTATCAAGGGTTAGCCGTGGTCTTGAATTCGAGATTCGGGTTGAGCGAATGGGGGCGCGCTATGTCGCAGAGGAATAATCTTTCGGGTGTCCTTTATAAGGTGGACCTGTTGATTGCGGAGATTAAGGCTCTCCGCACGGCAGGGCCCCATTTTCGAATTGTGCATCGCTTTCGGATGCCAGAAACCTATTGCTTGCCCGGAGAAGAGATCGCCGCCGTTTATCTCATACATCGTGGACGCGAATATCACCTGCGCCTTTCGCTCGCACTGAGGATTCTGTTCAATTTTCTCGCCTGCCATTCCCGACTCCCCCACAGTGCTCGGCAAATAGAGATGGGAATCCGTGCGGATGACTTCTACAGGCAACATGGCGCAAATGCAACCGGCCGGGCCACTGCAACGAGAGGCATTTCCCGGTCGATTGTGAGGGTTTACGTGAAGCGGCTACATCGCGCACTCGCGCTGGCGTTTCAGGAAGCAAAAATAAATCTCGATCCGCGACAGGTCGTCGTGTCACGCGCTACCGTTGGGAACGAGGTCAGTATTTCGTTAAAGGCCAGTTGCGATTGGTTACACATCGATATCAGCTCTCGCAATCGCCAGCCGTCGCGCTGACCCTCGGCATTTGAAACTCGTACTTCCGCGCACCCGTCTACTGGCAACTCCTAAGAGATTTCAGTACGAGCGTTCGGTCGTGATTGTTGTGAACAAATTTGAGGGCGCACCTCAGGAAAATAAGTGAGATTCTCAACAAGAAATCCTCGGAGGATCGCACCGTCACAATTCCGACTACAGTGCTGTAGCGAAAAAAAGCAGATGCGCTAGGAGAAATCGCCGCATCTGCATGATTCTTAATGAATTATGTTGGTCGGGGCGGAGAGATTCGAACTCCCGACCCTCTGCTCCCAAAGCAGATGCGCTACCAGGCTGCGCTACGCCCCGACAATCCTATGATACCAACTCATCGCCATCCCGGCGCATGCAAAGAGTGCAATAACGATCCACCGATCCACACCAGCAACAGGAACGGCAGCATCGCCAGCGCCAGCAACCCAAATCCCAGCAGTCCCATAAACAACCAGTCGCGCGCCGTATCCCGGTGCGACGCCACAAGACTCCGCTCCAGCAGGTGATAATTTCGCCGGTTCGCTCTCCAACCAATGTCAAACAGGTTCCCTAAAAACGGCACCAGTCCCACTCCCACCTCGATGCCAAGGTTCGCGACCATCCTTGCAATCGTAATCATCGGAACTCCGCGGAAATACGCAGCCAGCACAATAATGCAGCTTGCCAGCCCGCCCAGCACATCGCCAAATCCCGGAATAAATCCAATAATCCCATCCAGCCCAAACCGAACGTTCGTTCCCGGAATGCGAAACCACGTATCCAGAATCCGCGACAGCAGATCCAGGTTCTCATCCCGAAACGTTCCACCCCCTCCACCCATGCGCGGCCGCACGCCATCCCCTCGCCTGCCCGGTGGCAAAATCTCTGGTTCTGTCGCCCTCACCGCCATCGCGCACGCTCCCTCTTCGCTTCTACTTCGTAGGATGCTACAATCGAACTCGATACGGCGGCTATAGTTCAGTGGCAGAACGCCGCTCTGTGGCAGCGGATGTCGTGGGTTCGACCCCCACTAGCCGCCCCAATCCTCTTCCTGCAATCGCTCACCCCGACGCGCCGTCCACCGCATGTCGAGCCACCAGATTGCTTAGCGAGTCCAGTTTGCCGCGCGCACCTAAGATCATCCCCGCCGCCGCCTCCGCCCTCGCGCCTTCCCCGCCAAATCTCTTCGTCGGAACCTCCGGCTGGGCCTACCCCACCTGGAAGCCCGGCTTCTATCCCGCCGACGTCCCCTCCCGCGCCTTCCTCCATTTCTACGCCGCACACCTCACCTCGGTCGAGGTCAACTACACCTTCCGCGCCCTGCCCACCGCCGCGCAGCTTCGCGACGCCGATCCCAAGCGAATCCGGCAACGCTCGACCGTTGTCGCAGAGCGCATCATTTACGAGCTACGCGGGCAGGCCTGTCTCGATCTCGAAGACCCGCAGCCGCGCAAGAACATCATGTGCTCGCGCATGTTCGGGCAGGGTGTGGCCGATTACGAGGGCATTGCGGAGGCGGTAAGCTGCTATGCAATGCGGGCAGCCGAGAAACTGCGCAGCCAGCATTCGCGCGCGCAGGCGGTTCAGGTGTTTATCCAGACCAGCCGCTTCCGGCCAGGTCCGCAGCATTTTCCGGCCGCCACGGCAGCCTTTGACCATCCGAGCAGCGACAGCTTTGCCATCGTGCGGACGGCGCTGCAATTGGCCCGCCGCATCTATGCCTGCGGCTACAGCTACACCAAAGCAGGAATCATGCTGCTTGACCTGGTTCCGCAGGATTACCAGCAGTCCCATCTTTTCGCCGAAGACGGCCGCGACAAAGCGGACCGGCTCATGCGCCTGCTCGACGGCATCAACCGGCGCATGGGCAAGGGAACACTCTTCCTCGCCAGCCAGGGCATTCGTAAATCATGGGCGATGCAGCGCAATCTGAAATCGCCCTGCTACAGCACGCGACTGACGGATATTCCAACGGCTACCTGACCGGCAGCGTGAAGGGGCTGCCGCCCGCAGCAAGGGTTTAATGCCCAGGCGCTTCCTGTCCGGACTTTTTCGGCTCGAAGCTGATGCGCAGCTTCGTATGCGTGGCCTTGGCAAAGCGCTCCAGCGTACGGGTCGAGGGCAGCACGCGACCGCTTTCCAGGCGGGCAACGACCGCCTGTGTGGTGCCCATAGCGGCGGCCACCTGTTCCTGCGTCATGTCGGCGTCGCCGCGTGCCTTGATCAACGCCGAGGCAAGCGCAAACTCCTCTTCCAGCGCGTTGTAGGCTGCCACATATTTTGGATCTTTACGCCACTCCCTGAACGCTTCTCCAACGGGAATGTATTTGCGGGTCATCTCACCTCCTTCGCCCGTTTAAGGGCCAACTCGATTTCACGCCGTGGCGTCTTCTGGGTCTTTTTGGCGAACACATGCACGACGACCACATGCCGGCCTGCCGCCGTGACGTAGGCGGCGCGGGCGATGCCGTCCCGCCCTTTCATGCGCATCTCCCACAACGGACCCTCAAGATGCTTCACATAGGGTTCGCGCATCCGCTCGATGCCACGGGACTCAATCAGCAACACGATCCGCTCGAAGCTTGCCCGGATGTCATTGGGGAAAGCGCCGAGGGTCGCCATCACCTCATCGTCCAGGAACTCGACTCGCCACGTCACCCCCAGAATATACCATTTTCGGCATAATTTGCAAG
>Ga0208357_1000479_pt1 | contig 32623 bp, 31 predicted proteins | sample NGESurdeep092012_6_FD_184487 | JGI IMG/M metagenome (GOLD analysis project Ga0208357, IMG submission 184487) | Arctic peat soil microbial communities from Barrow, Alaska - NGEE Surface sample F52-2 deep-092012 (SPAdes) | ecosystem: Environmental > Terrestrial > Soil > Wetlands > Peat ...
CCCAGTGCCCGCTGGAGTCGAACGTGTCTGGCCAGAAGGTCACGATCAACGTGACTGACGTGCACTGCACCGAAATGGCAAGCCTGCTCGACCCGCTGATCAAGAACGGCACCGTGCCACCGTTGAGTGTCTTCACGCCTGACTTCGCCAAGAAGTACGGCGGGGCAGCGGACAAGGTGCTCATGATGGTCGGGCCGGCCTGGTACACCTCGGTGTTCCACGACACGCTGAAGACGCCCTCTGGCGAGATGACCGACGCGCCGCCACTGCAGTGGGGCACGGACAGTCCGGTCACGACCGGCCAGATCGGTGGCGGGCCATGGATCATCTCCAAGCACTCCAGCAACCCGTCGGCCGCTGCGGACTTCGTCCTGTGGTCCGCGACGGTCTTCAACCCCCCGCCGTCGAGCCCGGACGCTCGGGGAGGCCTTCCGGGATACGGGCCGCTCCAAGCGCCGTGGCTTACGGGTCTGACCTCGAACACCTACTGGGCAGCGGATCCGGGCCCGGCTATCAAGGCCGCAGCCAGCCAGATCTGGGCTGGCTGGAACCTGGTGACCTACCCCGACCAGCCCGTTTGGTCGAACACGGTGGTAACTGGGCTCGTGGCAGGGAAGTCGCTGAGTTCGCTCTTGCCGGCATTCGGTAAGGGTCTGTCGCAAGCGGCCAAGGCTGCCGGATACACGGTGGCAACAAGCTGAGTGGGGCGAGCGATCCGCAAGCCCTAACCCCGGCGATTGCGCAGGCCACGCGAAAGCGTGACCTGCGCACCGGGGGGGTTCAGCGCAAGCGCACTCAAGGGTCCTGGCGGGGATTGCCGTTCATCCTGCCCTACCTGCCGTTCCTCATTTTGTTCGGCATCTTGCCGATGGTGTATGCGCTCACCCTTGCGTTCACGACGAGCAAAGGGAAGTTCATCGCCTTCCGGAACTTCACGCAGGCCGGCAACGATTACCGTTTCGGGCCTGCGTTCGAGCACGTCATTGTCTACACCAGCGTGTGGCTCGGCGCGCTGATCGTGTTTGTGGTCGGGCTAGCGCTGATGCTGCACAGCCGGGCCAGCAAGGCGACAGCGACATTCCGATTTCTCTACTACATCCCGGGCGCGCTGGCCGGCGCCGCATCTGTGCTCGTCTGGCTGTTCATGCTCGACCCGGGCGTCAGTCCCGGAACGTTCCTGCTGAAGAATGTGTTCGGGTTCAAGCTGTTCGTCCAAGCGATTGCGCCAGGCCACCTGCCCTTTATCTTCGCGATGATTGCGTTCTGGACCGGAGCGGGCGGCTGGATCGTCGTGCTGTACGGGGCGCTGAACACCATCCCGCAGGAACTTGAGGAGGCAGCCCGCATCGACGGCGCGGGAGCCTTGACGATCGCGCTCCGGTTGAAGCTGCCGATGATCCGCAAGTGGATCGCGTACATGGCCATCTTGTCGTTCGCGACCGGCACGCAACTGTTCGTCGAGCCGCAGTTGGTGAACCAAGCGAGTCTCGGAATGGTGCCAGACACCTGGTCGGCGAATCAGCTGGCCTACCAACTGGCCTTCCGGTACGGAAAGTTCAACGAGGCCGCCGCGGTCTCCGTTGACCTGTTGCTCATCGGGCTGATCGCCGCGGTGCTGATCGTCACTCGTACCGGACTGTTCAGGAGGGAAGACTGATGCGGCTGACCGCACGCAGCCTTCGGTTTGTGATTTTTATCCTCTTCGCCGTCTTCTTCGTGGTACCGATGCTGTGGCTATTCCTCGCGCCGACGAAATCAGACGGTGCGCTTGTCACGAGCAACCCGTTCGCGTTCGGCAGCTTCCACCATTTGGTTCAGGCGTGGGACCACCTGGACAGTTACAGCAGCCACATCTACCGCAAATGGATCGAGAATTCGCTGCTCTACGCGGTCAGCGCGACCGCGATCGTCCTCGCGACGGCGATCCCCGCCGGCTACGGACTCGCCCTCGGAACCTTCCGCGGCCGCAAGGTCATCCTGACGCTGACACTGATCGTGATGATCATGCCTGCGGCCGCACTGGTATTGCCCATCTTCCTCGAGCTGAACGCGCTGAAGCTGATCGGCAACGTGCTGTCAGTGATTCTGCCCTTCGCGTTTTATCCGTTCGGCGTGTACATCGCGTATATCTACTACTCGACCTCGATGCCGCGTGACGTACTCGATGCGGCGCGCATCGACGGCTGCGGCGAGTGGACCACGTTCCGCCACATCGCGCTGCCGCTCGCTAAGCCGGTGATTGCTCTGGTGCTGTTCTTCAGTTTCGTAGCCGACTGGAACAACTTCTTCCTGCCGTTCGCTGTCCTGGCGAAATCGACGCAGTACCCAATTCAGGTCGGTCTGTCGGACCTCCTGTCCTCGACCCCGTCATTCAATCCAGCGGTCGGCGGCGCTGGCCAGCAGGTAAACATCTTCCGACCGGAACTCGCGCTCGCGACGCTGCTCGCCATCCTCCCGGTTCTCGCTGTGTTCATGGTCTCCCAGCGTGCGCTCGTGCGCGGGCTGCTCGGCGGCGGCGTCAAGGGGTGAACGACTGCTTCAACGACAGTCGATGCGGTCATCGCCTGATCAAGAAGGGCTGACATGCGCATCACTGGCTACCGAGCCCTGACAACCCGCCAGGACTGGGGGCGCTCGGTTGGAGACTCGAACGGAGTTTTCCCGACCGGCGTCCTCGATATCGCGTTGCTGCTCGTCGACACCGATGAAGGCATCACCGGCGTCGGGATGGGCTCGCACGTCGAGTTGGCGAAAGTGTTCGCCGCCGCGCCGGCGAGTTCATGTCGGTTCGTTAGCGGAAATGGCGACTCCGACGAACCTGAGCGCGTCCATTAGGACATGAGAGTCATCCCGCGGCGGAGCCGGCCGGCGCAGCTCAGCCGACGGAAGGGCGCGTCTCTCTAAGAACTCGCACATCCCACGGCTTTAGTTGCAAAGGATGGCCCACCGGAAGCTCTTCCTGTGTCAGCACGTCGACGGCGGGTGCGGGGATCGTCAGGGTCGCGTTCTCCCATGACCAATTGTGAGCGAAGTGGACTCGTTCGCCGCGGTGGTTGGTCGCAGAGGTGACCGTAAGCGATTGAGATTCGGGCCGCCACGGGTTCGCCTCGCGCGGAATGTCGATCCAGCGCAGTAGATGCTCCGCAAGAGCTGTGTTGGGGACCGTACCGACGACGGTGATACGGCCCGTGCCGCAGGTGTGCGTCGTGATTGCGGGCCATCTGCGGAAGTGGCGATCCTCGTAGGTCACCAGCACGGTGGCAGTAGTCGCCACAAGTCCGTCCACCCAGCGTGTCGCCATTGCTCCCGGGCCAAGACGCAGAACTGGCACCGCGCCGGGCGGTTGAGGGCAAGCAACGACAGCTATGTCGTTGCCTATGTTGCTGTATTCGTCGTACCACACGCCCGCCGCCTCATGTAGGCGCGCCGGCGCGACCTCCGCGCGTGCCCGCGCTTCGTGATCGGCGTACGCGGTTCGCGGCCCGAGGATCAAGTGTCCCCCCGACTCCGCATACTCCAGCAGCCAATCGAGGTCCCGGTCGCGGGTGACGTAAAGGCCGGGTACTACGAGATTGGGATGCTCTACCGCTGCACTTTGCGGCGAGCTGTCGGGCGTGAACAAATGCTCGGCGTGAACGATGCGCGCCTGCAGCTTGGCATCAAAGGCACCGCGATAGAGGGGGTCGAAAAGACCCTGGTAGGCACGTCGGTCGGGCGAACCGTTGTCGGTTGCAAGCGGTGGTTGCGCCTGGAGCGCCCACCGGCTGGGAGCAGAGTAGACGAAGGTCACGTCCGCGTCCGGAACCAGGCCGGTGACCGCGTCACCAGCGCGCTCGAACTCGCTGCCGAGCTCTGCGATCGCGCGATACACCCGTCCGGGCCGGCCGCTGTGGGGAAGAACACCACCCCAGTAGGTCTCAGCCCCAAAGTGCAGAGTGTGCCAGTGCCAGTACTCGATCATTTCGGCGCCGCGGGATACGAGAGCCCACGCTGCCTGCCGCCACTGGCCGTCGTACGCCGGGCGGTTGTCCCACGAGCGCGCGATGGACTGAGCGTTCGTCTCGGTAACGAGAAAGGGGGCCCGCTTCGACGAGTACATGCGGTCGGCGCTTAGGTAAAGCGACCACGTTCCGGAACTCCTCCAGTTCTGCTCTATATGAGTGGAGTCGGGTAGTGCGAGGCCGTCTTGCATCGTGTAGTAGGCGTTGCCCGCGGCCACGTCGAGGCTCGCTGCCATGGTCCGGTCGTCGAATGCCGGCACGTCGTAGGCCATGCAGGTGGTCACGAACTGGTCCGCGGATACGTACTCGCGGGCAACGCCAGCTTGCCACGCGATGAACTCGGTGGTCTGCTCGGCTTGGAACTGGCGCCAAGCGAGATCGTACTGAGGTTGTGCGTTTCCGTCAGGGGTCCACAGATCCGCCCATGTGGACAATCGGTGCGACCAGTAGACGAGGCCCCACGCCTGATTCAGGCTCTCGACATCGCCGTAGCGCTCCCGAAGCCAATCGATAAAGCGTTGGAATACACCATGGTTGTGCAGCAGCTCGTTTCCGGGCTCGTTGTCGACCTGAACGCCAATCACGCCGGGGTGTGCTGCATAACGCGCGAGGATCTCGCGCACCACACGCTCGGCGTGGAAGCGGAATGCCGGGTGGGTGAAGTCGACTTCCTGCCTGGAGCCCCAACTGATCCGCTGACGGGTGGCTCGCTCTCCCGCGATCTCTGGATAGATCCGGGCGAGCCACGGTGGCACCGCGTAGGTCGGAGTTCCAAGGACTACCCCAATACGACGCTCATGCGCGCCGTCAAGCACCGGCAGCAGCCACCCAAGATTGAACGTCCCGTTCTGAGGCTCCCACGTGGACCAGACGGACTCCCCCACCCTGATCACCGAGAACGAAGCTTCCGCCATCAGGTCGAGGTCTGTCTTCAGCCGATCAACCGGCTGGTATTCGTGGTAGTAGGCGGCACCGAACCGCACACGCGTCGGCTTGTTGTACATGACGTCGGGTCTCCTCAGTGCGTGTGGGTGAACTGCGGCTTGCGAGCGGGTGAAAATCCTGGTGTCTTTTCAGCAACTCAGGTACTAGAACGAGAAGACCGGCCACTGGGCGTACGCGCTGGAGGGCCGTTCCATGCCGGTCCGCGACTAGGTCGAGAACCTTAACCTCACCGAACACCCGCACGACCGGAGCCCAGGACAATGACCTGTGCCGCGATCGCCTCAGCGACCCGTGCCGGCAGGATCCAGCCACAGTTGCGCATCGGGACGCAACGCCTCTAGCTCCGCCCACAGCGACTCCGGTATCGGCACATTCGAAAGGTCGATGGTCTGCCGGATCCGCTCCGGTGATGACACTCCGACCACGGTCGAGTCGATGAACGGCGCGCGCAGTGAGAACTGCAGGGCGGCGGCCGCGAGGGGCACGCCGGCGGCTCCGCAAGCCGACTTCATGGCTGCTGCTGCGGCGCCGATCGCGTCGCTTCGTTGGCCGTACGCATACTTGGCCTGCACGTCCGGCCCCTTTGCGAGCATTCCGCCGCCGTACGGCGCAGCGTTCAGTACGCCGAGACCGCGCTGGTGCGCCGCCATGAACAGCCCTTCGGCGGACTGGTCGAGCAGCGAGTAGCGGTTGTGCGTCAGGATCACGTCGAACACGCCAGTGTCCAGGTAGCTCTGCAGCAATCCGACGGGACCGCCAGCTACGCCGAGGTGATCGACGAGACCCTGCCTCTTGAAGTCGACGAGGGTGTCGACGGGACCACCCGGTGCGGTGGCTTCGTCGAAGGAGATTCGTTCAGGGTCATGCAGGTGAAGCAACTGGATGTGGTCGAGGCCGAGGCGTTCCATGCTTTCCTCAAACGAGACGCGCACCCGCCCACCAGAGAAGTCACCGGTCCAGGGGTCGGGATCGACCTTCGTCCCAAGCACGGTGCCAGCCGGTAGACCGCCGTGTTGGCGAACAGCGAGACCAATCCGGCGTTCCGCGGCTCCATCAGTTCCGTAGCCGTTAGAAGTATCAATGAAGTTGATCGAGCTCGCGAAGACCGCCTCGACCGTCTCCACCGCGAGTGACTCGCTCACCTCGTAGCCGTAGAGCTGCTGCATGCTCGCTAACGGACTGGTGCCGATGCAGATCCGGGTTACGGCAAGACCCGTGGCTCCCAATAGGCGCCGTGGGCCGGCACCGCTAGTCGCGGACGCCATCAGGACGTGCCGTCGGAGGCAGCTGGCGTGTAAGCCACGAAAGCGTCCTTCGCTGCGCGGTGCGCGTCGACGATCTGAGTAAGCACCGCGGCACTGCCCGCGAAGCCTGCAGTGCGATGGTGCGATTTCCCTGGTACGTGACGGTCAGCACCGTGCCTCCATGCAGGTTTTGTATCGGTTCGGCTTCGTAGGCTACCGTGTCCTTGCTGAAACGTCACACGTATGATCTACTCCGGTCTCGTGATGGTGCAGCGGCATGCGTTTGTAGTCAATGTCGTGCCGGAGCTACGCGACGAGTACTTGCAACTCCACTCCGCTGTGTGGCCTCAAGTCGAGGAAACGCTGCGCGCCTGCAACATCACGAACTACACGATCTTCATCATCGAAGAGACGTTGTTCGCGTACTACGAGTACGTCGGAGCCGATCACGCGCGCGACCTGGAGCTTGTCGGGCATGACCCGGTCACGCGCGAATGGTGGACACACACCGACCCCTGCCAGACGCCGTTCGGACGCGACGCGCAGGAGGGCGTACGTTGGCGTGCCCTGCGGGAGATATGGCATCTGACGTGACACGACATCTCATCGATTCCCACCTACACATATGGGAGCGCGCGCGGAACCCCCAGAATTGGATTGATCCCGCGACGATGTCGGCGATCGACCGCGACTTCGGACCCGAGGCTGCCGTCGGCGAGTTGCGTGCAAGCGGGGTCGACGGGTGCGTGATCGTTCAGTGCGTCAACAAGTTCAGCGAGACGCTAGACCTACTCGACGCCGCCCGCTCGGTACCGATGATCCTCGGCGTGGTGGGCTGGGTCGACCTCCATGCAGATGTCTCGGCTCAACTCGATGCCTTGCGCGCCGCGCCCGGCGGTGAGCATCTGGTCGGCGTCCGGCATGTCGTCACAATGGAGGCGGACTCCGACTGGCTGGGCCGCGCTCATGTCGTACGTGGCCTTACGTCCCTGGCAAGCACGGGCCTGCCGTTCGATGTCGTCGTGGAACCGTGGCAGCTACCCTTGGTCAAGACGTTGACGCAATCGATCGAGTCAGCGACGTTCGTTCTCGATCACTTGGGGAATCCGCCGATCGCCAGTTCGAGTCTGGCGCAATGGTCGGCTGACCTTGCCGCGCTTGCAACGTGCGAGAACGTTTTCGCCAAAGTCTCCGGCTTGATTACAAAGGACGATTGGCAGCACTGGTCAGTGGACCGTCTGCGACCCGTCGTTGACCACGCCATCGAGACGTTCGGGCCGAGTCGGCTGATGTTCGGGTCTGACTGGCCATTGGCAGAGCTCGCGGGTGGTTATCGGCCGTGGAAGACCGCGTACCTGCAGCTCACTGACGCTCTCACGCCAGAGGAGCAGGCGCTGATTGATGCTGAGAGCGCGAGCGCCGTGTACGGGCTCGGATGACACAACTTCCGACGCGGCCTCTTCGCTCGACAGGCCTTCGGCTGACCGAAATCGCTTTTGGAGCGGCCAGTCTCGGCAATCTGTATCGAGTCACATCGGACGAGGAGGCGGCGGGAGCAGTCGCGCGGGCGTGGGAATGCGGGATGCGCTACTTCGATACCGCGCCACACTACGGACTCGGCCTGTCAGAGCATCGGCTCGGACGCGCCTTGGCCGCCTATCCACGCGATGAATACATCATCTCGACGAAGGTGGGCCGGCTGCTGGAACGCAATCCGCATCCGACGCCGACGGATACCGACGGCTTCGAGGTTCCAGGGGATCTACGACGAGTATGGGACTTCACCCGTGATGGCGTGCGGCGCTCGCTCAACGACTCGCTGCGGCGCTTGGGAACCGACCATGTGGAGATCGTCTATGCCCACGATCCAGATCAGTTCCGAGAAGGTGCTGCGCGAGAAGCACTCGAGGCGCTCGCCCATCTTCGCTCGCAGGGCGTCGTGCGTGCCATCGGAGTTGGTACGAATGCTGTCGAGGAACTGGCAGAACTCTTGCGCGATGGTCTGATCGATGTCGTGATGCTTGCGGGCAGATACACGTTGCTCGAGCAGGGCGGCCTGCGGACGGTGCTGGACCCTGCCTTGGCGGCGGGTGCGGGCATTGTTGCGGTCGGTGTTTTCAACTCCGGCCTGCTCAGCGTCGCGTGGCCCACGGCCGATGCGAAGTATGACTATGGACAAGCCCCGGCCGACCTGATTGCTCGCGCGCGGCAAATCGCCGCCGTGTGTGAGCGACATGGGACGACACTTCCCGACGCGGCTATCGCTTTTCCCCTGCTACACCCGGCCGTCTCGAGTGTCGCGATAGGCATGCGCACTGCCGAGCAAGTCGAAAGCAACGTTGCCCGGTACGAACGGGGCGTTCCCAGCGAACTGTGGGCTGACCTGATCGATTCTCACCTGATCGACCCGACAGCGGTCACCAGTGCCTGATCGTCGCGGACCGTCGAAGCGACGAACCTGCATCGCTATCGATCGACGCGGGCGGCGCCTCCGCGAGCAAGTTTGACCACGTCGGCCTTGCTCATCATCGACGTGTCACCCGGCGTGGTCATCGCGAGCGCGCCATGCGCCGCTCCGTAGTCAACGGCGGTCTGCAATGACTCGCCGGACAGCAGGCCGTAGATCAGCCCGGAGGCAAACGAGTCGCCGCCGCCGACTCGATCGTAGATCTCGATGCGCTCACGGTCGACGGCGCGCACGATGTCGGTCCCGGGCGACCAGGCAACCGCGCCCCAGTCGTTGATCGTTGCGCTGTGCACACGGCGAAGTGTCGTCGCGATGGCCTTCAGGTTGGGATACGCGGCCGCAACGTTTCGGATCATCGCGGCGAATCTTTCGACCTCAAGACGAGTCAGATCGACATCTGCGGCATCGACCTCGAAGCCGAGAGCCGCTGTGAAGTCCTCCTCGTTGCCGAGCATCACGTCGACGTAGGGCGCAATGGCTCGGTTGACAGCCTGCGCGCTGGATTGGCCACCGGCAGACGTCCAAAGGCTTGGACGATAGTTCAGGTCGTACGAGACCATCGTGCCGTGCCGCCTGGCGGCTCGAGCCGCCTCCACGGCCGTATCGGCCGCCGAGGGGGAGAGCCCAGCGAAGATTCCTCCGGTATGGAACCAGCGCACCCCGAGGGTGCCGAACAGGTAGTCCCAATCGACATCGCCCGGCGCCAGTTGCGATACCGCGGTGTGGCCGCGGTCGCTGACACCCACGGCGCCGCGGACACCGAAACCCCGTTCGGTGAAGTTGAGGCCGTTGCGCGCCGCTCGCCCGACACCGTCGTAGTCGACCCACCGGACGAACGAGGTGTCGAGGCCGCCGCTCAGCATCAGGTCCTCGACTAGTCGTCCCACCTCATTGTCGGCAAGCGCGGTGACGATGCCTGCGCGAAGGCCGAACACCCGGCGGAGGCCCCGAGCGACGTTGTATTCACCGCCCCCTTCCCACACACGGAATTCGCGGCTCGTCCGGATTCGCCCCGCGCCTGGATCGAAGCGCAACATGACTTCGCCCAGCGAAACGATGTCAAACCGGACGTCACTTGGCCGGACGGCGGGCTCAAGCACGTGTGACCCCTTTCGGTCAGTGCGGGCGCGAGTTCTTGACCCGGACGACGGCGCTGGAGATCACGCCAACGAGTCCTGCGACGTCGTGCGAACGCACGAGCTCGCGCGGGACCATCCACGACCCACCCACAGCGATCACACTCGGCAGGGCGAGGTAGCTGTCGAGGTTGGACTCGTTGACACCGCCTGTCGGAACAAAGGACATCGAGGCGAAGGGAGCGGCGAGCGCCGAAATTGCTGCACTTCCGCCTGCCGACTCGGCTGGAAAGAACTTGACGGTGTCCAAACCGAACTCAAGCGCGGCTTGCACTTCCGTTGCAGTAACTGCACCCGGTATCGGCAACACCGCGCGATCGAGACAGCGACCGACGACGGCGCGGCTAAGCCCTGGCGACACGATAAACGCCGCACCGGCGTCGACAGACGCATCGACTTGATCCGCGGTCAGCACCGTCCCGGCACCGACAAGGATGTCTGTCCGCTGCGCAAGGACGCGTATGACGTCCAGTGCGGCTGGCGTCCGAAGCGTCACTTCGGCCAGCGGCAGGCCACCGGCAACCAGCGCATCTCCTAACGAGTCGGCACAGTCGCGGTCATCGGCGATGATGACCGGGAGAACGGCATGCGTTCGCAATTGAGCGAGAGGCGTCACGACATGCCGACGCGATGCGCTGCCGACTCCTCAGAGACCAGGCGAAGTCCCGCACGCTGAGGGCGCACGTGTGGGCCGGCGGGATCCGACCATGCCAGACGCGCCCCCGAAGCGGCGATCGTCGCCTCATCAACTGACAGACCGTTGCCAGGTTCATCGCCGAGGACCACGCCGCCGTCGGCAACAGTCTGATCGACCGCGAGCCCAATGGGCGTCCCAAGGCTTTGGATCTCGATCGCGAGATGGTTGGGAACCGACGCGGCGGCGTGGGCAACCGGGTTCGTGTTGTATCCGACGGGGCTGATCGGCAGGTCACGGCTGTGTGCGACGGTTGCCACTCGAAGGAAGTGGGTGATTCCCCAGACGCTGCCGGCCTGCACGACGTCGACCGCGCTCGCGTCGAGTAAGGGCTTGTACTGTTCGAGTCCGGTGAGGTTTTCGCCGGTGGCGATCGCGGCTCGAACCGATCGGCCGACCATCGCGAGCCCCTCGGCGTCCCATCTTCGTAGTGGCTCTTCTACCCACGTAAGGTCGAACATGGCTTCGAGGGCACAGATGTAGCGGATTGCCTGCTTGCGACTCCACGACTCGTTGGCGTCGAGCATGATTGCGGGTCGTGCACTGTTGGCGCGGAAGATGTCGCGGATTGTTGTAAGCCGAGCGACATCGCGGTCGAAGTCAAGTCCTCCTTTCACCTTGACGCTGGTGAATCCACGGTCGACCCAGCCGGCATACAGAGCTTCGAGCTCGTCATCACCGACCGCGATTTCGAGCGCAGATGCGTAGCCGGGTACGTAGCGATCACGCGCACCCAACGTTCGCCACAGCGGTTCGCCCGCCATCTTGGCCTTGAGGTCCCACAACGCCATATCCAACGTGCCGATGCCACCGAAGGTCGCTCCGCTGTGGCCCGACTTGAAGACGTGTGCCAGCATCCGGTCGTAGAGCGCGAATGTCGCGCGGGGATCCTGGCCCTCGAGCGCTGGGAAGACTCGGTCGATATCAGTGTGGGAGCCCACGCCGATCCCCTCGAGACCACCGTCGGTCTCGATGATGACAACGGGAACCTCGGTGATGCCGTCGCGAATGAACCCATTGACGTCCCCAACTGGGCGGCCCCAGTGCTGCTCCGTCATTAGCGTGCGGAAGCCCGTGATCTTCATGAACGTTGCGCGCATCCTTACTGGGGCGACCGAAGCGTGGGGGCTCCGGCGACCGCCAGAGCGCAAACAGCATACATCACATGTCTAGCCTCTAGGGTTCGGTGCCACCCTTGCGTACACTGCGCCCATGACGCAGCAGGCTGGGGCGGGCCAACGCCCGAATCAGATCTTGTCCATCGAGGCACGCACGCCTGCAAAACTGGGCGTGGCGGTCGTTGAAGGCCTGGTGAACGTCATCGTGTCTGGCGAGGTATTACCAGGGGATTCGCTTCCCCCGGAGCTCCCGTTGAGCCAACAGTTCGGCGTCAGCAGAACTGTCCTTCGCGAGTCGGTCAAGCGCCTCGAAGAAAAGGGCTTGGTGAAGGTCGTCCAGGGGAGGGGGACTGTAGTCCAGCCGACGAGCGCCTGGACGATGATGGATCGAGTCGTTTTGACGTCCCTCATCGCCCACGACAAGACGCTGGGCGTGCTCGACGAGCTGAGCATCGTCCGAGCGCGTCTCGAGGCCGCGATGGCCGGCGAGGCCGCGAGAGTGCGTACCCCGACCGAGATTGAAGTGCTGCGTGACATCCTCGAAACGATGCGCCAGACGGTCGAAGCGCCCGTCGAGTTTCACGTGGCTGATGTCGCGTTTCATGAGGCCGTGATGTCAATCTCGGGTAACCGCCTCGCAGAAAGTATCGCCCGGGTCTTGTACGAACGAGCCCGGGACAGTGCGCGCTACGTCGGAGGTGTGTCTCCGACGCTCATGCACCAAACGCTCCTGGAACACCAGGCGATCTTCGACGCAATCGAGGCGGGGGACCCCGACCTTTCGGAGCGTGTCATGGATACACACATCAGCGATGCGTGGCAGCGACGCAGACCGCCGGACCACCGCGGAACGAAGTCGCGCAGAAAGCCGATCGGTTCGGGACGCACAACCACAGTCGGTCCCCGCGGCGGCATCCGCTCGACCTAGCTTCAATCGAAATGCACAGCCTTTGCGTCGCCTGGGCTACCGGCCGCGCGCCGGCGGTTTCGGCGGCGCCTTGGACCTCTCGAGTCTGCGCGAAGCAGCAGTCGCCGCACCACCGCACCGCGCCGCGGGACGTAAACTGACGGGATCTTGACCTGGCTCTTTAGCTCCTGCCTGCACCCCATCGAGCGTCAATTGCCTGAACCGCCCGCTCCGAGTTTTCGTATCAGCAGTGTGCCCATGGAACAGCGATGAAGCAGGACGAGCGTGGGCCGTTTGTGCATGCCCTGCGGCGAGCGCGCGTCTCGGCGTACGCCCCCGGCGAGTTCGTCGAGCAGGAAAGCTTCATGCGTGCGAGCGAGATTCGCGCTCTGGCGGTTGAAGCCGGCATCGCACCAGATGTCTCCGTGCTGGACCTGTGCTGCGGAATTGCCGGGCCCGGCCGGTTCATCACCGCGGAGTTCGGATGCAACTATCTGGGCATCGATTCGAGCTCCAGCGCCATCGACATTGCGCGCCAGCGCACTGCAGATCTCCCGTGTCGCTTTGAGGTCGCGCAGATCCCGCCGGCCCCTCCCGGTTCGTTCGACGTGGTGCTCCTGCTTGAGACGATGCTCGCCTTCCCCGACAAACAGGCGCTCCTGAAGGATGTCTCCGGGGCGCTCAGAACCGGCGGACGGTTCGCCTTCACGATGGAAGAGGGTCTACCCCTCACAGCGGCGGAGCGAGAGAGCATGCCGGACCCCGACACAGTCTGGCTCACTCCGCTGCACGAGATGATCGCGCTCTTGCGGCAGGTCGGGCTGGTTGTGCGCTGGCAGGATGACTGCAGTCGGTCGCACCGCGACGTGGCGGATTCGTTGATCAGCGCGTTCGCCGCGGACGCTACCAACATTGCAGAGCAGATCGGACCACAAGCACTCGACGAACTGCTGGCCGCCCACCAGCTCTGGAGCGACTGGCTTAGTCGAGGACGGATCCGCAAAATCGCTTTCGTTGCGCAGAAATCGTAGTCAGTGCGGAGATGCGAGGACGCCCGCGAGGGTGCTCGGTGGGTGTGGTCCGTATGAGGTAAGGAAACGGCCGCGGAATGTGTCCATCGACCACACGGGTGCCTGTGGGCTCGGTAGCAGACCGTCTTGCCAGCCCCAGGCAGAGATTCGATCCATCACCTTCGGGTCTTGGCTGATGATCGAGATCGGCACGTCGTGAGTCGGCGTCGAGCCACTGACGATCGTCGCGGGCTGGTGGTCGCCGAGTGCGATCACCACGAGGTTCTTGTCGTTGACGGTCTGGAGCCACGAGATGAGTGCGGTCATCGAGTACTGGACGGATTGACCGTAAGAAGCCTGCACGTCGTGAGCGCTGCGCCAGACCGTGGCCGGCTGCTGTCCTTGCTCGGGCATCCCGTCGTAGATCGAGCCATTCCCGAGAGCGTTCTCTGGGACCATGTGCGGCAGGGGGGCCCAAGGCGTGTGTGACGAGTCAAGATCGATCTCTGCAAACACTGGGGCATGCCCCGGCGCTAATTCCAACTGCTGAAACTTCGCGAGCGTGTACTGGTCAGGCACTTTGGCATAGCTGAAATTCGGCCCGGTATAGCCGACGTTGAATTGGTTGTAGAGCTGGTCGTAGTGGTAGAAGGTTTTTCCTTCGGGCCAGCTTTTCTCGTTCGAGGGCACGTCCGCGACGGTTCGCCAGCCGGCTTTGTTGAACGCGTCGCTCAGTGTCAGGCGGTTGCTGGCGGTGAGCTGGGCGTAGCGCTGCACGTTGTCGACCCAAAGCCCCGTCTGCAAGGTCGAGTGCGCCAGCCAGCTGATGCCGCCGAAGGTTGGCGACGTCATAAACGCGCTTTTTGACGAGTACCCGGCAGCCTGCAACTCAGCTGTGCCGGAGTTGAGTATCGCGTCGATCGGCGGTGAGAAGAACGTGCCTTGGACGGCCACCTGACCGTAGCTCTCGACGAACACGACCAACACGTCCTTGCCTCGCAGACCGGTGAGTAGGTCCTTGCCGGGCGTGATGGCGAACGGGTCGGGCGACTTGAGGTCGGCGGCGAACGTGTGCTGGTCGTTGATGTCTGCATGGACCAGGTGCACCTCGCTGTCAGCCAGCCTGGCAGTCGTCGCCGACGCGACGCTTGCTCCGCCGATGGCCTGGACGCCGAACGCCGCGCACAGTGCCCATACGACGGCGAGTGCGGTGACGACACGGGCCGACCCACCGCGATGCCGCGCCGCGAGCGTCGTCACGTGTATGGCCGACATGGTCACGAAGACGAGTAAGAACAGGACCAGGAGTATCGCACCGACCACCGCGACGACGGTCCAGAATTCGCCGGCCGAGTCGCGCAGGACGCCGGCCGCAGGCCCGAAGCTCGCCCAGTCACCGATGGGATTAAACGGCCGGTCGAGCTCGTAGAAGAACCCCAGGTTGAGGAGCTTGACGATGGCGAGCACTGCGAACGCGGCCCCAGCGACTCCGGCGACGATCCGCCTCCACCGCGGCGGCAGCAGCAGACCGAGCGCGACAATGACGAGTCCTTCGAGGGGGATCCGAAGGAAAGTGCCAGGCGTGACATAGCTGGGTTGGTTCGGCGAGACAAGCACCGTCCACAGCAACAGGAAGGCAAGCACGGTCGCGATCCGCGAAAGGACGATGCGCACTCGCCGTCGCCAGCTCGGGGCATCCGCCCCAGTGGCGGCGGGTTCGACGTCCGGGTTGGCGTCGTCGGCCTCGTCTCTCCGTGGACGCAGCCGCGACAACGGCCATGCGGTGCGGGGAAAGAACGACACTCTGTCCACTCCTGACTTGCGCGAGCCGAGACTCACAATCCGAAAAATCAATGCCGCATGACAGAAGCAGCAATCGACCGACGCTCCGCGATCACCAGGCTTCGCACGCTCTCTCGCCGCAGCCACCACACGTCACGCCCGAACGACTCCGTGAGGAGGCCGAGCGCAACGACAAGCACGGCCTCAGTGCCTCGCCGCGGTAACACATCCGCCGCCGCCGCCGTGAGTGTGATGCCTTGGATCGCCGCCACGGATTTCCGCCAGTAGCGCGGCGGCAGCGGCGCGCGCATCCACGGCAGCAGCCAGCCGGCGACCAGGAACAGGTACCGCGCAGCGCCGATGGCGAGCACCCACGGGCCTATCGAGTTTGAGACGTACACACTCAAAACGAGGATGAGGAACGCGTCGACCTCCCCGTCGAAACGCGCCCCCAGTTGCGACACCGTTGCCGTGTGCCGGGCTACCCATCCGTCGACAGCGTCGAGGACCAGCGCGACGACGGAGAGCGTCACCAGTGCGGGCACGGCCACGGGCCGGACAACCGCGTCCGCCGTGAGTGCGGCCACACCACCGACGAGAGTGGCCCGGACGAGGGTCACCCGGTCGGCTGGCCCCAGGGCGCCTGCGGAAAAGTGGTCGAGTCCGCGCGCGAGCGCCACGAACGTGGCGACGCCGCAGGCAATCCCGAGCAGCCAACCGCTGACAGTCAATCCAACGGTGCCGGCGAGGGCGACGAGCAACATCACCTGTGAAAGCAGCCCGATGGACGGGCCCAATCGAACCGCCGACACCTTGCCTCCGTCCACTGTGGGGACAGCTGTGGGGACACCCCGTCACACGCAAGATCTGGCGCTACGGTTCAGTCGGGACCTGAGAAGAGGTGACGCTCGTGCCGCGCGAAGCGCTCGCATTCTGGCTCCGCGAACCCGGCGTGGGAGAAATCCGCACAGCGTCGCTACGCGATCCTGGCCCGGACGACGTTGTCGTCACGACGCTGCATTCTGCGGTCAGCCGCGGGACGGAAATGCTCGTGTTCCGGGGCGGCGTCCCCGCAAGCCAGTACGCCACAATGCGCGCGCCGTTCCAGGACGGTGGCTTTCCCGGACCGGTCAAGTACGGCTACCTCAACGTCGGCGTTGTCGAGAGCGGACCCTCACAGCTTCAGGACCGCACCGTGTTCTGCCTGTACCCGCACCAGACCAGGTATGTCGTGCCCGCGAGTTCGGTCGTCGTCGTCCCCGACGACGTACCGCCTGCACGCGCAGTGCTGGCCGGCACCCTGGAGACCGCGGTCAACGCGTTGTGGGATGCCGCTCCGCTCGTTGGCGATCGCGTGACGGTCGTCGGTGCCGGCATGGTCGGCTGCTGCGTCGCGCGGCTGCTCGCGCGCTTTCCCGGCGCCGACGTGACACTCGTCGACGTCGACGCCGACCGGGCCAAGATCGCGGCCACCCTCGGCGTCGACTTTGCGTTGCCATCGGACGCCGCAGGCGGCCGCGACCTCGTCGTGCACACCAGCGCGACGTCCGCCGGGCTCCAGCAATCGCTCGACCTCCTTGCGCCTGAGGGCACGGTCATTGACCTCAGCTGGTACGGCGATCGCGACGTCACGCTGTCGCTAGGGGGCGCATTTCACTCCAGCCGGCTGAGCATCCGCGCCAGTCAGGTCGGTGTCGTCGCGCCGGCTCGCCGCGCGACCCGGACGACGTCCGATCGGCTGGCGCTGGCGCTCGACCTGCTGCGCGATCCCGCCTTCGACGCCTTGCTGACAGGAGCGTCGCGCTTCGAGGAGCTGCCCGACGTCATGGCCCGGCTCGCGAACGGTTCCCTGCCGGCCCTCTGTCACTCCATCACTTACGGCACCACGACAAACCGCATTACTAACGACAGAGGGTGACGTCCGTGTTCAGCGTGACGGTCCGCGATCACATCATGATCGCCCACAGTTTTCGCGGCGAGGTGTTTGGACCAGCGCAGCAACTGCACGGTGCGACGTACGTCGTCGATGCCACGTTCGAACGCGAGGCGCTCGACGAAGACTTCATCGTGGTCGACATCGGGCGAGCCGCGCAGGAGTTGAAGGCGGTCACCGGCGCTCTGAACTACCGCAACCTCGACGACGAACCAGCCTTCGCCGGCATGAACACCTCTACCGAGGTGCTGGCCCAGGTGATCGCCGATCGCCTCGCCGACCGGATCCATGCCGGCGCGCTCGGCGAGGGTGCGCGCGGGCTCTCCGGCATCGCGGTCACCCTGCATGAGTCGCACATCGCCTGGGCACGTTACGAACGATCGCTGTGAAGACGGTGCACGTTGTCGTGCCTGGTGGCATCGACGACCCCGCCACGCCGAGCGGCGGCAATGTGTACGACCGCCGGATCTGCAACGGACTCGCAGCTCTCGGTTGGGACGTACACGAACACGCAGTGGACGGCGGGTGGCCCTGGCCGGACGACGAAGCGCACGGTGCGTTAGGCCGCGTGATCGCGGAGTTGCCGGACGGCGCTGTCGTGCTCATCGACGGGTTGATCGCCTCGACCGTTCCGGCAGTATTGGTACCCCACGCGCATCGGCTGGTGTTGGTGGTTCTCGTCCACCTGCCACTCGGCGACGGGCCACCAGGACATGGGGTCGCCGACGCCCTGAACCGCGAGTGCGCCGTGCTCGCTGCCGCCACCGCCATCGTCACGACGAGCGCGTGGACGCGCGACCTGCTTCTCGACCGTTACCCGCTATTGCCGGACAACGTGGCGGTGGCCGAGCCCGGCACCGACCCCGCGGAACTCGCGCCGGGTACGGCGGACGGCGGGCAGCTGCTCTGCGTTGCGGCGGTCACGCCGCACAAGGGGCACGACGTCCTGATCGCGGCCCTCGCCGCCGTCCCCGACCTGTTGTGGCGTTGCGTCTTTGTCGGAACCCTCGATCGGGATCCTGACTTCGCCGATCTCCTACAACGTCGGGCGGACGAGGCCGGAATCGGCGATCGGATCTGCTTCGCGGGCCCGCGCACGGGTGCCGAACTCGACCGGGCTTATGCCGCCGCGGACGTGCTCGTGGTTCCTTCGCTCGGCGAAACGTACGGGATGGTCGTCACCGAGGCACTCGCGCGCGGCCTGCCGGTGATCGCAACGGCCGTCGGTGGACTGCCGCGTGCGCTCGGCCGGACCGCGGATGGTCGCCGTCCCGGTCTGCTCGTCGCGCCGGGTGATGCGCCCGCGCTCGCCGACGCGCTCTCGAGCTGGCTGCGCGATGCCGAGTTGCGGCTGCGCCTCCGCCTGGCTGCGCAGGAGCGTCGCGGGATGTTGTCCGACTGGCACGTGACCGTCGAGCGGGTCGCGCACATACTCACCGAAGCCGCGCTGTGAACGCTGTCGGGCCGCGAGTGGCCACGGTGAGCGCGGACTGGCTCGCGTTGCGCGAGCCGGCCGACGCCGCTGCCCGCGCTATCGAATTGGTCGCGAAGGTCCGGGAATTCTTGCCGGCGCGCGGTCCGATCGTGGTGCACGATCTTGGCTGCGGCACCGGCTCGGTGGCGCGGTGGCTTGCCCCGCAGCTTTCCGGGCCGCAGCACTGGGTGATGTACGACAGGGACGCCGATCTGCTCGCCCGCGCGGCCCTCGATGTTCCGCCGTTGACTGCCGACGGCTCGCCGGTAGCCGTCGAGACGCGGCAACGTGACGTCACGCGCCTTGGCCAGCCCGACCTCACCGGTGCGTCGCTCATCACCGCGTCGGCATTGCTCGACATGCTGACCGCCGCTGAGGTCGAGCGGATCGCCCGTTCGTGCGTCGAGGCAGGTTGCGCAGCATTGCTGACCGTCTCGGTCATCGGCGACGTCGCCCTCACGCCGTCCGACCCACTGGATGACGTGATTGCGTCGGCTTTCAACGACCACCAACGGCGGGGTGGAGATGATGCCCAGCTGCTCGGCCCGGACGCCGTGGGCGCGGCAGCCGACATGTTCGCGAGATTGGGTGCGGACGTGGTCGTTGCGCCAAGCCCCTGGCGGCTCGGCGCCAGCGATGCGGCCCTCATGACCGAATGGTTCAAGGGCTGGGTCGGTGCTGCCTGTGAGCAGCGACCCGAACTTACCGCCGCGACGCATACCTACGTCGGGCAGCGGCTCGCCGATGCGACCGCCGGGCGCCTGCGGGTGACCGTGCACCATCACGACCTGCTGGCTGTGCCGCACGAACCGCCGCGTGACCGTTGAACTGGACCCGCCATGCGTGCGTATGTATTCACAGGGAACTCTCAGAGGCGTAGCCACGGGGTCGGCGTCAGGCAGGCCCCCGGAGGAGGCGGCATCGGTGGCTGATCGTCCCTACACCCTGCTGAGTTGCGGCATGTCGATCGACGGCTACCTCGGTAGCGCGAACATGAAACCGCTCCAGCTGTCCAACGACGCTGATTTCGACCGGGTCGACGCCGTGCGCGCCATGTGCGACGCGATCCTCGTCGGCGCGGAAACCGTCCGCAACGACAACCCACGACTCCTGATTCGATCACAGGCACGGCAGGATGAGCGGCTCGCTCGCGGGCAGGCGCCCACTCCGATGAAGGTCACAGTCACCGGGCATGGGCAGCTCGACCCGTACGCTGACTTCTTCGCCACCGGTGACATCGAAAAGGTGGTCTATTGCGCGAGTGCGACGGTGGACCACGCCCGAGCCCGGCTCGGCGCGGTGGCAACCATCGTTGACGGCGGTGAGCCGGTGGACATGCACACGATCAGCGAGGACCTGTACGCGCGCGGCGTCCAGCGGTTGATGGTTGAGGGCGGTGGCACGGTTCATACGCAGTTCCTCACTGCCGACCTCGCCGACGAACTGCATCTCGTCGTGGCACCGTTCTTTGTCGGTGACTCGCGGGCTCGGCGGTTCGTGAGTGACGGGCTGTTCCCATGGAATTCGCGTCGCCGGGCAACGCTGGCCGAAGTACGGCAAATCGGCGACGTGGTGCTGCTGCGTTATGCACTTTCGTCGCGTTTTCGCGCGGACTGACATCGAGGAGGTCTGGTGCACTTATCTCCGCCCAAGGCAACGATCCGTACGCAGGTGACGATGCCGCTGCGGTTCGCCGATGGGTACACCACGCCCGCGCGTGTCTTCACCTTCAACGAGCTGGTCGACGGACGAGAGCATCTGGCGCTAGGCCTCGGCACCAGGGCGCGGGCATGCACGGTCGACACGGGCGCGGCGACAGTGCCCCTCGTCCGGCCGCACAGCGAGTGCCTCACTGGCGACGTCTTCGGCAGCCAACGATGCGACTGCGGGCCGCAACTGCGCGAGGCGGTGGAGCGGATCGCCGACGCCGGCGGCTACTTGCTCTACCTTCGGCAGGAAGGGCGCGGGATCGGTCTCTACGCCAAGCTGGATGCGTATGTGCTTCAGGACGCGGGCCTCGATACGTACGAAGCGAACATCGCTCTCGGACACGGCGCCGACGAGCGCGACTACACGGTAGCTGCCCAGATGCTGGGCGCCCTCGCAGTGCCAACTGTGGTGCTGCTCAGCAGTAACCCGGATAAGGCCGCACAGCTCAGTGCGCTCGGGGTGACCATCACCGCGCAGGTACCGACGCATGTGCACTTGTCCGACGCGAATGCGGACTACTTGGCAGCGAAGGCGCGATGGGGCGCTGACCTGGTCGAGACCTCCATTGGAATCAACACAGTTGCACTTAACACGAGGGCCGCCCGATGACATTTCGAACCGAGAGCCGCTTAGCAATCGCCAGCCCGGTCGAAGAGGTGTGGGCGTATATGTGCGACGTCCGACGCTGGTCGGAGTGGGCGCCGACTGTTCTCGAATGCCGGGTGCGTGGAGGAGGTCCGTTTCAGCTTGGCGCGCAGCTGGATCAGCGGGCGAAGGGGCTGTTTGGGTTGTCTCGCAGTCGGAGCCAGCGGGTGACCGTTGTCGAGGCGCCCCGCTACATGGCGTTCGCCGGGCCACTGGGTACTTCAGCGGGGCGTTGGGGAATGGAACTCGAGCCGGTCGACGATCAGCAGACCGACACGATGATGTGGGTTGAGGTCGACTTCGCGGGACTTATGCGCGCGATACCCGCCGGCGCTTTCAAACGCAGAGTTCAACGCGTCAGCGATCTCGAGATGGTTTTGATCAAGTCGGCGGTCGAGTCTGATGTGTCGGCGAGCACACCGTGAGCCAGATCGACCGTACGCAAGAGCACCTGATCGAGACCTACCGCAAGAAGGCGAAGCACTACGACATCACCTCGCGGCTCTACCCCGCGCCCGGTTACCCCCAGCGTGGGCAACGCCTCCGGGCCGTAGAAGCACTCCGGCTTCGCCCAGGTGACACCGTGATCGACGTCGCATGCGGCACCGGTCTGAATTTCTCGCTCATCGAGAAGCTGATCGGTCCCGCCGGCCGGATCGTCGGCGTCGATCTGACCGACGCGATGCTCGACCGTGCTTACGATCGGATCGCGACGAACGGCTGGAGCAATGTCAGCCTCGCGCAATCCGACGCGGTCGACTTCGAGTTCCCAACTGGGGTCGACGCGATCCTCTCTACGTACGCACTGACACAGGTGCCCGACTGCGCAGCGGTCATCACCCACGGCGCCGCCGCCCTCTCCGAAGGCGGACGCTGGGTCGTGCTCGATCTCAAGGTTCCCGCAGGCGTGCCTCGACGGCTCGCACAAGTTGGAACGGCAGCAGTGCGGCCTTTCGCATCCATAGATGAGTGGATCGCGCGCCGCCCCTGGGAGGCGATTCGGGTAGCCATGCAGGAAGAACTGGACGACTTCTCCTGGACCGAGTTGTTGTTCGGGACCGCGTTCCTCGCCGCCGGGTCCCGCGCCTGCGACCCTGTCGATTAAGGGCGAATACGCTCCCTGGTCATGAGGCCGCGGCTGCTGCTCTTCACTCGCACCACTGACTACCGCCACGACTCGATCCCGGCTGGGGTTGCGATGGTCCAGGCCATCGGCGCAGAAGACGGTTTCGGCGTCGATGCGCACGAAGACCCCACCGCATTCGAGCAAGCGAACCTCAAGCGTTACGACCTCGTCATCTGGCTGGCGACCTGCGGCGCGATCCTCACCGAACCGCAACGCGACGCGTTCGAAGGCTGGCTCAAAGCCGGCGGAGCGTTCGCCGGAATCCACAGCGCCACGGCGTCCGAATATGACTGGCCTGCCTTCGAGGCCATCATCGGCGCGCGGTTGGACAACCACCCCAAGCCGCAGCGCGCCAGGATCAGCGTCGAAGATCGCGACCATCCGTCGACCTGTCACCTAGAACCGACATGGCAATGGGACGACGAGTGGTACAACTTCCGCGCGAACCCGCGGGGCCGGGTACGGGTGCTGGCCACGGTCGACGAGGCGACCTACACCGGTGGCGAGATGGGCAGTGACCATCCGATCGCGTGGTGCGGACGGTACGGCGATGGGCACTCCTGGTACACGGCGCTCGGGCACGCGATCGAGGCGTATCACGACCCGGTGTTTGCCGAGCACGTGCGCGGTGGCATTAACAGTCTGGTGCGCGGAGGGAGTTGGCCATGAGCGAGGCGGAGGTAGCTCGACTCAGCACCGAAGCGATGTGGGCCGGCGATGCTGCCAGCAGGATGCTTGGCATCGAGATCATCTCCGTTGGTCCCGGAACCGCTCTGGTCTCGATGCGCGTGCGTGCCGACATGATCAACGGCTGGGAACTGTGCCACGGCGGGTTAATAGCTTCGCTCGCGGACACCGCCTTCGCTATCGCGTGCAACTCGCGGGGGAGGGTCACCGTCGCGTCCGGTTTCGACGTGAGTTTCTTGGAGGCTGGGCGGCTGGATGACGAGCTCATCGCTGAGGCCTCCGAGACCGCCTTGCGAGGGCGTTCCGGGCTCTATGACGTGACGGTGAGACGCGCGGCGGATGGCGTCGTCATTGCTGAGTTCCGTGGCCGCAGTCGAGCGACAGGACGAACGAATCCCGCCGTCGGTCAAGACCCTTCGGACGAGTGACGATGGAAGATCTCAGCCCTCGGCCGGGGGACCTCGAGCCGATCGAAACCGCCTCCGTCGACGAGCTGCGCGGCCTGCAAGAGGAGCGCTTGCGATGGTCTGTCCGGCATGCATACGAGAACGTGCCGCACTACCGGAAGAGCTTCGACGCAGCTGGTGTGCATCCTGACGACATTCGAGGCCTGGACGATCTGAGCAAGCTGCCGTTCAGCTCGAAGGCAGACTTACGTGCCAACTATCCGTTCGGCATGTTCGCAGTGCCACGCGAGCAGGTCGCGCGAATCCACGCATCTTCTGGCACCACGGGCAAACCGACGGTCGTTGGTTACACCAAAGACGATCTCGACATGTGGGCCACCGTGATGGCACGGAGCATCCGCGCGTCAGGTGGTCGGCCTGGTCATATCCTGCACAATGCCTACGGTTACGGCCTTTTCACTGGCGGTCTCGGCGCGCATTACGGGGCGGAGAAGGTCGGTTGCACTGTGGTCCCGGTCTCCGGCGGGATGACCGAGCGCCAGGTGCAGCTCATCAACGACTTCAAGCCGGACATCATTATGGTCACGCCTTCGTACATGCTCTCGATCGTTGAGGAGATGGAACGCCAGGGCATCGACCCGACATCATGCTCGCTCAAAGTGGGGATCTTTGGCGCCGAGCCCTGGAGCAACGACCTGCGCGTTGAGCTGGAGAGCCGTCTTGACATGCACGCCGTCGATATCTACGGGCTCTCCGAGGTGATCGGCCCTGGGGTCGCGAACGAGTGTGTTGAGACGAAAGACGGCCTGACCGTCTGGGAAGACCATTTCTATCCGGAGATCGTCGATCCGGTCACGGGTGAGGTGCTGCTCGAAGGAACTGAGGGTGAGCTCGTTTTTACGTCGTTGACGAAGCAGGCGATGCCCACGATCCGCTACCGCACCGGGGACCTGACCCGGCTGTTGCCGGGTTCGGCTCGGACCATGCGGCGGATTCAGAAGATTGCCGGCCGCACCGACGACATGATGATCCTCAGGGGAGTCAACCTTTTCCCCACCCAGATCGAGGAGCTGATTTTGGCCACTCCGCAGCTGTCGCCACACTTCCAGTGCGTTCTCGACCGATTAGGCAATGTGGATTCACTGACCGTCGTTGTAGAACATCGCGACGCCGTCGCGCCGGACGCCGCAGTTGAAGCGGGGTTACTGCTCGAGAGATCGGTCAAGAACTCGATCGGCGTCACGATCGGCGTTCATGTGGTCAGCCCAAACACGGTCGAACGATCGGTCGGAAAGATGAAGCGCATCATCGACAACCGTCCGGCCCGCTGACCGTGCCTGCCAAGGTCGCCGTCTTCGCACTCGGGGGAACGATTGCGAGCTCTGCTGATCCCGGCGGCGCCGCGGTCGTGGGTCTCAGCGGAGCCGAGTTGCTCAACACCGTGCCCGGAGTGACGGCGGTCGCCGACGTCGACGTATTCACCGTGGCCATGGTGCCCTCGGGCGACCTGCGCCTTCACCACTTGTTCGAACTCCGCGACCAGGTTGCTCGAGCGATCTCGTCCGGCACGCAAGGCGTTGTCGTGACGCAGGGAACGGACACACTCGAGGAAACCGCTTATGCGTTCGAGCTACTGACGTCGTTTGACGAGCCTGTGGTGTTCACCGCAGCGATGCGCAGTTCGGATGCGCTCAGCCCAGATGGGCCGGCGAACCTCATGGCTGCCGTCCGCGTCGCCGCTTGCTCCGACGCTCGCGGCGCAGGTGTGCTCGTCGTCCTGAACGACGAGATTCACAGTGCTACTGACGTGCGCAAGATGCATACCAGCTCGATTGCCGCCTTTGCGTCGCCACTTGTCGGACCGGTTGGCTATCTCACCGAGGGTCGGGTGCGCATGCTCAGGAAGCCTGCGGGGCGCATCACGATCGACGTGCCACGGGACGCCGACGATGCCCGGGTCGCGCTAGTGACAGTCGGTTTCGACGACGACGATGCGCTCGTCGGTGCGGTGGCCGAGCTGGGGTATGACGGGCTCGTCCTTGCAGCAATCGGCGGCGGGCATGTTCCGAGTTGGATGGTTCCGGCCATCGAACGGGTCGCAGGACAGCTCCCGACGGTTCTCGCTTCGCGCACGGCGGGCGGTGAACTGCTGCGTCACAGCTACGGATACGCCGGCTCCGAAACTGATCTGCTCGCGCGAGGATTGATATCGGCGGTTGCACTCAGTGCCACGAAAGCGCGCATCTTGCTTCGGCTGTTGCTCGTTGCGGGCGTCCCGCGCGATCAAGTTGCGCGTTGCTTTCAGGAAGCGGCGGAACCGGCCACCGGCACCGATCGGAGTTTCCCATGATGACGACGCGGCCCGAACTTGTCGGCGACTTCGGCATGGTTGCGAGTACGCACTGGCTGGCATCAGCCACCGGCATGTCAGTTCTGGAGCGCGGCGGCAACGCCGCTGATGCGGCTGCAGCTGCGGCGTTCGTCCTTCAGATCGTCGAACCGCATCTGAACGGGCCCGGGGGAGAAGTACCGATCATGGTGTCGGTCGACGGCGCGGCGGAGGTCGACGTAATTTGCGGTCAGGGTGTCGCACCACAAGCCGCGACGACCGCACACTTTGCTGAGCTAGGTCTCGACCTGGTGCCGGGGACAGGTTTGCTGCCGGCGGTCGTGCCGGGCGCATTCGGAGCGTGGATGCTGCTAGTCGAACGTTATGGCAGCTGGAGCCTGCGCGACATCCTGGAGCCTGCTGTCTCCCTCGCCGAGAATGGCCATCCGCTGCTAGCCAATGTCGCAAGCACGATCAACTCGGTAGCCGACCTCTTTCGCAATCATTGGCCTACCTCCACCGCGACGTGGATGGTAGGTAACCAAGTTCCGCAGGCAGGCGAGCGCTTGCGCCGTCCAGCGATTGCGGCGACCTATCGGCGGATCGTCGAAGAAGCCGAAGCGCGGACGTCGGACCGCGCAGCTCAGTTCGAAGCGGCGCGAGACGTGTGGTACCGCGGGTTCGTCGCCGAGGAGATCGAACGTTTCTGTGCCGCGAGCGACATTTTCGATACCTCAGGCCGCACTCACCGCGGGCTGCTCACCGCCGATGACATGGCAGTCTGGGAGCCGTCGGTCGAAAGCGCGGTGACGTTCGACTACGGCGAGTACACGGTGTGTAAGCCCGGCCCTTGGTGTCAGGGTCCCGTCTTTCTGCAGCAGCTCGCGCTGTTGGCTCACACCGATCTCGCGAGCACCGAACATCTGTCCGCGGATTGGGTGCACACGATCGTCGAGGCAAGCAAGCTCGCGTTCGCCGACCGCGAGGCATGGTACGGAGACCCGCGATTCACTGACGTACCGATGATCGAACTCCTCGCACCCACGTACAACCGCGACCGCGCGAAACTCATTGGCGCGCAGGCAAGTTACGAGCAGCGACCGGGATCTCCTGGTGGTCGATCTCCCGCGACGCAAAAAGTGGAAGTCACATCTGCGGCCCCAGGAGGTTCATCGGCCGGCGTCGGCGAGCCGACAACCGCCACCGACGGCGACACCTGCCATCTCGACGTCGTCGACCGCGGAGGTCTGATGATTTCCGCAACGCCCAGCGGCGGCTGGCTACAGAGCTCACCCACCATTCCGAGCCTGGGGTTCTGCCTGAACAATCGCGGCCAGATGTTCTGGCTTGAGGACGGGCTGCCGGACAGCTTGCGGCCCGGAGCGCGGCCGCGGACCACGCTCTCTCCGTCGATCGCATTGCGCAATGGCAAGCCGTATCTCGGTTTTGGAACCCCGGGTGGTGACATGCAGGACCAGTGGTCCCTGCACTTCTTCCTCAACGTCGTCCATGGGCGACAGGCCAATCTGCAGCGGTCGATCGATTCGCCGGACTTCCACTCGCTTCACACACGCAGCTCCTTCTACCCGCGAATTGCAGAGCCGGGACGCGTCGTGATCGAGGATCGTTACGGCGCAGCCACCATTGCGGAGCTCGGCCGGCGCGGCCATGACATCGCCACGGTCGGCGGCTGGTCGCTCGGTCGAGTCAGCGCGGTAGCGCGCGATGGTGGGTGGCTGAAGGCGGCCGCAAATGCCAGGGGCGAGCAGGGATACGCGTGTGGTCGCTGATTCCCGGCTGCCGTGCGGGTTACGCTACCGGCCATGGCACCAGGCCAGGACAGACCGGACCGCAGCAGCCGCGATCCGGCACGAGGTCTGGAACCAGTGGTCGACCTCCGCGCAGTCGCCCGATCGAGCGGCGTCTCGGCAGCGACAGTGTCTCGTGCGCTCAACGGTCGGCCGGAGGTCAGCGAAGCCACCCGGGCCCATGTCACCGAGACTGCGCGAAGGCTTGGCTATCAGCCCAATCAGCAGGCTCGCACACTTGCTCGGCGCCGGTCCGACACCATCGGACTGATCTGGGACAGCAGTTACGTCGAGACCCACGGTCGGCAGCCGTTCCTGCAGGACCTTCTCGTTGGGCTCAAAATGGCGCTCGCCGAAACGGGCTACCACCTGATGCTGCTGTCGCCCCAGATTGACGATCACACTCCCGACAAGTTCATCAGAGCCGTTGTGCAGCACAGCCTCGACGGCGTCGCGTTGATGGCGATCAATGAGCACGTCGCCGTCGACGCTTTGGTCGCTTCCGGTCGGCCATGCGTTGGCCTCGACCTGCCAGTGTTCGGCCCGCGCAGCAGTTACGTGAGTTCGGACAACCACGGTGGCGCAGCCGCGGCCGTCAACCACCTGTATGAGTTAGGACATCGCCGCATTGCGATGATCAGCGGCCCACTGTGGATGTTGCCAGGTGCCGAACGAGTTGATGGCTTTCAAGAAACGATGGCGGCCCTTGGTCTCGACGTGCCGGCCGAATACATCCAAGAGGGCGATTTCTTCTTGCCGTCTGGCCTTGAGTGCATGCGCCGATTGCTCAGCCTCGATGTCGCGCCGACAGCCGTCTTCGTCGCGGGTGATGAGATGGCCGTAGGCGCGATGCACGTGGCTATCGACGCGGGCCTCGACGTCCCCGGCGACATCTCGATCGTCGGGTACGACGACGTCGAGATTGCCGCACTTGTGCGGCCGTCGCTCACGACAGTGAGACAGGATTATCTCGGTATGGGCCGGGCGGCGGTTGCGATGTTGTCCCAGTTCATGGACTACGAAATCCCTGCCAGCGATCCCTCCACCGGGCAGGCTCCGTTCCAGTTTCCACCGCGGCTCTTGCCCGGCACGCTCACGGTTCGCGACTCATCAGGCCCGGTGCCAGCCGGCCGCCCGATACGGCGTCCCGTCGGTCGCTAGGGCCCCGGCTCGGCCTGGCACTAGCTGCGCGTCATCGCCCAACCGGTCGCCTGAATTCGTCGAATTACACCCGGCGGAGGTCTGGACGGAAACGCTTCCGGCGCATAGTCTCCGAGCGCCGGAAGCGTTTCCGGCGGTCGCGACTCGGCGAAAGGCAGGCGCACTCATGCCCTCCACGACGACGAACCCGTCAACGGCTAACAGGGCGCGCGGCCGCGTGCCGCGCCTTCCGCTTCTTGCAGCCGTTCTGGTCGTGGGTGCGGGACTTGGCGTTGCGCCTGTCAGCGCGGCGCTAGCGATTCCGACTCCGACGCCGACCGCGGTCCCGTCGCTTTGTCCGGACGCAAGCAGTGCAACCTTTGGGCCCAACGTGTGTGTCTTCAACGACACGATGGCGCAGACGGCCATTCAGGCCGACCTTGATGCGATCTCGACGGTGCAGGTGCCGATCACCTCGCAGTTCGACACCGGCCGGTATGCGATCTTCTTCGAGCCAGGCACCTACGGCAGCACGAGCGATCCGCTGATCTTCCAGGTCGGGTATTACACCGAGGTCGCGGGCCTGGGTTATCTGCCGAGTGGGACGACGATCAACGGCCTCATCGAATCGTTCGCTAACGACTGCGGAAACCGGCCGAACGGCAACCCGCCGGTCACGCAGTTCTGGTGCAACTCGACCACGAACTTCTGGCGGTCGCTTTCGAACCTGACACTCAACACTGTCACCAACGACGACACCCCTGGCCCACCGAACTACGCGCCTCCTGTTGTCGACCCTTACGGCCCGTACTGCACCAACAGTGAAGAGGCGTGGTCGGTGTCGCAAGCTGCACCGATTAGGCGAGCGATCATCAACGGCAGCGTGGTTTTCCAGGACTACTGCGCTCAAGGTTCGAGCAGCAATCCTTCACGGGACGACGCCAGCGGCGGTTTCATCGCCGACAGCGTGATCAACGGTGACCTCGATTTCTATGGCCAGCAGCAGTACATCACCCGGAATAGCACGATCGAGGGCGCAAACGGCTGCGGTGCGGACAACGGCGGCTTGTGGAACATGGTCTACGCCGGCGTGACCGGCGCGACGATCACGCCGGAGTTCAGCGGGCAGTGCGCGCAGAACACCGTGCAGGCCACGAACCCGGTGACCGAGGAGTCGCCCTTCCTCTACCAGGACGCCAAGGGGCGCTGGCAGGCCTTTGTGCCTTCGGTGCGGCACAACTCGTCAGGCACGTCGTGGTCGAGCGGCACTGAAGCCGGTTCCTCGCTTCCGCTCAACCGGTTCTTCGTTGCCAACCCGACGACGCCCGTCGTTCAGATCGACCTGGCGCTGGCGCTTGGTCAGAACCTGATTCTTGAGCCGGGCATCTACAACCTGGCCGGCCCGATCGTGGTGAGCCGTCCGGACACCGTTGTGCTCGGGCTCGGATTCGCCACGCTTATCCCGCAGCGAGGCAATGCCGCACTGGTCGCGCTACCGAACAACGGCGTGAAGATCTCTGGTCTCATCATTGACGCCGGTGCGGCCGACTCTCCGGTGCTGCTCTCACTCGGCTCCGGTGGCCGCGGTGCGGCCAGCGATCCCGACCTCGTTTCCGATGTCTCGTTCGCTATCGGTGGAGCTCAGCTCGGAAAGGCCGACGTGAGCTTCCTCGACCTTGCACCGAACTCGATCATCGACGACGTGTGGGCGTGGCGCGCTGACCACGGCAACCCCGGCACCGTGGGCTGGACGACGAATACCGCAGCAACCGGCGTCGTTGTCAGTGCCGACAACGTGACGGCGTACGGACTCGCGGTTGAGCATTTCCAGAAGAACGAAGTCATCTGGTCCGGCCAAGGCGGCAACGTCACGTTCTTCCAGAACGAGTTGCCCTACGACCCGCCGACGCAGTCGGCCTGGATGGCGACACGAACGCAGAACGGTTACCCGGCGTTTGACGTAGCTCCAAACGTCAAGACGTTCACCGGGCTTGGGATGGGTAGCTACGTCGTCTTTACCCAAACTCCCGCGACCATCTATGACGCCGAGGCATTCGAAGCTCCGAAGACACCAGGAGTGCGATTCACCAACACATTCGGGGTCTGGATCGGCGGCTCTGGAGGCCTCACCTCCATCATCGATGGTGTCGGCGGCCCCGTTACGTCAACCAACCCCGGGCTCATCCTGCCGGTCGACGTCGCGTCGTTCCCGTAAACCCACCGGCGGGCTAGGAAGCGGAATACCTCTTCGACCTTCGACGGCCGAGACCTGGTTAACGAGACATAGTCGAAGCGGCGACTTTGTTGTCGTCAATTTCCACGCCGTCGACCCAGGCGCGGTGTGGCTGCAGGTCGTCGCTCCACCACACGATGTCGGCCAACGCGCCGGGTGCAAGTCTGCCGAGGTCGCGGCGATTCAGCGCGTCGGCGGGCACGGTCGAGGCGGCGATGAGCACCTCGGCAATATCACGACCAAACCCGACCAGATTGCGCACCGCCTGATCGAGGAAGGTGGCGGCGCCCGCCACTGTGCCGTCGAGATTGCGCGCGACCGGCTCGTCAACCGACACCGCGATCTGCTGCCCGCCGAGTTCGTAGATACCCGGCGGCATACCGGCGGCAGCGACCGCATCGGTGACCAGGGCGACCCGGCCCGGTGCCGCATTCATCGTGATTGCGCATGCTTCGGGAGAGACGTGTTCGAAGTCGGCGATCAAGCCGATGGTCACTGCCTCTTCGTACAGTGCCTGGCCCGCCACACCGGGTTCGCGATGATCGAAGCCGCGTTGCGCATTGAAGATGTGGGTGACCATGCGGGCGCCCGCAACGATCGCGTCGTGCACTTGCGCGCCCGTCGCATCGGAGTGGCCGACGGACACCACGATGCCGGCAGCGGCCAGTCGACGGATCGCCTCAAGTGCGTAAGGAAGTTCGGGGGCCAGGGTCAGCATGGTGATCTGTGCGGTCGCGAGTGAGTCGGCCAGCAGGGCATCGAGGTTGTCGGCATTTGGTTCGAGCAAGTAGCGGACGTCGTGCACGCCTGGTCTCGCGGGTGACAGGAACGGACCTTCGAGATGCACGCCGAGCGCACGCGCCCCGCCGTCCGCCATTAGTCGTGGCCGGACAGCGGCGAAGCGGCGCAAGCCAGCGACGAGTGCGGGGATCGGGTTGGTGATGTAGGTCGGCTGGAATGCGGTGACGCCGAAGCCGGGCAAGGCCAATGAGAGCCGCTGCCACTCGTCGTCGGTCGCCTGCACGAAGTCGACGCCAAGGCACCCGTTGATCTGGAGATCTATCAGACCGGGCGACAAGATGCCGCCGTCGAATGCGACGTGATCGGGTGCCGGCGCAGGCCTGCCTTCGATGATGTCGACGATGCGACCGCCGTCGATGACGACGCCACCCGGGCCGCGCAGAGATCCGTCGACCAAGAGCCGCGGGGCGGAGATGATGCTCACCCGGATCCTTTCAGCGGCGACTGGATTGCCCGATTGTGGACTAGACCAATCTCGGTGTCCAGCATTTCGGAATGATTGGTCCAGACCACTGGACAGGTCGGATTGGTCTAGTCCAGAATCGAGCACAAAAGCCAGACGTAACCCCTGGCCCCTGGCACTCGAGAAAGCGGTATGCACATGAAGCGGCAACTCGTCGCTCCACTGACGATCGGTCTGGTCGCAGCGCTGGCGCTCAGCGCGTGCTCGTCAAGCAAGAAGTCTGCAGCCACGTCGCCGAGCTCGACCGCGCCGTCTTCGGGCTCGACGACTGCCGCGGCGTCGGCCCCGGCTGGCTCCGCTGCTCCGTCCAGCATCCCTGCAGCGACGCTCAAGCTTGTCGCCGCCGACTACGGAAACGGCCCGACTGCGGCCAACAGCGGCCAGACGTTCTGGCAGGGCATCGTCACTGACTTCAACAAGGTGTACCCGCAGATCAAGGTCAACGTTCAAGTGATCAACTGGAACGACGTCGACAACAACATCGCGACCATGGTGCAAAACGGCCAGGAGCCCGACATCGCGCAGGGTAGTGCCGACTACGCAGGTGTGACCGACAAGGTCTA
>Ga0208357_1000480_pt1 | contig 32598 bp, 37 predicted proteins | sample NGESurdeep092012_6_FD_184487 | JGI IMG/M metagenome (GOLD analysis project Ga0208357, IMG submission 184487) | Arctic peat soil microbial communities from Barrow, Alaska - NGEE Surface sample F52-2 deep-092012 (SPAdes) | ecosystem: Environmental > Terrestrial > Soil > Wetlands > Peat ...
AGTATTTAATTTTTCAATCGCTAATACCGGCGCTACCACTGTACTTCATTCCAGTCCTTCTCTTTCAAATTTCACTGATAATAAAAGTAATGAGGCAAGATATATGTCTTCTAAATTAAAAAATTATTATGGTGATTCTGTAGTTGTAACTATTACAGATATTAATGCAACACGTGTTGCAGGCACATTTTCAGGCAAGTATTTATCAAGTGATAAGCCGCCTGTTGCATTAGAAATTACAGGCGGCAGTTTCGATTTGCCATTTACTAAAGACACAAAAAATTAATTCAATGAAAAAAAATATTCTAAATAGTTTCATTTATGCAGGTGCTGTTCTTTTATTGCTAACATCTTGTGATAAACATGATGAGCCATTACAGAACCTTATCATCAATGGAAACGCAGAATTACCTAAATACGACAGCATACCACCAAACTGGGTAAATGTGCAGGGACATTGGGTTTCAGTGGAGGGCGACAGCGCCAGCCATGATGATGCGTTTGCGCAAAATGGTAAATATTTCTTTTTTGCAGGCAACGATACATTGGGCATTTTGCAGCAAGATGTAAATGTTTCCCAATATGCAAAAGATATTGATGTGCATAAACAGCAATTTATTTTTAACGGTTATGTGTATTCACTTGACCAGGGACCAAACTCCGACCAGGCGCAGATTATCCTTACAGGATTAGATAGTTCGAAAACAAAAATCACCACTATTTTCAATACCGATTCTACAAGGTCATTAAATAAATGGCGGTTGGTTGCGGATACTTTTTTTGCCCCGGCTTCAACAAAATTTGTAAGGATTCAATTAATAGCCATCCGCCATGTGGGTGGAGATAATGATGGATATTTTGACAATATGGTTCTTAATGCGATACCTGTAGAAAATAATAGGATCCTTTATATAATTATTGCCGCGGCTGTTTGTGTGTTCGCAATCTTATTATGGATAATTATAAAACAGAGAAACAAAAAAATAACTGAAATAAAATCTTAAAAAAACAGGTTTTTTAAAAAAGTAGGAATCTCTGATATTCCTTCTTTGCTGCGCGGTTCCTGGTATAAGATTAGAAATTTTTGACGATTTTAAAGATACGTTCGTCGGTTATTTTATAAGGTAGATTGAAGTAAATGTAGCTTTAATAGAATACTAATAATTTTTAAAACTTAAAAAAAATATCATGAAAACAGCAACTATTTTTCTTGCAGTTTTCCTTTTTTCAATTGCCTTTGCATTCATTCCACCAAAACATAGTATAGTAGGGCATTGGGCTTCCAGTAATCCCGATGGTTCAAAAATGTATGTTGATTTTAAAAGTGATGGCACGTTTGATACCCATTATGAAGGAAAATTAAATCACTATGGAAATTATACATTTAATGATCCTCTTTTTTCAATTAATGATAAAGAAGATGAAGGCTGTGGAAACGGTTATTGGGGGAAGTATAATCTTACGTTTGTGGGAGAAGATTCTGTCTCATTCGCTGTAGTTGAAGATTCTTGCTCAGGCAGAAGAGGACAAGTAAATGGAGGTGGACTAAGGAGAGAAATGAAGTGATTTATTTGCTAAATACTTTAAAATGATTTCTCTTTTTTCAGTATCTTTCTACCAGAAATTGACTATTTTTTTCTTTTGATCCGTACCCGGTGAAAAGATAATGAGCTAGCCTGTGTTATAAACAAGATGTTTTATTTTTTAAAATAATCATTTATGCTAAACAGCTCACGTTTACAAAATCAGCTATTTTTATTTTGCGGCACATTTAAAAAGGTAATAATGCCTTTGATCACGAGTGCTTTGATGTTTATTTTTTCTCATAATCTTTTTGCACAACAATCTGCTCCAGCAATTAGCGAAAAAACCGCAAACCTTTTTCAGGCAATCAGATTAGGTAGCGCAAAAGAACTCAACAAGCAACTTGCAAATGGGGCCGATGCAAATGATTCGATCAATGGTTATTCAGCATTGATGGCCGCAGCATTAAATGGTTCGGTGGAACAAATGAAAATACTGATTGAACACGGCGCAAATGTCAATTATCAATCGGCTGATGGAACTACTGCTTTATGGCTGGCTGTGCCCGATTGGGATAAAACAAAATTACTTCTTGATAAGGGTACAGATGTAAATCATAAAATAGGCGGATACGGCATTTTAGTAAAGTTGGCCGCTATGCCGGGAACGATGAAACTTTTTCATTTATTAATTGATAAAGGCGCTGATCTTAAGAGAAGTGCGGCTGATAATTATCTTGTGTACAATGCTGCGTTCTCAGGCGATACGGCTATACTTGGGTTTCTTATAAGAAATGGTTTCAATGTAAATGATTCTGTTTCATTTGGAGACTATCCCATTAATAATGCGCTTGCCTTTCGTACTTTTCTTACCCTCAAAATGCTTGTTGACAATGGCGCCAATGTAAATGTAAGTCAATGGATACCTTTCGGGCTGGATGCATTTAAAGGTTTCACACCTTTAATGTTTGCGGCTGTAGCACACGATAAACCTTCATTTCTTTACCTCCTGGCAAATAAGGCTGATCCAAACGCTACTAACAAGCAGGGGTACACGCCATTGATGTTATTGGAGCAATCTGAAACAGATGATCCGGAAATGACACTTGCACTTATTAACCACGGAGCCAATGTTACTCAAAAAGCCCAGGATGGAACTGATGCTTTGTATTATGCAAAAGAAAAAGGCAAAGCGCCGTCGGTAGCGATATTGGAGAAGTATGCAAATAAATAATTACGCTTAAATAATAATAAAATGAAAATCAAACTTCTTTCTACTGTTGTTATTTTTTCCGGAAGCATCTTTTTATTGAGTACACTGGAAGGCTGGATGCATAAACCTGTGATTACTGATAATGTAGCGATAGAACAATCGGCAACAAAAAGTATTCTGCTTCTTCAAAAAAGCGGATATACATTTGTAAACAACAACAGGTTTAAATGCGCTTCCTGCCATAACAATACGCTAACGGCAATGGCTACCGGGCTGGCGCTACAGAAAGGCATTACAGTGATTGATTCACTTTCTGCCGATAATTTAACTGCTATGAAGTTCACGATGATAAGAGCTTGCAATCCTAACCAGATAAATCAATTACTTCCGATCAGTTTTGCAACACCCTATTTACTGTTGGGAATGTATGCCGAAAAATATCCGCCGGATATGAATACCGACATTTCTGTTGATTACATGATGAGCCTGGCAAAATCTGACGGCTCTTTCCTGGCAGAATCAGGAAGGGTACCGTTGGAAACCGGGGATGTACACCTAACTGCTATGGCTATACGCTCAATTGAGTTGTATGCATCACCTGCCAAAAAGAAACATGTGGATGAACTCGTAAAAAAGACAAGACAATGGCTTGAAAGAGTGCAAACGAATCAGCAACAGGAACTGGCTTTTCAATTGCTGGGAATGCAGTGGTGCGGAAGCGATAATAACTATAAAATAAAAGTTGCGGAAAAGTTGAGATCAATGCAAAATGAGGATGGAGGCTGGTCGCAGTTACCCACTTTAAAAAGCGATGCCTACGCTACCGGCCAAACGCTTTATGCATTATATGTAAGTGGGATGGAAAAAACTAACGGCGAAGTTTATCAGAGAGGATTAAACTATTTATTAAAAACCCAGGATGACCAGGGTGCATGGTTTGTTGCAACGCGTTCCTTTCCTATTCAGCCATTTGTAAATAGCGAATTTCCACCCTACGATGATAACCAGTTTATTTCCGCTGCCGGAACGAATTGGGCGGTGATGGCGTTGCTTAATGCGCTGCCTGATAAAACAAAATAATCTTTATTGTAATTGCATTATGTTATCTCCTGTCTATATTATACTCTTCCGGGAATAATTCTTTTTTAAAAGTAAGTCCTTATTTAAAAAAATATTCTGTCGATTTTGCAAATACGTTCGTCGGTTATTTTGTAAGCAACCTTTTTTCCATTACATCTTTACAGTATCATATTCTCAAACTTTTATAAAACCATAAAATAGAATCATGAAATACATAAAAATTTTCGCACCGTTTTTTTTGCCTTCAATAATGGTTGCTGCGTACCGGGAAACAGTGACGTAAAGGCAGGTAGGAACAATGAACAGGATAATAAAGAGTTCTGTCATAGTTACAGATGGGAAATTTGATATTCCATTTTCCAACTCCCAGGATTGGGGGAAATCGTTCACGCAGAATAACAAAATGTAAAACCTCAACAGAAATAAATTTTTAAACAATTTTTCAATCAAACTTAAAATTTAAAAAATGAAAGCACATTTTTCAATCATCGCGGTATTGCTGCTAATAACATTGAATTGCTTTTCCCAGGAAGCGATAAAATCAGTAAATAAACAAAAGGAACCGATAATGCCGCCCCCACCACGTACTGTGAAAAAACAAGACAAAAAAGCACCCTCATCATCGACTACTTTCCCATTATCGAGTACTCTTAAAAGGGGAGATTCATTATTCATAAGAGACCATGTAATAAAACATAATTGATGCAAAAGATACCAAAACTTCCTTTCACTTATGAGGGTTATAATCTTAAGGTGGGTTGGTATCCTTTTTTCGAGAGGCGATACAGCAGCGGAGCTGCACAACTGTATTCAATATTTCTTAATTCTTTAAAATAAAAATTTAAAATGAAACCGATAAAAATATTCGCAGCGATTTTACTTTCGCCCATCTGTTTTCTTTCCTGCAATAGCAATAGCACTAATGCTTCAGGTAGCAACACTGCCGTCACTTCCGGATCCGGAAAAGATACTTATATTGAAATGACAGGAAATTCCAAAGGCGATAAAATGCAAATGCAGACGCTCACTAAAATATTTCTTGCCGACAATGGAAAAGTTCGCATGGAGATGGATCTGTTACGGGATGGAAAATATACAACGGCAATCGTTTCTGTTGGTGATGCCAACAATCCCAACCAAAGCATGCTTATCGATGATAGCGCAAAAACTTACACCATCAATCATGTAGATTCAGCGGACCTTAATTCGGGCGATGGTAGTAATACAAAATATGCTGTTAGTAAAATAGGCCAGGAGCAAATTGCAGGCTTCAATTGCACACACGCAAGAATCATAGCCAATAAGAATTATACTGGCCCTGCCAGTTTTATGAATAGCATAGACACTACCGACCTCTGGCTAAGCCCCGATGTGCCAATACCTGGAGCAGAAAAAAAATATATGGAGATGTCAACATCTAAAATGAGCGGCGTTTTGTTCAATGCCGATGTGGCCAATCAACTAAAGCAAATGGGATGCGAGGGTTTTATGGTAAAATTAGATATGCACTCAAAGGACATGGCATCTACTAACCAAATCACTAAAGTAACCCGCCAGGATTTTCCTACAGCTATGTTTGAAGTGCCGCAAGGCTACAAACAAACATCCGGTGATTAATATTCGCAATAAATATTTTCTAAAAATTAAAAACCATTATTATGAATTTTCAACAAATGAACAAACAGCGCAAGGCCATTATAGTCGGCGCTGCAATGGGAGTAATCGCTTGTTTCCTGCCATGGTTCAGCTATGGTATGGGATCAGTCAATGGCATGAACGGTATTGGCGTGCTGGTGTTTATACTTTTTATTTTGGCCGGGCTGCTTGCATTGGCAGGCGACCAGAAAGCCAACATACCTGCGAAAATGTGGTTGCCGGTATTGGGTGCCGGCGTTATAAACATTTGTATTATTGGCTATCTCATCATCAGGTGGGAATCGGCAATGAGTGGTGTAAGCAGCGAAGAAGGTGCAGCCTTTGGCAGTGTGGGCCTCAGTTTTGGAATATGGGCCGCTATTGCAGGAGCTATCCTCATCGCTTATGGCGCTTACCGGTTTCGCTCAGCAGACAACAATTTAAAAGATTCGTTCCGGTCGCTGAAAAGTGACGTGGACAAAGCAATGTCAGACAAAGGAAAAGATAGCAATCTTACCGAATCTAAATAAAAGGCCTACTTTGATCACCCTCGGATGAATGCATTTTTTTGATTTTTAATGGTGGGTTATCCGACAATTTGCACATCAGGAAATGACTGACGATTTTAAAATGTTGTTCGTCGGTTATTTTTTAATCTCTTCCCATACAGATTAACTTTATATCGAATTTCTGATTTTGTGAACAACTATTATGATTCAGACAATGCGAAACTCAAAAATCATACAACCATATATTTACGTGTACTCTACCTTATCTAAGCATTATAAATTAAACTTATGATCCTAAAGAAAATACATTTTTATCTGTACACTTTTTGTCGTTATTTTTTAGCGACAATTATTTTGGTATATGCTTTTGCAAAAATACTTGGGACGCAATTCACATCAAACCCGGATGTATTTGACAAACCAATTGGCTTGCTTTCTGGTTTTGAATTGACCTGGTATTATTATGGATATTCATTTTGGCACGGAATGATTATTGCAATTACTCAAATTGTTAGTTCGCTACTTTTGTTTTTTAGAAAAACAACAAGGCTTGGAATAATCTTATTCCTCTCTTTTATGATAAATATTTTGTTGGTGGACTTTGCATACAATATAGATGGGGCAAAGGGAATGGCTGTTTTATTAACGAGTATGGCTCTATTTGTTTTCTTTTCGGAGTATCCGCTTTTTATTAAATATTTTTTTAAAGAACCCCCATTATATCAGGACAGTGCAAGACCGAATTGGATAAATAAATTTAGCAAAATCAAGTGGATTTATATTCCAATCGCTTGTGTTGGGATATTTTTCGGACTTAACTTTTTAAAAGATAAGTATATGAGCAAAGACCAATTTTATGGAACCTGGAAAAATGCAGACTCAACATCTCTATTACACAGATTTAACTTTGATTTATCCCATCGTTATGTTATCAACTCGTATTATGACAATAATGAGATCGTATGGGGTAAATATTCTTTTAAAGACGATTCAATTAAGTTTAAACATTTTACAAAAGACGGTCAAAAATTTATTACTTTTTTAGAGGGTAAATACCAACTCACGGACAAGGAACTAATAATTCAAACAGATAGTGCCAAAATAGATTTAAAGAGAATTCGGTAAGAAAAAAGGCAGCGCACAACAAATAAGACTTTATACAGTATTTCCCGGATTCATTAAAATAAGAAATGTAAATAAGAATCACGAATATTTATTTGTTTACTGTGCGGTTTTTAATTCGTAAAAAACGTTTGACGATTTTTCAACGACATTGGTCGGTTATTTTTTGATCTCCTTTCCTCTTAATATCATCTTTGTAATATAAATCCTGGTTATTCTCACATATCTGTAATGTATTCATTAACTAAAAAAATCTTAAGATGAAAACATATCAAAATTTAGAGGAGGCAGCATTGATGGCAGGAGTAACTTTTCTTTTGTTAGCTATGTCATTTTTCTTTGGCCAATACATCATTTTTCTTGTGCAAAAGATTATGGACAATATGCCGGTATTCCCGCTATACTGATAGTATGTTTTTAGAATGAAACTATTATTTATTAAAGCAATGCGAAACTCAAAATTGATAAAATTGTTGTTTTTGTTGATTACGGTCATTTGTTTATTGTGTGCCGTTGTTTTGATTCTCTTAGAACTATTAAAATAAAAAAGCATCATTAATTTCTAAAATATTAAAATAAAGGATTAGGTATAATGAGTGCGAGCATCAATATATCACCCCTTTGGGGTTCTGCACCAAAAAAATAGGCCGTTTTCCTGGCACGGATTTTAGCTACAAAAATCTTAAATTTTCTCTCACTTTTTTAAATTTGAATAATCAGTATTACATTTACTGAAAATTTTTAAAAACATGGAATTAACAAACAGCAATTCTAATATTACCAATATCAGTTATGTACCTATGGGCGAACAAACCCGATCAAGATCTTTTATAGCAAATGTGTTTTTGCTAATGTTTATTGCCCTTGGTGTTTCAGCATTAGTTGCCTGGCAGTTTTCAATCAACAACCAATTATTGAGTTATTTGATTGGGCCAACAGGATTAACAGGTTTGGGAATGGTTACTATGTTTGCACCTCTTGGATTTGTGCTTATTATGTCATTTGGTTTTAAGCGGCTTTCGGCGACTGCCCTGATGGCCTTATTTATTGCTTATGCAATTATAAATGGGATTACTTTTAGCTTTATTTTACTTGCATTTACACCAGGCTCTGTTTTAGGGTGTTTTCTTTCCGCATCGGCTATGTTTGGCGTTATGGCTGTAATGGGTTATACAACCAGCCAGGATCTTACTAAATTCGGTCGAATTTTAATGATGGGTGTTATCGGCGTATTGATAGCAATGGTGATCAATTATTTTTTGCACAGCAGTCAATTAGATTATATCATCAGCATCGTGGGCGTAATGGTTTTTACTGCACTTACCGCTTATGATGTTCAGAAACTAAAGAGGATAGGAGAGGGTCTGGAAGTGAATGGTGATGCAAGCCAGGGAGTAGCGGCTAATGCTAATAATGTAAAGAAATTATCTATTTTTGGTGCTTTGACATTGTACCTTGATTTTATTAATATTTTCCTTTTCCTACTTCGTATGTTTGGAAACAGGAGGTAACTTACAAAGAAATAATTACTATTTTAAAGACAGCTCATTGAGCCGCCTTTTTTTGTACCAAATTTCTCGCTGGTTGGTGGGGACACCAGCCGGGGTAGGCCGCCGAGGGCGGTGTCCCAACGCCCACAAGCAGCTCGAGCAACGTGACAATTTGAAATAACTCCGTTTCATTTAGCCGTCTTTTTTAGTACTATCAATTTCCTTATTTTCCTCATTTGTGAAAATAAGTTTAATTCCCGCCAGAACGAATCCCAGTCCGGTTCATCCCTATATTGCCAAGTTCATTCTGGCAGGCATGACCACTCTATTATCTGTCGAAAAATATTGCTAACTTCAATTTGTTAGTCTTCGAAATGGGACATCTGAAATCTTCAACTCAACTGTTTTTATGAATAAAAGAAAAAGTATTATCCTTGTTTTCATTTTGCTGACTATTACTGTTTTCTTTCATTTGATAGATATCTATCATTTCAATAGCCTGTCACCCGTATTCCTGAGATTTTTAAGATGGATATTTATTGCTTCCTTAATACTCTTTGCTATTTTCAAACGGTCGCTTACTACATGGATACTGGTAAGTATGGCAATAGGAGTAGAGATTGGCTTGGATTTTCCTGAGTTTGCAAAAGACCTTCGATTTCTTAGCCAGATATTTTTGCGATTGGTAAAAACGATTATAGCTCCCATACTTTTTTCAACCCTTGTGGTGGGTATTGCCGGCCATTCCGACCTGAAACAAGTGGGAAGAATGGGATGGAAATCTATCGTTTATTTTGAAGTGGTAACCACCCTTGCTTTGATCATAGGGTTAATAGCCATCAATCTTTCGCAGGCAGGTGTGGGAATTCATATTCCGCCCGGTTTTCACGAGGAATTACCGCCTGCGGTTCCACAAACCTGGCAGGATGTGATCCTGCATATTTTCCCTGAAAATATTATAAAATCCATGTATAACGGTGATGTATTGCCCATAGTGGTTTTTAGCGTCATTTTTGGGATCGGCCTGGCTATGGTAAAAGAAGAAAAAAGAAAACCAATGTTACTTTTTTCTGAGAGCCTTGCTGAAACTATGTTTAAATTCACTAATATCATAATGCATTTTGCCCCGTTTGGAGTAGGGGCTGCCATTGCAGTCACTGTTGGCCATTTAGGACTTGATATATTGTTCTCATTAGTAAAGCTGTTGCTTACTTTATATGCTTCTCTGATTGCCTTCCTCGGTATAGTACTTTTCTCTATCGCGTATTTTTTAAAAATACCTGTCCGCCAGTTCATTAAGGCCGTCTCAGAGCCTGTAGCTATTGCATTTGCGACTACCAGCTCAGAATCTGCACTTCCGATAGCTATGGAAAATATGGAAAAATTTGGTGTGCCCCGCAAAATCGTATCCTTCGTATTGCCCACGGGATATACCTTTAATCTGGATGGCACTACCTTGTATCTTTCTCTTGCGAGCGTTTTTGTGGCACAGGCGGCTGGCATTCACATGCCTTTGAGCACTCAATTTATCATGGGACTAACGTTGATGCTTACAAGCAAAGGAGTAGCCGGAGTACCGAGAGCTTCTTTGGTTATTTTGTTAGGTTCGGTTTCTTCTTTCGGTTTGCCTTTATGGCCGGTGATGGCAATTTTAGGCATTGATGAATTAATGGATATGGCGCGCACTTCAGTCAATGTAATTGGAAATACTCTTGCAAGTTGCGTAGTAGCCAAATGGGAGGGAGAATTTGACCAGGAAAAAGCATTGGCTTTTGTACCTGATTAGTAATTCTCATTTCTTTTAAGAATCTTTGTTGTTTAATTATTGACCTTTTTTTCTTTTTAAAATATATCAAGTGGATCTGTTACTCTTTTTAGGAATCGGTTTAAAAGATTTGTTGAATCCTCAATTCTATATCGAACATGGTGGACTTTGGATGATTCTTTTTATTGTCTTTGCGGAAACAGGTTTGTTTGCCGGATTCTTTTTGCCGGGGGATGCTTTACTTTTTGTAACAGGAATTTACAGTAACAATGTGGTAAGTTCAGCATTATTTCAATCCAATAATGAGTGGGCCGATTTGGGAATGTTATGGTTATTAATTGCCATTGCAGGAATCCTTGGAAACTTCGTAGGCTATTGGTTCGGATATAAAAGCGGTCCCTTTTTATACGAAAGAAAAGACACTGTTTTATTTAAGAAAAAATATTTGATACAAGCCCATGAGTTTTATGAAAAAAATGGGGGAGTAGCGATTATTATCGCCAGGTTTATCCCTTTTGTGAGAACCTTTGCGCCTATAGTAGCGGGAATTGTGAAAATGGATAAAAAGAAATTTAGCTTTTATAATTTCGTGGGCTGCGTATTATGGGTTGGAAGTATGTTATTAGGTGGCCATTTTTTACAAAAGCTGGTAGAGAAGGAATTTAATTTTGATTTAAAACAACATTTGGAATTAATTGTGATCGGAATTATTATAGTAACCACATTTCCCGTTCTATGGAAAATGTTTTCAGGAAAAAGGAAACCAAAAGTGTTGAGTTGATTGGTAGCCGAATGGATATTGAATTGGAATCATGGTTATTTGTTTGCCCAATAGCTCTATCCTATTACCGAAACCTGCAATAACAAAACAAAAGTTGAATTTTAAAAAATTTTATAGTAAAAAAAGTAATCAACAGGAGCCCATTCCGGACGATAGCACCCTGAAATTTCTTATCATACGATTTTCATCCATTGGCGATATCGTTTTAACGACGCCGGTTGTTCGTTGTTTGCGAAAGAAATATCCAGATGCGGTGATTCATTATCTTACTAAAAAAAAGTTTGCAAATATTCTTCAATCAAATCCTTATTTGGATAAAGTTCTTTTGCTGCACGATGACTTTAAGATAACGATAGAACAATTAGCACGAGAGGATTACAATCATATTATTGACCTCCATCGCAACCTGCGCACCTTGCGGATAAAAAATTTGATCCGCGAAATTCCATTTCATTCATTTAATAAACTGAACATTAAAAAATGGATTTATACCAATTTTAAAATAAACATGATGCCACACAAGCATGTTGTGGACAGGTATATGACGACTGTAGAGAAATTAGGAGTCGTAAATGATGGGCTTGGACTTGATTATTTTATTCCAGAAAACGAACAGGTAAAAAAAGATGATATCCCATTTTCTCATTCCCAGGGCTATGTGGCTATTGCCATTGGCGCAGCGCATAATACCAAAAAATTACCCGTTGAAAAATTACAGGAGCTCGTAAATAAAATTAAATATCCAATCATTTTGCTTGGAGGAAAAGAAGATTTTTTAAACGGAGAAAAAATTGCTGAATCGGATACTGTAAAAATTTATAATGCCTGTGGCAAATTTTCATTGAATGAATCTGCAGATATTGTTCGGAATGCAAAATTGGTAATCAGCCACGATACAGGGATGATGCACATTGCAGCCGCTTTCAAAAAAAATATTCTTTCTGTTTGGGGAAACACGGTCCCTTCTTTTGGCATGGTTCCTTATCAAACGATGTATGAAGTTTTCCAGGTAAATAAATTGTGGTGCCGTCCTTGCTCGAAGACTGGTTTTGATAAGTGTCCGCTCGGTCATTTTAAATGCATGAAAAATCAATCTATGGATGCATTGGCAGAAAGGACACATTCATTTGTGAAAAAAGATGTTTAGAATCTTAATGAGAGAATGTTTTGTTGCTCCTGGTTTTTAATTTATAAAGTTTCTTCTTAATGAAACTTAACTTCTTTATGGTTCAACATAAAACATTAAGGAGAGAAGAATAGTTTAGATTTTATTCTTAATGAAACTTAAATTCTTATTGGTTTAAATGTTTTATAAAAATCAAACTTCTGCCAATTCCCTATTATATTTATTTCGATAGCCAACAGGAGATAAGCCAGTAAACCTTTTGAACGTAGTGCGAAACGCTTTGGGGTCATTGTAACCCACATTGTACATTACTTCATTCACATTATCTGTTGATCTTTCAAATCTCATTTTTGCTGCTTCAACTTTTACCCTTTGCATATACTCTACCAAAGAATTGGAGGTGGCTTTTTTAAACCTTCGCTCGAGATTTCTGCGCCCGATAGAAAGCATAGACGCTAATTGATCCACTGAAATTTTTTCCTGAATATTATTCTCAATAAATTCCTGTGCTTTTTTTATGTGTATATCATTATGATCCTTTTGCCCTTCAAAAATAATGAACGGCGATTGACTATGCCGATCCAGGTCAACCTGGAAAGTTTTGGAACATTGAATAGCTTCTTCCCTGCCTGCATATTTTTCAATAATATATAAAATCAAATTGGCCGATGAAAAAGCGCCACCACTCGTATAAATCCCATATTCATCTGTTATAATTTTATCAGTAACGAGGTTTACACCAGGAAACATTTTTTTAAATTCATTTGCCGCACGCCAATGGGTTGAGCAGCTTTTACCTTCCAATAAACCCGTGGAAGCCAGCAAAAACGCGCCTACACAAAGGCTGGCAATTTCTGCTCCTTTTTTATATTGCTGAATGATCCAGGGAATTAAATCTGTATTTTGTTCCACCCCTTTTTTTATATCTCCCTCAAACGCAGGTATAATAACCAGGTCTGTTTTTTTAATATTTTTTATCTCCGCATCCGGATGAATGGTATATATGCCATTATTCAGCTTTATCTCTTTTGTGGTTCCGGCTATCTGAACTTTAAACAGTGGGGATTTGCCCTTATCTTTCAAAGATTCGTTAACAGTCAAAAATGCACGGCGAGGGTTATCAATGCTTCCCAAATTACTACCGGTGGTAGCCAGGATGGTGATGTGTTTCATTTATATCTTTTTTAGAAACCAAAAGTAGGGATTTTTTTTGTCGCAATCAGCCCTTTATATTGGCGTATATGCACCCTCAATTTCTCTGAATATGACTGTAAATTTGTTTTCTAATTAAAAAATTTAAGATGACCGAATTCAATTTTGAGGCTGATATAGAGGTTTTTGGATTCCCTGTTAATACCTTCCCTGCAGGTATCGGAGATGCCTTTGATATATTGATACAAAAAACCGGCGATCGTGCAGGCACCCGTAACTATTATGGATTAAGCAATTTTAAAAATGGGAAAATGGTTTACTATGCATTGGCGGAAGAAAAATTTCATGGTGAAGCTGAAAAATATAATTATGAAAAATTCAATATTGAAAAAGGAAATTATTTAACAGTGAGCGTTTCTGACTGGCAGAAGAAGACCAATTCCATCAAAGATATTTTTTCCGAAATAATACAAGATTCGAGAGTGAATAAAACAAAGCCCGCAGTCGAATGGTATAAAAGTGACGATGAGATGATGTGTCTTGTTAAGATGAATTAAATAAGAAATCTGATTTTTTTCACAACATAAATAATAACATCATGCTGAAACATTCAAAAGCATTTAGTGGATTTTCTGTAAATGATATACAAAAGGCAAAAGAATTTTATTCAGGGCTTGGCCTGGAAGTAAAAGATAATCCGATGGGATTATTAGAATTGAATCTTGAAGGAGGCAACCATATTATCATTTATCCAAAACCCAATCATGTTCCTGCCACCTTTACTATTCTTAATTTCCCTGTAAAAAATATTGATGAATCTGCGGATGAACTCATAAAAAAGGGAATCACATTTGAACAATATGATGGACCAATTAAAACTGATGAAAAAGGAATTTGCCGAAGCGGTGGTAAAGGCCCAAACATCGCATGGTTCAAAGACCCGGCAGGGAATATTTTATCATTGATTGAAGAAAAATAATTTACCTAAATAAAAATGCGATGCGAAAAATTATTGTATCAAATGTAGTATCATTAGATGGATTCTTTGAAGGTGTTCACCAGGAAATAGATTGGTTTACTGTTGATGAAAGTTTTTTTGAATACGCCCGGCAATTACTTAATGAGGCGGATACCATTTTGTTTGGACGAGTTACTTACGAAATGATGGCGGCTTTCTGGCCAAACGCCATTGATGAAGATGCCGTGATTACTCACAAAATGAATCATCTGTCTAAAATTGTTTTTTCAACAACATTGAAAAAAGTGGAATGGAATAATGCAAAATTAGTCAAGGGTAATCTTTCAAAAGAAGTGAAAAACCTAAAGGAACAACCTGGCAAAGACATTGTGATATTTGGAAGCGGCACATTAGTAAATCAACTTACCCAATTGGGTTTGATCGATGAATACAGGATGATCGTAAACCCGCTAATATTGGGGAAAGGAAATCCAATGTTTAAAGGAATGGATGAAAAAATCAATTTGAAATTATTGGATACGAAAGTATTGAAATCTGGTGTGGTGATACTTTATTATAAAATAAAAAGACTTCAAAAGTCTTAATTACAGTAAACCCTGCCTGAACGATCACTCGGGCAGGAAAAAAATAGTTGTCATTTTTATTTTGCATAATTATAATACCACATTGGAACAACGACAAAAACTTTAAAAAAAATTCTAAATATGAATAATTCAATAACAGTGGAAACGGTCATAAACTTAACAGCAGAAAGGGTTTGGAAACTATGGACAACACCGGAAGACATTATTCAATGGAACAATCCTTCCGCCGATTGGCAAACATTGGGGGTAGATAACGATTTGAAAATAGGAGGGAAGTTTTTGTTCAAAATGAAAGCAAAAGACGGAAGTGATGGCTTTGACTTTGGCGGCAAATATGATAAAGTAATAACGAATGAACTCATTGAATATACATTGGATGATGGAAGAAAAACCGTAGTTGAATTTATTTCTAATGGCAATGCCACCATTCTTAGAGAAACCTTTGATCCCGAAGCAAAAACCCCAGTTGATATTCAAAGAGATTTTTGCCAATCTGTATTAAACAATTTTAAAAGATATGTGGAAAAGGAAAATAATAAAACGGAAATTATGATTACAGAAATTAGTGCTGAATTCGGAAAAACTTCAGATGAATTAATCCAATTAATTGTATCAACAAACGAAGATTACTTTAATGAAATTCCTTTTGAAGGAAGTTGGAGTGTTGCACAGGTAGGAGAGCACCTTTTAAAATCTTACGGACTGATAGAAGCATTAAGTGATGGCCCAGTAAAACAAACTGAAAGATTGCCGGAAAAAGAGATTGAACTGTTAAAAAATATATTCCTCGATTTTAATGTAAAATATAAATCTGCGGAAACGCTTCTTCCAACTAATGAGCCAATAGAAAAAGAAAAATTATTAAGTGGCTTGCAAAAAAAAATATCGCAGATAAAGGAAGTGATTCAAACAAAAGATTTGACTGAAACCTGTGTAGGCTTGCCTTTTAAAGGTATTGGAGAATTGACAAGAATGGAATGGCTTCATGTGATCTTGTATCATACACAAAGGCATATTTATCAAATGAAAAATATTTTAAAATCATTGCAAACAATCGTGAATAAGGAGTCCTAAATGATATAATAAAATCTTCATTATTTAATGGTTCTAAATAAAAATAGATAAAAATGAAAAATGACAAAACAGCATTACCGAAAATTGTGTCCGCTGAAGAATGGGAGACTGCCCATCAGGCATTTCTGAAAAAAGAAAAAGAATTCACACATACCCGCGATGCACTGGCTGCTCAGCGCCGGCGACTACCCATGGTTCGCATTGAAAAAGATTACATCTTCGATGGACCGGAAGGCAAAGTAAGTTTATTAGATTTGTTTGATGGTAAGAGACAGTTACTACTCTATCATTTCATGTTCGCGCCTGGAGTAGGTGGCTGGCCTACGGCGGCATGCCCTGGCTGTTCGATGTTTACGGATAACATCGGGCAGTTCACGCCAATCCATCTGAAGGCGCGCGGAATATCCATGGCGTTTGTATCACGTGCACCCATTGAGAACATTGAAGCGTACCGCAAGCGTATGGGTTGGTCGCATCTATGGGTTTCATCAGAACATAATTCTTTTAATAAAGATTTCGGTATCACCACTCCGGAAGGAGAAACGCATGGTCTGAGTGTTTTCCTGAGAGAAGGAGATGAGATATTTCGAACCTATTTCACCAACTCACGTGGTACAGAAGTGATTGGCAATGTGTGGGGATTTCTTGATGCCACGCCATTTGGCCGACAAGAGACCTGGGAAGATTCCCCTGAAGGCTGGCCACAAACTGACCCATATAGATGGTGGCGTCGTCACGATGAATATGATACATACAAATAAAAAAAACAAAAGTGATTTCTTAATCTTTAAAAACAACAACAATGAAAGCAGTAAACCCTTATCTGAATTTTAACGGTAACACCGAAGAAGCATTCAATTTTTACAAATCCGTCTTTGGCGGCGAATTCCGAATGTTAATGCGTAATAAAGATGCACAAGGAATGCCGGTTCCCGCAGGCCAGGAAGAAAAGATCATGCATATCGCATTACCACTGGATAATGGTACCGTGTTAATGGCGAGCGATAATTGCAATGATGCAACGTTTAAACAAGGAAATAACTTCTATATTTCCATACATGCTGATAGTGTGGAAGAAGGTCAAAAACTTTTTGATGCGCTGTCTGTTGGTGGCAAAGTGGATCATTCTTTCAAAAAAGAATTTTGGGGCGATTGGCACGGGAACTTCATTGATAAATTTGGAGTGAATTGGATGCTTAATTACACAGAAAATCAACATTGAAAAAAAAAAATCTGCCGCTGATTGGGTTTGCAACCATTAAGAATCGGATTCAACTTCAATAATAAATTTTAAGGCGAGTACGCTTATCATAAAAAGTATAAAATTTATGGAAACTGAAAACGTCAGTAAACAAAGAAAAAAGTATAAAATCATTTATTGGATTTCTACCGGGCTTATTGCATTATTTGAATTATCAGGCGCATTCTTTATGAACAGCCAGGTAGCTATTGATGGGATGCATCATTTGCAACTGCCGGATTGGTTCCGGTGGGAAGTTAGTATTGGCCATGTGATTGGGGGCATCTTGCTCGTCGTTCCAATTAATAAACGAATCAAAGAATGGGTGTATGTGGGATTTGGTATTGATTTTATTTCTGCTTTTATTGCTTATCTGTCCATTGATGGAATAACAGGTAATACTTTTTCTCCCCTGATTAGTTTAGGCATATTAATTGTCTCTTATATTTATTATCATAAATTGAAAAGCAAGGAATAATGGTTGAAGTATTTAAAACAGATGTTTATGAAGAAGAGAGATCAATAATTATTGTTCGGAAACTTCTTAAATATTTTCCCGAGAATAAAATAAATTTTGATCTGCAGGATTGCGATAAAATCCTGAGGATTGAAGGAGAAAATATTTTCTCAGAAAAAATCATGGAATTATTAAATGAAGAAGGGCATGAATGCGAAATATTGGATTAGAATAAAATCCAAATATTTTTATTAAATTAATTAAACGAAAAATTATGGACACAAAGACTGAAAGCAAGAAACAAAAAATAGTCCCATTTTTATGGTTTGCTGATAATGCAGAAGAAGCGGTAAAATTTTATATTTCGTGTTTTAAAAATTCCAAAGCAGGAAGTATAAGCCGCTACGATGAAGCATCTGCAAAGGCTTCAGGACGCCCCGAAGGTTCTGTATTGACAGCATCTTTTCAACTTAATGGCCAGGAATTTATTGCATTAAATGGCGGCCCGGTTTTTAAATTTACACCTTGCATTTCATTTTTTGTTGACTGCGAAACTGAAGAAGAGACCAATGAGCTTTGGGAAAAATTATCGAAAAATGGCAAAGTGCTAATGGAATTTAAAACCTATCCTTTTAGTAAAAAGTACGGTTGGATTGAAGATCAATTTGGACTTTCCTGGCAATTGAATTTTACCGGCGGTAAACAAAAAATAAATCCGCTACTAATGTTTACCGGAAAGCAGGCTGGCAAAGCAGGAGAAGCTCTTCGTTTTTACACCTCTCTTTTTAAAAAATCAGAAATAATAAGTGTCACTCATTATGCAGAAGGCCTTGGAGAACCTTTGGAAAATGTAGTACATGCCAGGTTTTCACTAGATGATGAAGTATTTATAGTTATGGATAGCAGCCTTAAACACGACTTTAATTTTACACCTGCGATTTCCTTTACTATTTATTGCGAAAATCAGGAGGAGGTCGATTATTTTTGGAGCAAGCTAACTGCAGATGGCAAAGAAGTAGAATGTGGTTGGCTCGAAGATAAATATGGCGTATCATGGCAAATTGTTCCTGAGATTTTTATGAAACTTATATCCCAACCAGATAAAGAAAAAACAAAGAGGGTGATGCAGGCAATGATGAAAATGAAGAAGTTTGATATTAAGAAATTAGAAGAAGCATAAAACCATTAAGGAGTTTTAGATAAACCATTAAGGAGTTAAGGTTCATTAAGAAGAAACTTAACTATTCTTCACTCCTTAATGTTTAAAAAAATTGATAAATTTTTAAAAAAATGGAAACAACAAAACAAGAAATTACCATTGAAATGATTGTAAAATCAGCCGTGGCAAAGGTTTGGGACTATTGGGCAAAACCTGAGCACATCGTAAAATGGAATCATGCTTCCGATGACTGGCACACCACACATGCAGAAAATAATTTGCGTGAAGGTGGAAAATTTTCTTCCAGGATGGAAGCCAAAGATGGAAGTTTCGGATTTGATTTCGGTGGAGTTTATAATAAAGTGAAAGAGAATGAATTGATAGAATATAAAATTGCTGATGGAAGAAAAGTAATAACAACTTTTGCCGGCAACGGAACTGAAACAAAAATCGTAGAAACTTTTGAAGCTGAAAATACTAATTCAATAGAAATACAAAAAAGAGGCTGGCAGGCTATTCTTGACAATTTTAAAAAATATAATGAAACAAATTAACCGTTAGTGTTGGATGAAATCATTTACAAACCAAACTTTAATACGATGCAAAATGTTAAGTGTAACACCATAGACGAATACATCGCTTCATTTCCAGAAGATATTCAAAAGCTTTTAGAACAAATGCGCGCAACAATGCACAAAGCAGCGCCAGAAGCGGAAGAAGCAATCAGTTATCAAATACCCACTTTTAAACTAAATGGAAACCTGGTTCATTTTGCCGCATTTAAAAATCATATTGGATTTTATCCCACACCTAATGGAATAGAAGAATTTGAAAAAGAACTTTCTGTTTATAAGCAAGGTAAAGGTTCTGTTCAATTTCCTTTAGACAAACCGTTACCTTTGAATTTAATAACCCGGATTGTAGAATTCAGAAAAAAGAAAAATATCGAAAAAGCAAAATTAAACTTCTAAAAAAATCAAAATGAGAAAATTAGTTTTATTCATGCATACAACCCTTGATGGATATGCAGCAGGTACAAAAGGTGAGATGAACTGGATACATGTAGATGAAGAAATATTTGATTATGCAGCACAACGTACCAATGAATCGGACACTGCATTGTATGGCCGCGTTACTTATGAAATGATGGAAAGTTATTGGCCAACTGCAGCAGACAAACCAGGTGCAAGCAAACATGACAAAGAACATTCTGCATGGTATAAGTCAGTAAAGAAAGTTATTTTATCAAAATCTATTCAGGGAAAAGAGTTGAAAAACACCACCATCATCAGTGATGATATCGAAAAGCATATTACAGAATTGAAACAAAAAGAAGGAAAAGAAATCATTATTTTCGGAAGCCTTTCGGCTGCGCATTCCCTTATGCAGTTTGATTTGATAGATGAATACTGGCTTTTTGTGAATCCTGTACTCCTGGGAAGTGGTACCCCGGTTTTTAGAAATATCTCCCAAATTCAAAAGTTGAAATTAATTGCTGAACATACTTTTTCTTCTGGCGTGGCTTGTCTTCATTATGAAAGAGAAAGAAAATAATTCGAAATGGAATTCTGTTTTCAGTAAACAAACAAATTCTAAAGTTTTCTGTTTTAAAATAAACCCGCGGTCTGACCTTAGGTACGGATTTCTATCTCCCATTTGATTTTTATTTCTTCTTACTTCTTACTTCTTTTACTTCCGCTGCGGAAATAGCGGAAGCTTTATTGCCAAAACTATTTCTTACATAGGTAAGCACATCTGCTATTTGTTGGTCTTTTAAAACAGTTCCTAACGCCGGCATTGGGTTGTTATAAGTTTCGTCATCAATGTCAACATTTTTCAGGCCGTTCAAAACGATGTTGATCAAAGTATCCTTACTGCCCAAAACAAAAGAAGTTTGAATTAACGGTGGATTCATATTTGGAACGCCTCCTCCGTCTGCCTGGTGGCAGGAAATGCAATATTTTTTAAAAACTATTTTTCCGGAAACAATTGATTTTTGAAGACCTGGTTGCGATTGAAAATTTCCTTTTGAAGAATTATTTTTCATACCCATCAATACAAATATCACAGGAAAAAATAAAAACAGGATTACAATTAATTTCTTCAATGTTGAGTTTTATTTATGATATGAAATACGATAAATAGTTCCTTTCACATCATCGGAAACATACAGGGATCCATCAGGTCCCTGTGCCAGTCCGCATGGGCGGTGTTGTGCATTTCCTGGAGAAGCAATATCTTTTATTCCTGCAAAACCATCAGCAAAGATTTCCCACTTACCAGTTGGCTTTCCATCTTTAAAAGGAACGAATACTACAAAATAACCGGCTTGAGGTTCCGGGCTTCTGTTCCATGAACCATGAAAAGCAATGAAAGCGCCATTTCTGTATTTTTCAGGGAATTGATTACCCGTGTAGAATAATAGATCATTTGGTGCAAGATGACCGGGGAAAGCAATTACAGGATTTAAATATTTTTTATCCGATGTCTTTTTTCCGTTACCGCCGTATTCCGGCATTAGTATTTGTTTCTTTTGAATCTGGTCATAATAAATGTAAGGCCAGCCTGCATTATCACCTTTATGAATTTCGTACATACATTCTGCCGGTAAAATAGCGGATTCTTTATCAGTATAGTATTGTGGGAATAAATCATGTAATTGATCGCGGCCATGCTGCATTACAAAAAGCGAATTATCCTGGTGGTTCCAATCCAAACCTACCACATTGCGTAACCCGATAGCATAATGGGTACCGTCACCATAAGTTTGATCGGCTTTATCTGCTTTGAATTGCCATATACCGCCGGCCGAATCCAAAATAGGACATCCAGGTCTTCCCATGGAACCGGGAGTGCGATCCTGCACCTGGCAGGAATTACTGTAAGCGCCAATGTTTACATAAATATTTCCATCATTGTCAAATGTTACCGATTTGGAATTATGCTCCCCGCGGTCTAATAATCCGGTAACTATTGTTTCAGGATTTGATGGGTCAATTACTTCATCATTTTCGTTCAACTTATATCTGTAAACAGTTGTGTTGGATGAAGCATAAAGATAGCCACCATTAATGCGCATGGCAGTTCCGCCATAATCACCAAAGCCGTTTTGCTCTTCCAAACTTCCGTTGTTGTTTTTCAAAAAAAGAATTCCTTTACCATTTTTTGCGCCTCCGAGTTTTGCATAAATATCTCCTTCTTTAGTAACAGCGATATGCCGTACCTCACCGAGATGGTCAGCTACAATGGAAGCGTTGAAACCTGCCGGTAATGTTAGTCCTGCGTTGTCAGAATTCACTTTAGGCAAATGCCCGGATTGTAAAGAAGAGATCTTTGTGAAAGAAAAAATGCAGAATGTAACCACTGTTATTAGCGAACCGTAAAAAATAGATTTTTTCATTTGATAAATTATTAGTGAGTAAATTAATAGTTATTTATACTGTATTATTTTCACGCATAAGCAGTTTTTCGTTTTCCTGCTTCATTCAACAATTGAATGTCTGCTTCAGTTAGAACAATTCCTGTTGATTTTATCAATTCTAAAAGTTGAGCTTCATTCGTTGCGCTTACTATCGGCGCGGTGACTAAGGGGTTTTGAATGAGCCATGCCAAAGAAATACTTGCTGATGAACAATTATATTTAGCAGATAGTTCCTTTAAAGTCTTTAAAATTGCAAATCCTTTTTTGTCCAGGTATTTTGCCATTCCTTTTCCCCTCGGGCTTTTTGAAAAATCTTTCACAGAGTGATATTTGCCTGAGAGAAATCCACTTGCGAGTGAAGAATAAGTGATGACACTCAGCTTGTATTTTTTTACAATTGCAGCGTATTCAATTTCAAATTCACGGTCGTAAAGATTATATTTTGGTTGAATGGTTTTGTATGCCGGCAATTTATTTTCTTTACTTATTTTCATAGAATCTTCCATTCTTTGAACAGTAAAGTTAGAGGCTCCTATGTATCTCACTTTCCCATCTTTTATTAATTGAGAATAAGCTTCCAATGTTTCCTCAATAGGGGCGTGGAGGTCATCTTTATGCGATTGATAAAGATCTATATAATCGGTTTGCAATCTTTTCAAAGAGGTTTCTACTTCCGAAAGAATATATTTTTTTCTCAATCCTTTTCTCTCCGGAGTTATTTCACTGCCTACTTTTGTTGCAATGATCATGTCTTTCCGCTTACCTGTTTTCCTGAGCCAGTTTCCAATGATTGTTTCTGATTCACCGCCTTTATTCCCGGCTGCCCATACTGAATATCCGTCTGCGGTATCAATACAATTGAAACCTTTTTCAAAAAAAATATCAAGAAGCCTAAAAGATCTATTTTCATCTGCTGTCCATCCAAAAACATTCCCTCCGAAAATCAATGGAGCTATTTCCATATCCGTATTTCCCAATTTTCTTTTTTTCATTATCCCTCATTTTCTTTTTTACTATCAAAAACCTTGCTCATTTTCTTTCAAAAATCATTTTACATATATTTTTAAAAAATAATCGCTTATTTTCTTCTTATATAGTAAAACTCGTTTATATTGTAATTATTTTTTTTAATAATAGATCAGGATAAAAAGGGAATAAATGATTTAAAAAATTTAGTAATTGAAGATTACTAACACTCGCTCAAACCCAAAGGTACATTCACGGCAAGGCCACCGTCAGCAGTTTCCTTGTACTTACTATTCATATCTACCGCAGTGTCCCACATAGTCTGAACCACATTATCCAGCGTAACCCTGGCATAATCCGGTGCGCTTTGTAATGCAAGCTGGCTGGCAGTTATAGCTTTTATAGCACCCATCGTATTTCTTTCGATGCAGGGTATTTGTACTAATCCTGAAATAGGATCACAAGTCATTCCAAGATGGTGCTCCATGGTAATTTCAGCAGCCATCAAAGCCTGCCGTTGCGAACCACCCATACATTCTGTGAGTGCTGCGGCAGCCATTGAAGACGATACCCCGATCTCTGCCTGGCAACCTCCCATGGCCGCAGAAATAGTTGCACCTTTTTTGAATATACTACCCACTTCTGAGGCAGTTAATAAAAACTGGATAATCTTATCATCACTATTACCATCACAAAAAATAATGTAATAGGCAAGAACAGCCGGTATTACTCCGGCAGCGCCATTGGTAGGCGCAGTAACAACGCGGCCAAAGGCAGCATTTTGTTCGTTTACTGCCAGAGCAAAGCAACTTACCCAATCAAGAATATATTTAAAATCATTACCTCCTTCTTTAATAGTTTTTATCCAGGAATCGAAATCAGAATAAGTTTTTCCGGGCAATAATTTTTTATTTAGGTTGGCAGCTCTTCTCTTTACGTTTAATCCACCGGGTAATATTCCTTCTGTATGGCAACCTTTGTAAATACATTCACTCATGGTTTTCCATATATTTAAAATGCCCTCTTTTGTTTGCTGTTCGGGACGCCATGCATTTTCATTTTCCATTACCACTTCACTTATATTCATCCCTGTTTGCATACACCAATGCACCAGGTCCGCTGCATCATTAATAGGAAATGGTAAAATGATTTCTTCAACGCCGCTGGTATCTTCACCTTCTTTTTTTACAAAGCCCCCACCGATAGAATAATAGGTTTCTGAAATGTGTTCGCCACTTTTTAAAACTGCAATAAAAGTAAGTGCATTTGGATGATAGGGAAGCGATTCGTTTTTTAAAAATTCAATATCTTCCTGCGGATCAAATTCGATTTCAAGAGTGTTATTGAGAAATAATTTCTTTTGATCTTTTATGTTTTCTATTTTTTGGGTAATTAAATTCACATCAAAGGTTACAGGATCATCGCCGGACAATCCTAATTGTACTGCAATATCAGTTCCATGTCCTTTGCCTGTTTTGGCGAGAGAACCATAAAGCAATATTTCCATGCTGATAACCTGGTCGGAAATATTTAGCTTCTCCAGAGAATTTAAAAACAATCCTGCTGCACGCCAGGGGCCAAGAGTGTGGCTGCTGGACGGGCCTACCCCTATTTTGAACATATCAAAAACCGAAATAGCTTCGTGGCTCATAAAATGAATTATAAGACAAAGATAAATCGTTTAGCAAACCATAATTTATTAAAAAAGGAAATATATCAGTAAAAGAAATGGTGTTTGAACATTCTTTTAGAGAGCATGAATCGCTGAATTACCCGATTATAACTTTAATATATATTCTTACTATTGAATGTCGGCTATTACAACTTGAAATATAAGATAAGAATTTGCCGGAATTTCCAGAACACCCGTATTAGGATTAGTAACCGCAGTAGAACCATAAGCCAAAGAAGGAGGGAGGTACAGCGTAATATCGCCATTTGTACTTACATGTGGAATTCCCTTTTGCCAGCCTACGATTACCTGGCCAAGCTGAAATAAAGCGGGGTTGCCAGTAGCAGTGGAATCAAAGCCGACTCCATTGAAAAAACCACCTCTGTAAAAAACAGCTATGGAAGAACAAAGATTGGTGACGCCCGGTGCTGTACCAGGCTGGTTAATGGTATAATAAAATCCTGCAGAATCTTTTGTTGCATGGATGTTATATTTATTCAGAGAATCCAGCAATGACTGCTGCTCGGATGCAGGAGCTACCAATGTAGAAGTAGGGTAGGCGCAGCTATTATTTACTTTATTTTTCTTGCAACTGGCAAATAATATTAAAGCAGCAATAACAGGTAAAATGGCAAATTTTTTCATAGACCAATTTTAATTTCCTGCAAATAAAATACATTAAAATCATAAATTTGATGCATCTTCTTTTTCAGCTTTAAATTTTAACTCTTTATAAATTTGTTCATTGCGGTCCCATTTAAACTGCATACTAAATAGTGTATAAAAGACTGCAATACCTAAAACGGTGATGATAATTAATGTGATCAATGAGGGAGAAATAACTATCATGTTTTTGTACCAGTCGTGAAAGATAACCGCAACCAATATAGGGAGCGCAAATATTAATCCCCATGGAGATCCGTATAGAAACCTGCGCCATATTTTTTTCTCTTTATTCCTGTTTTTTTCCCAATAATTGATAAAGGATATTTCATCTTTTGTAAGCATAGCGCAAAGGTAGCAAGTAAACTACTAAAAATTTCCCCTTTATCATTTTTGAATCCATGTTTTGGAATTCACTTAATAAAATGTAGGTTTGCTTTATATAAATCAATACTGTGAAAATCGAGCAAGCAATAGTTCAATATTTGTTTAAAACAAAAAAGTTAACCCTTGAAGGGATAGGAACTTTTTTACTTTATAATACAGCGCCTGATTCTGCCGATCCGGAGAAGGCTGTTCCCCTACCCGAAAAATCTGTTATATTCCACTACGATCCCAAAGCAAAAGAGGACCCTGACCTGGTAGATTTTATAGTTGAGAATACGAATAAAATAAAACCACTTGCTTCTTCCGACTTAGAATCATTTATCTCCCTGGGGCGCCAGTTTTTAAATATCGGGAAACCATTTGTACTTCAAAATTTAGGAACCCTTGATAAATTAAATTCAGGTGAACTGGTATTCAAGCAAGGGCATTTAGTAGCCCAGAAGATCGAGCCGGGGAAAGTAAAAATTGAAGAACCGGAAACTGAGGAAAAAGAGGAAAATCTTTTTAATGATTACCAAAAAGAACGTAAAAGTAACAACGCTCCTAAAGCAATTCTTGCTGTGCTTGTGGTAGTAATATTGGGCTTTTTAGGATGGGCAGTTTGGCATTATGGTTTTAGCAAAAAAAACAATGTTGAAAGTTTGCAATCTACAGAACCGATCATGCCAATAACAGATTCTTCGAATCTTAAAAAGGATTCAACAGCAAATGCAGCGGCAGATAGTAATAACATTCAAAAAAATAATGCAGGTGACTCTATTACATTTAATATTGTAGTAAGGAAATACCGATCAGAAGGCGCTGCAATGGCAAGATTAAAAGAATTAAAATACTACCATAGGAATGTAATTATGTACACCAATGATTCTGTGATATATAAAGTAGCAGAGCCTTTTAAACTGCCTCTTTCGGATACTACAAAAATCTTAGACTCCTTAAAAAGATATTATGCAAAAGTGTATGTGGATATACCTAAATAAATAATTTATTACTGTTATTTCCTCAAAAAGAGTTTCAATTATTTTTGCTTAGGATCGAGTTACCAATAGCACATTGCAGGCAGAGTTTATAATTACAATATTCATTTTTCAACTGGATGAAAGCCTGCGAATCAAAAGCATTTGTATTTGTATATTTTAGTTTTTCAAATCCTTTGGTAATTGCATTTTCTTCCGGAGAAATTTCTTCAAGCCATTTAATGGCTTTTTCTTTATACAATTCTTCGTTGTGATGAAGGCCATAAGAAAACAGGATGGGTACAATGGTATTGATAATGATATTGTCTATCATTTGTTTTCCTAATTTTTTTACTTTATAATCAGTTTCTTCATCAAAAACATAATGATAATGCCAATAGTCATTGGCTTCCAAAGCTAGCATTTTTTTTATTTCAATGATGGAATGGGTTTCTTTTATTTTAGAAAATAAATGTTCACTATTGTGTATAAGTATCGCGAGTTGCGCCAAACGTATAGTGGGAAAATTGGCAGGCCGCATTCTTAAAAAAAATAATTCTCCATCAACAGGTTTGAGTTTATATTTTTTTTGATAAAATTCATATTCTTTCCTAAGCATTGCAGGATATTTTTCTTTAAAATCTTTTCCCAATAATCCTGCCTGACCAAACAACATGGATTCAATCTGGAGTACGCTGTTTTTATGTTTTGCCAAAATATTCAATGGGAGTGACTGTGCCATTTTTTTAAACATCTCACTGTTTACTTTCAAACCAAAATTAGCAGCAATGAGCCACCAGAATGTTTCTTCCCAATGATCATTTGTTTGCTTTAAGATCTGCAGGATATTTTCAGATTTGCGGATCAGCCTTTCCGCTACAAGCCTTTGTTTCCAACTGGTGAAAGAAAGATCACTTACGCTATGCTTTAATTTTTCACATGGAATAAATTGGGCAGTTTCCAACAATTGCCTGTATTTTTCTAACAACAATTTTGAAACCCTGCTTTGCAATTCCAGAGTTGGCAAATTAGTTCCATTGGCATCTTTTATTTCCACATCATGATTCCACACAATATGAAGAATAATATTGTTGTAATTAGTATCTGCAGAATGATTGTGCTGGTTCCAGTGAGAAGAATTAACATGCAACTCAACATTACCGGCCCATAAAGTGTTGTTGATTTTTATTTTTGCTTCTATAAAATCGGGTCCTTGATTTACATTGTGCGTACCCGGATGAATCACCTGGATTGAATCGCCATTGGTGGTCCGCAATTCATTGCAGTTATAATATTGAAATTTCCAGATGTAATGTAGAATATCTTCTTTCATAGCAGCCTCCTGAAAAATTTTGGTATTAAAAACTTTAAAATAACCATTATAAATGAAGCAGCCAAAAAGTAAAAAGAATTAAATGCAATGAAGAATCAAAATAATTATTTATTTGGATTTTACATTTACTTTTGCAATCCATTTTCAATGAAACGCCCGGGTGGCGAAATTGGTAGACGCACTGCCTTCAGGTGGCAGCATTCGCAAGGATGTGCTGGTTCGAATCCAGTCCCGGGCACAAGAAGGCTATAGCCAAAGCCACGCCTCATTCTTGCGCCAACAGGGAGATAAACGAAAATACAATTGGATTGAAGCACAAGAATGGCTATCTCACAGAATCTTTGCTACAAAGCTTGCGCTAAGATGGAGATGAAGGACTTGATTGAATTGTACTTTAGTTAGTAATCACAATGGCAGTATCTTGCGCCAACATGGGGTTGTATCCATTACAAGTAAACTGGAACAACCCAACTTCGCAGGGATTTAAAATGGCATCTGAACAATATTTTATTTACATTAATCCTTTTAGAAAATTAGAAATTTCTTTTTCTGGTTACTTAGTTGTGGTGGACTTATTAATGCGGGTATGGTCATCGTACATGCTCTACAATATTATTAGAGCATCAAGAAGGTTTATAAATTAGCCGCATAATATCGGTTATTCTGTTGTTCGTTTGGAACGGATATCAGTTGTGGTTTAATGCCGTGCAATGCTTTTGCAAGTGCAATGCTAACTGCCTTTTTAATGTCTCAAATTTCTGTCAGCTTGCTTTAGCTTAATGGTATCTTTATAAATACTTGCAATTCAACAAAGTTGTGCTTTCTACTGTTGATCGTTTCTTTATTCTTTGAATCAGTTGTCAAACTTTGGCTGGACAAAATTTAATTTAAAAGAAATCTTCTATATTTTAAATTTGATAAAAAAGGGTCATTACTTAGGGGAGTTTTCGTTCCATCTGAATTAATATAATATTTATATTCAGGATTGGCAATCTGCAAGCAGACGCGCAGCGTGCCCTGATAATTAAATTCAGCCCCTCTATCCTTAATGCATTCTTGATATGCTATAATACTTTTATCAAGATCGGCTTCAATGTGCGATATTGAAGTATAGCCAGCTAATAATAGTTCTTCAACAAGATAATTTGCAATTCTTACTGGATATGAATGTGAAAATACTTTATGTCTATTTATTAACTTTTCTAGTGACTCTATAGATATTGCTTCGGTTTTTTTTTCAAAAATTTCTGAAGGGACTAGTGATTGTACATTAATTTTTAGAATATCGCCCAATATTCTTTCGGCATCTAAAATATATATTATGTGATTTGTATTCGAGTACATGTTCTGGATGTAATGAAGGTGTGGAGTTTTGTTCTTGCTCATCCAGTCCCCTTTACTATTATCAAAAGTAAAAAAGATAACGTCCACTTCATTATTTAAAATAAATTTCATTAGCTCATGATAAATTATATAATCTCCGTAAGGCTCTGCCGGCTTATTTTTTATATCACCTAAACCCGGAAAGACTATATTAAATTTATTCATTATTGAATCAGGGTTTTCCAGAGAAATATTTTTTGCTAACAAATCAAAATCTTTTTTTATTAGGTCAATCTCATCTTCTGTAAGTCTCTCACAAGTTAAGCATGAATTCAAAAGATCAAGATATTTGTCTTTGACAATTAAATCTATATGTTCTTTTCGTTTTTTTTCTGCAGTGGTATTCAATTTAATTAATAATTCCTCTAATTCCTTTTGGTGGTTTTGTATTCCAGTTTCAACAAAAGGATAATCTTTTAAGACCACCTTATGAATTTCTAAAAAACTTTTCATCTTGTTAACAATATCAGAGTTAAAATCCTTTGGGATTTTATTCGTTACATCTTCAAAAAATTTTTGTATAACGTCCTCTCTGTTTTTCAAAAACTCATATTGAACTTGAGAAGACAGAATTATTCTTTCTTTATTTTGATTGATAAATTCATACATTTTTTTTCTGGCCGTGAAAGAAATACTGTAATATCTAAGCAATACACTTGTATCTAAAAAGATTGGTGATTTAGTTTGCAATAATATTTCGTTCTCGTAATTCTTGGAATATTTTTCTAAGCATTCTGAATACTGTGAGAGAGAAGAAATCTTTTGTTTTGCAAGATAATTAACCTCTTTAGTGATTAGTTTCATTGTAAGATTGATTTATAACTTGAAATGCTAATTTATGCTATAGTATTCAGCCTTTCAAATTTGTAAAATGGATCAGGCCATAATATGATAGCATTAATTCAGCTCTGATCAGGGAACTATAGCTACGCAGCGTGTCTTCCTTTAATATCCAAATTCTTTTGATTAACCCCTCCGGAGGAACAAAAAAAACAGAACCGGCGAAGCCGACCTTTAAATCTTTGCCTGTTAACTTTTTGTATAAAAATTGCTACTTTGACGACTTGTGATCTCTATAACATATCACAAGTCGTCTCATCCTGATACTAAATCTTCATTTAGCATTCTGTCTATTTATTGATGGTCATGTTCATTTTAATCTGCACCATGCGAAAAAATGCATCCTTTATTTCATCAGGAATCTTGTTTAGTAATCCGAGCGGTATTGCATGTAAATCTGTTATTGATTTTGTATCTCGGGTGCCAAAATAATAGCAATTTTTTTGTTTACAATAATGAATGCCGTGCCAACCATTTTTTGTTCTATACCCCCACTTGGCTCGATGTTGTGGATTAGAATGTTGAGCGTCCGCTTGTGCTATTACTAAAATGAGATATGTATATTCACTTTATGAGCCGAAAATATAAATTCCATGATAATTATAAGTTGTATTTTGAATGAAGGGCTTGATTGAATTGGACTTTAGTTAGTAATCACAATGGCACAAGCGGACGCTCAACATGGGGTATTCATCGGGTCAACTCTTGAATTTTATTTTCAAGCGATGTCAAAGCATCTTTGCTGTCGTTGTAGCCGTCAAAGATTTCTACAATCGTTCCATTTTTATCTATTAAAAATGCTTTAGGAAGGCTCCGTATTTTATATGATGCAGCCTGCCTGCTATAGTAGCCTTTTAGGTCTGAGATATTAGTCCATTTAATGCTATCTTGTTCCGAAGCAAATTTCCAAGCATCCAAATCTGTGTCAATCGAAAAACTAACAACTTCAAAACCATTTTGATTATACTTCTGAAAAAGTTCAGCCAAATCTTTATTTTCGTTCCTGCAAGGCACGCACCATGAAGCCCAGAAGTCAAGCAGAATAACTTTATTTTTAAAATCGGATAACTTCACTTCTTTATTGTTTAAATCTTTGCCAATTATATCATGAAAATGACTGCCGATTTTCAAATCGTTCGTTAAAATATATTGTGTGATAACATCTCCGTATTTAGTATTTTTAAGACTTGGTGGAAACCGATTAAAAAGCATTTTTAAACTGTCTATTGTTAGGTCGTTTCTTAAATAGAAGAGTTCGTCAATTGTAACTAATGATGGTTTAAAAGTAGCAATTGTTTGAAGCCTGATGTTCCTAACTTTAGTGTCAATAGCAGATATACTTTTCCAAATTTCTCTTTCCTTAATTTCATTACTTTCACTTAGTGCTTTTGTCGTAAGGCTGTCTCTTAATTTATCCAGGGCTGAATGCTTATGTTGTACTGAAAAAAATATTTTATTCAAAGTCGAGCCTTTTACAGTCAATTCAGAAAATTTATTTTTAGTTCCTGTAATTGTTATGGTTCTATTTTCAACCCAAAGATTGAAATAGATAAAAACCTTGTCAGGCTTAGGATATAGTCTAAAAATAACAGGTTCGGTTACTTGTCCACTAAACCTAAGTTTCCCGCTTATCAGATATGAGGAATCAATTTGTTGAGCTGAGTCGACGTTCAATAAATAAAACTTAGTACTATCCTTAAATCCTTTCAGGTTTGCTGTTATTACAAATTTGTCTTGTTCCTGTTGTCCAAATATTTTACAACAAGAAGTTGTCAAAATAAAAAGAAGGCCGGTTATTTTGAGTATTTGCATTTTATGGCTTACGTTTACGCATTGGCGATGGCATGGGATTCAATGAACTTTCTGCCCGAACCGTCAGCCGATTAAAGAAATAAAAGTACAGAATATGAACAAAAGTCCACCATAGATTTTTCAGCCCGAACCGCACTCCAATAGCGAACAAAAAGCTAATGGCTTGCACGTCAGCCATGCTATTGCCAAGTCTCCATGTAACCTAAAAAACTGTTGAGGCAGTTAAGAAAGTAGTCAAATAAATTTGCTACAGTAACTTTTAATTATCACTATCAA
>Ga0208357_1000481_pt1 | contig 32555 bp, 26 predicted proteins | sample NGESurdeep092012_6_FD_184487 | JGI IMG/M metagenome (GOLD analysis project Ga0208357, IMG submission 184487) | Arctic peat soil microbial communities from Barrow, Alaska - NGEE Surface sample F52-2 deep-092012 (SPAdes) | ecosystem: Environmental > Terrestrial > Soil > Wetlands > Peat ...
CACGTCTCAACCAACGGGCTGCCTGAGCTCGATGACAACAACCAACTGCTCAACTCTTAAGAAGACGGTCAGGCTGTCCAAGGGATGGGGTCCACTTCAATTGTCACATTTTCGTGCTTAGACAATCTAGTTACTGGCGGAATAATTGGCTGATTGACAGGCACGTCGAATTCGGTGGGATGTGAATTCCCATCGAGGAGCCATACGATCTCGGACTTAATTGTTGTCGGATCAAATGGTGAGCAGGCACCTATAGTGAAGTTGAAGGCACCCGGACCCCGTTTCCTTCTGTCTTGGCCGACGGCCAAGTCGACAGGAGAGAAATGCCAACCGTGGGGACCATTGACGAAGATTTTGGTGTTAGCGTTATCGCTGCGGGTTTTCCCGTGGAGGGCACGCTGACCACATTCGATCGCCGTGTCAAGTGTGACTCCGGCGCGCAGGGCCGGTTCAGTTCGCTCGTGCGCGCACGATGTCCACGATCGCGACACGAGACGGTCATCCAATGGACGAGCTCCGTTCACGCGCGGCGTCGTTCGACCCGCGGTCGTATGCCCCGGCAACCGGGACGGACTCTATGACCGACGTGGTCGTCAAGGGCCACGATTCACTCGCGTCAACTGACGGTAATGAAGGCGACGGACCACACACGTTGCTCACTCGATCGGCCGACGGGCCGGCGAGTCGTCTTGTAAGAGATGTGTCTCGAGGGCATGGCGCCACCGCGACTGCGATCGCGGTCGTTGCCACATTCGCCGTTATGGGAGTACTACTCGTCGCGCTGGGCCTCTTGATTACCCACGTCCTCGAACACGGCTCGATCGGGGTCTGGGACCATCACGTTAGTCAATGGTTCGACAAACATCGCAGTGCTCACTGGAACCGAATCACGGGCGACGTGACCGACATAGCAGACACGTTCGAAGTCGCCGGCCTTGCCGCAGCCGTCACTGTCGTGCTGCTGGTTCGACGATGGGGACGCCAAGCATTTCTACTCGTCGCCGGTCTGGCCATCGAGCTGTCTGTCTTCCTCACGACGAACAAAATCGTTGCCCGGCCCCGACCGGCCGTCAGTCATCTAGGGGGAACTCCCTCTACGTTCAGCTTTCCTTCGGGTCACACGGCGGCAACCATCGTTCTCTGGGGCGGCATCGCCGTCATAGTGACGGTGGCGACGACTCGGTGGTGGCCCCGCATCGTGATGTGGAGCCTCGCGGTCGCTCTCACTTTCGCCGTTGGTGTGTCTCGGGTCTATCGCGGGGAGCACTACCCGACGGACGTCGTGGCCGGAGCGGCGTTGGGTATCGGTTCCCTCGTGGCTGGTGTGTTCATCATTCGTGTGGCCGGCGTCAATCGCTCGGCCAAATCTCATTCGGCGCAGATACAGATCCCAGCCCACGAACAGGACCAGTTAGGCCGGGTTCCGTAGTGACGTCGGTCGCCGTTATTGCTCACAAGAACAAGACCCTCGACGGCGGACTCGAAGAGTTGCGACAGGTCTTAGCGGATCGGGGCTTTCCCGACCCTCTCTGGTACGAGGTGCCCAAGAGTCGCGCGGCGCCTAAACGGGCGCGTCAGGCGGTGGCCGACGGGGCGGACCTGCTCTACATTTGGGGCGGCGACGGCACCATCCAGCGATGTGTCGACGCCATCGCCGGAGAGGCCGTGAGCCTCGCTATCTTGCCGGCGGGCACTGCCAATTTATTGGCGAACAATTTGGGTGTGCCGATCAATCTGAGTGCGGCGGTCGACATCGGACTGCACGGCGACCGACGACGATTAGATCTCGGGGTGCTGAACGGCGAGCGTTTCGCCGTGATGGCCGGTGTCGGTTTCGACGCGATCATGATGCGCGACGCCGACGGTGAGTTAAAGGGCCACTTTGGCCGCTTGGCGTACGTGTGGACCGGCGTGCGCGCCACGCACATGACCAGTCGCCACGTCCGAATTGAGATTGACGGGAAATCGTGGTTCCAAGGTAAGGCCAGTTGTGTCTTGCTCGGCCAGATGGGTACGTTGGCGGCCGGTATCTGTGCTTTTCCCGATGCACAACCCGATGACGGACTGCTCGAGGTCGGCGTCGTCACGGCAAACAATGCACTGCAGTGGACGCGCGTACTCAGTCGACTGGTTATCGGGGACGCCCGACACTCGCCGCTGACACAAATGGGTCGAGGGAGCAGGATCAAGATCAGAGTTGATCGACCTACGACCTTCGAACTCGACGGGGGCGCTCGCAAAGCGAAGAAGACGTTCCGCGCCAGCGTCGATCGAGGTGCGATCACCGTCTGTGTGCCAGCGAAGGAGAAGGTATGAGTAGCGCCAAGCTTGTGCCCGAGACTCGTGGTCTGACTGGTGACGACGCGTGGGCGGTGCTGAAACGTACCGGCTGGGGTCGCCTTGCGAAGGACGCCTTTAAGAGGATGCGCGTGGCGGACGGCTTCAGTCACGCTCGCTCGCTGGCCTTTTTGATCTCGCTGCTGGCGATCGAAGGTTTGATCGGCACGGTCGGACTGGCGAGCGTCTTGCACAAGGGTGAAATCAACAACATGATCGACGCCACCGTGCGTCGAACCGTTCCCGGACCGGCCGGCCACGTACTGACCACCGCCGTGACCCAAGCCCACCGCGTCGCCGCGGGACACCACTACGGCGCCCTTCTCTTCGGCGTCATCGGTGCACTCGTGGTGGCGACGACGGCGATGGGTCAACTCGAACGCGGTCTCAATCGGATTTACGGGGTTGAGCAGGACCGTCCCACTTTCATGAAGTACGGCCTCGCGATGTTTTTCGCGCTGAGCGTCGGCACGCTCGGGGCCGCCGCTTTTGTGTGCCTCGCCTTTGGCCGGGACCTCTTTATCTCCATGCACAATGACGCACTCACGTCGGTATGGTCAGTCGCGCGCTGGCCCCTCGGCGTGGGCTTGGCGGCCATTGCGGTCACCGTGCTCTTTCGCTGGTCGCCTCGTCGATGCCAACCTCGATTGTCGTGGCTCGCCTTCGGCTCAGGGATTTCGGTGTTCCTTTGGGGACTGTCGACGATCGGCCTTGGTCTGTTCTACGGGTCGAGCTCGTCGTTCGGCGCGACGTACGGGCCCCTGGCCGGGGTCGTGGCGTTGCTCGTATGGAGTTTGTTGTCGAGCGTCTCCTTGTTCTACGGTGCCGCGGTGGCCGCCCAACTCGAGGCGCAGCGAACCGGCCAACCGCCGCAAGACGCCGCAAAGGTCACTGAGTCAGATCCAGCGAGTGATCCAACTCGAGAAAAGGAATTAGCGCGTGAGCGATGAAGTCACCGCGACGTCGCCGGCCTCACTCGACCTGATTGGCGGGGCGAGACGCACGCTCGAAGGGGTCATCGGTGTTCCCGCGACCGAGGGCAATCGTGTCACCGTGCTGCACAACGGATGCGAGATCTTTCCGGCCATGCTCAGCGCCATTCGTGGCGCCGAGCACACGATCGACTTTCTCACTTTTGTCTACTGGAAGGGCGAGATCGGTGTCGAAATGGCCGAGGCGCTCGGTGCTCGGGCCAAGGCCGGGGTCCGCGTTCGGGTGCTCTTGGACGCCTGGGGGTCGAGACCGATCGAAAGTCATCTGATCGACGAAATGAAGAAGGCCGGGGTCCAGCTGCGCTGGTTCCGTCCACTTGGTCGGGTTCGCCCTGGCGAGGTCAATCATCGCACGCACCGCAAGGTCCTCGTGGTCGACGAGTCGGTCGCCTTTACCGGTGGCGTCGGCATTTCCGATCTCTGGAAGGGCGACGCGCGCAACGAACACGAGTGGCGCGACACCCACTTCAAAGTCAAGGGACCGGTCGTCGACGGGCTGCGCGCGGCCTTCCTGGACAATTGGGCCGAGACTGACGCGGCCATCTTTGACACTGCGCGCGACCGATTTCCATGTCAACCCATGCCCGGTCAGAGCGTCATCCAGTGTGTACGCGGTGCTTCAGCGATGGGCGGGAGCGATTTGGCGAGTGTCTTTCGGACCCTCTTGCAACTGACCCAACGACAGTTACGCATTACGACCGCCTACTTCGTACCCGACGACGCTCTGACGACGCTTCTCTGCGATGCGGCGGCTCGCGGGGTCACGGTGCAGATCCTGCTCCCTGGTCCCTTCGCCGATAAACGTTTCGTGCAACTGGCGGCCGAAGTGAACTATGAGGGCCTCATCGAATCCGGGGTCGAACTCTGGAACTTTCAGCCTTCGATGATGCACGCCAAGACCATGACCGTGGACGGCCAGGTGGCGAACGTCGGCTCGGCGAATTTCAATTCCCGATCCCTGAACTGCGATGAAGAGATCAACATGGTGATATTTGACGACTCTGTCGTGCGCACCCTTGATCGCCACTTCGATGATGACCTCGAACGAAGTGTCCGGATCGATCCGAGCCGCTGGAAGCAGCGCTCGTTACTCCAACACGTCAAAGAAAAACTCGTCGCGCCACTGCGCCGGGTTTCGTAGGAAGGCCCGCGATGCTCATTATTTTGATCACTCTTGGAACGGTCCTGGTTCCGGGCGTCGCTGCCGGAATCGTGGCATACCGATGGCCCCGGGCCGCCCCCACGGCCCCCAAGATTAGTGTCAAAAAGGTCGAGAGCGAAGCGCGCCGACACCCGCGACTCGTCGCGTTCACCCGATCACGACTCGATCCGGGCTCCGCCACCGGCCTGCTCATGAGCGCCGCGATCTTCGTATTCGTCATAGGTACCGCATTGGTGGCGATCGTGCTCGTCATGATTCACACCAACACCGGTTTCGCGCGACTCGATCGCAGCGCCAGTCTGTTCGGAGCGCACCACGCGACGGCTCTTTCGACGCGGTTCTTGCAGTTCTACACCCAACTTGGGGGAGCGCTGGTCATCGTCCCCCTCGCGGTCATCGTGGTGATCGCCGAAACGATCCGCCAGCGAACGGTCACCGTCGTCACCTTCCTCGCACTGGTCGTTGGGGGACAGTTCCTCGTCGCCAACGTGCTCAAAGCGATTGTCGATCGGGCTCGACCTAATTTCGACCAACTGACCGGATTTTCCGGGCCGTCATTTCCTTCCGGCCATGCCGTAGCGTCCGCCGCATGTTTGGCGGCCTTCGCTCTCGTCATCGGGCGAAGGCGTTCCCTGAAGGTGCGGGCGATTCTCGCCGGTCTCGCCGTCGGACTGGCCACGGGCATCGCGTGCTGTCGCGTGATGCTCGGCGTGCACTGGCTCACTGACGTGCTCGGTGGGTTGGCACTCGGGTGGGCCTGGTTCGCACTCTGCTCGATCGCCTTCGGCGGCTACCAATTGCGATTCGGCGCTCCGGCCAAGACCGCTTTAGAGACCGTCACCTCAGGAGGTCCGGTCCTGGAGCCGCATCATGATCCGACATCGATGGCAGAAGAAGGTCTGAACAAATGAAATTTCGTGCCGTAAGGTTCCGTCGACGAGCCAGACTCGATCTATGGACACTGATCAAGTTGGCGGTGCTCTGTCTGATTGTCGTGCTCATTCTCAAGGCGCTACACGTCCTTTAGAACGTCGGAGCAAATAGAGCCAGATGCGTGAGGGGACCGTAGGGCACTCGAAGGTCAACACTCGTTCAGCAGTTATCTCCGCGGAGCGGTCACGTCCCTTGCCCCACCGATCCTTTCCGGACGCGGCATGGAGATCTCTCGTCAGATGGTTCTCGGTGCCGGAACACTGAACCGTTTGCACCAACGCATCGGCGACACGGTCATGGTCAGTCTGGGAACAAAGAGAGACGCGCCCTATCACCTTGCGCCGACACCGCTGGTGATCGTGGGCACCGCGACACAGCCCGCGGTTGGCTACGAGAGTTTCGTGGCCGAGCACACGTCGATGGGGACCGGGCCGTTAGTGCCACTGAACTTCTCGGATATTGATTTCTCCGGAGGTGACGCGGACCCCAATCTCGACGGTCCGGAACTGGTATTCGTGAGAATGCGAGCGGGGGTGAGCCCGAGCGCGGGTCGCAAGAGTATGCAGCGCATCGCGCACGCCGCCAACCGGGTTACCGCCGCCGATAAAAACGCGTAGGGAAACAAGGTGCTGGGCGTCTTGCGGCCGGCGCAGATCGTCAACTACCGCAGTATCGGCTCGACGCCGATATTTCTCGCCGCGGGACGCGCCACGGGAGCTGTTCTCGCGCTCGGACTTACGCTGACCTCGTCTCGACGGCGTCGGTGCGAATTCGCACTGCTCAAGACATTTGGTTTTACCTATCGACAGTTGGCCTCGACCGTCGCGTGGCAAGCGACGACGACGGCCCTGATCGGCGTCGTGGTGGGCCCACCCCTCGGGGTCGCTATCGGACGTCAACCGTGGTCCCTATTCGCTCGGAGTATTTACGCCGTTCCCGACCCGACGGTTCCCCTACTCGCGGTGATCATGGTCGGCGTAGGTACCGTCGTGTTCGCCAACCTCGTTGCGGTACTCCGGTCGCAACGCAGCCCGCACGCCGATCGCGATCGCGCTGTGAACTTTGTAGTCGACGACGGGCGTTACGTGTCTGCCCCGGTCGTCACCGTGAGGTGCGACCAGCAATTCGGTGTGCCGTATTTCCGGTGAACAGACACCCCGGGTCACTCGATCCGAGGTGTCTGTGTTCTAGAACTGGCTGTAGCGCACGCGGCAGGATTTTCCGTTACGCAAAGTGATGCGAAAGAGGTGGATGCCCCTTGGTGTTCCTTTTCGCACGGTCACGCGTACGGTCAATCGTCTCCCCGTATCGTGAGTCACGCGGGCCGTGGTGCGTCGACCCATGTTGCTAATGATCCTCGGTTGACCGTAGAAGCCGGTCCCCAGGATGGTCACGGTGACGGTTCGACCGGTCCACGCGTCGCCGACCACTCTCGTCGCTCGCAGGGGGACCTTGGAGAGGGCCGAAATAACGAGTGAGCCCGCGGTGTAGTTGTACGTGGTTGCGTAGACGCCCTGATCGGCGCTGGGCGTCACGACCACGGTGGCGTTCGCGGGCAGTGCGAGGTACGTGCCCACGACCGACGGAGCGACGCTGGACGTCGCGTACACCGTCGGAGCGACGCCGGTGTAGGTGAAGGTGTCCTTGGTGACGGTGGCCCGATCGGCCGCCGTGAGCCCGGTTACCACCACCGCGACGTCAACGGGGTGACCAACGGTCACGTTGGTCGCTCGCGCCGCGATCGTGAGAACGCCGGGTGTGATGACTGCGGAGTGAGCACCCGCGTCCGACGTGAGGTAGTCCGTGCCGTTGCCCACGGAGGTGATCGTCGCGTAGTAGGTGTCGCCCGGGGTCAGACCGGTAATCGTCTCACTGCCGGTGGTGTTGCCGGTGACGGCCTTGACCAGTGAGCCGTCCTTCGCCAATCGAATGGTGACGGTGCTCGTTGTGGCGTTGACGTTGCGCGTGAAGTTGACGACGATCGAACTTGGTGAAACGAGGGAGACCGACGGTGCGACCGGCGTGGCCAAGGTCTGGGTCACCGTGATGACCGGCGACTTGGCGAGAGCGGTCTCCGTGCCGGTCGAGGTGGACTTCTCCGTCGCGGTCCACGTCGCGGCGCCGACGCTGGTGGTTGCAGTCGCGCCCGGCCCCTTGGCGGTCTTGGCGCCGTAATTAATGGTGAGGGTGGCGCCGCCGTTGAGGGTCACACCGAGCACGACGATGGTTTGACCGTCGACCGTGACGGTGCCGGTGCTCGCCGTCGTGTAGCCGGCGGACGTTCCCGTCGTTGATGGGGCCGACCAGCCTGAGGGGACCGTGAGGTGGACGCCGCCACTCGACACGCCGCCGGTGGCGGCGGTGTACGTGAAGGTAATGTCGTGGCCGCTCGAGCCATAGCTGACACTCGTGGTCTTGGTCGTCATCGTCCCAGTGCCATTGGCCGCCGCGGCACTCGCCGGACCCGCGACCCCGAGAACCAGTCCCGACGCGATGAGAAATAAGGGGAGCAGCCACTGGCCAAGCGTGCGGAGCAGCTTTGGACGAGGATTAATTGATTCCATGATCGGACCTCCAATTGTTCGCGACATCGTCAATCTGATGATGTCCTTCGATTGCATCATTCGCGGATAGCGAGGTCCGAACCATCGCGAAAACCCTCGTACTTGGGGGTACACGTCATCCTATGGACAATGCCGCGATATAAATCGGCAGCGAAGTGAGGTCTCAGGCAATTCTCAATGTCAGACCAATGAAAGAGGTCGATTCGTGTGCGACGCAACGACAACATTGGGACACCGCCATTTTGACACGGCGGTGTCCGCTCGTGAGCGCGCAATCAAGTCAGGATGTCAAGCCATCACCACAGTTCGATTCTCGCCGACGTTGGCGCGCCGCCCGCGTTAACACAGCCGCGAGAGATTTATTCGGCCCTTAGTGCGAGAGGTGTCAGAGTCCGCGCCGCAACGCGACCGGGTAATGCGGCGACAACGGTGGCAAAGGTCACCTTCGCTGTGACGTGGCGACGTCTCGGACGCTTGGTCGTGACAACCGAATTGGATCGTGTCAAACGCCACGGCTAAGTCGCGAGCAGTGCGAACTGCGAGCAGTTCGCCGGCCGGGACTTGAACCCGGAACCTGTTGATTGAGTGTCAGAGGAGTCACTTGCACCCAACGAGTCAATATTGCTTTTGGGTTGCTTGACTTGCGGTGCTACGTCAAGTCCGTGAGCACGAATTGTGGTCATGTACGAACGATGAGCGATAAGAGTGTTGACAACGGTGTTGACACTTGAATGGAGTGCGAAGAACCTCCTCCGAAGTATCAGGTGCGAATTGTGCCATCTTGCTGCTTCGTCGGTTCAACTTGGATGAGCGGATCCTGTTTGCCCTAGCGAGCCACGCCGGCGATCGGTGACCCATAGATACGGGTAACGACCACGGCCGCACCACCAAACGAAAAAAGTTACAGTTCAGCATGGGTGTCTCTCCCGTGGCTACGACGAATCGCATTTGTCGCTGTGCCAACTTGGACTCTGAGGCCGGAGAATCTTGACGATCAACCGGTTGCGCGTGGTCGTCTCGGTCCTTCGAACCGCCTTCGAGAATCCGGTGCTCCGGAGAGTCGGATTCGCATATTTTTCTTTTCTGGGCGCAGAATACGGGATTTGGATCGCGTTGCTGGTCTTCGCATATGGTCACGGTGGCTCGACCGCCAGCATGGTGATGATATTGATCGAAATCACACCCTGCATCGTGCTGGCCCCATTTATAGGTGCGCTCGCCGATCGTCGACGCCCGACTCGCATGCTGTGCGTGGGGTATGGCTCCCAGACGTTGGCGATTATCGGTGTGGCCCTAGCTATTGCATTGCATGCCCCAACCCCCGTCGTCTTCCTCTTGGCGCCGCTGACAACGCTGACTTTTATGGTCACACGGCCCACGCACGCCGCGCTTTTACCGGCCGTCGTGCGCACGCCCGAAGAACTGACCGCGGCCAACGTGATGGGCGGATGGTCGGATGGAGCGGCGAGTCTCGTGGGCCCCGTAGCCGTCGGCGTCATGTTCGCCTGGCGCGGCGCCTGGCTGGCGGTTATCTCAATGGCCGGGCTGACATTTATTTCCACCGTCCTGATTGCCAGTGTGATCCGCCCCGCTGCGGCGGTCTCGTCCGATCGAGCGGTGATTGAACGTGTAGTTGCCGTGGCCCCGAGGCGCGCTGTGATCAATCGACTAGTCGGTGCACGTGAAACGTTGGCGGCCGTCCGTTCGAGAACGGCATCCAATGTGATAACGACGCTTCGTCACCCTCAAATGAGAGTCCTCCTAACTCTGCAAACCTTTTACTACATGCTCGTAGGATCGCTCGACTTTCTCTGCGTGATTTTGGCGGAGGAGTATCTGCATATGGGGCGCGGGGGTGCGGGCTTCTTGAACGCGGCCGTCGGTGGAGGGTCACTGCTCGCCGGATTCATTACCGCCTTTCTCGTGGGCCGTCGATACATCGCCAATGCCATGACACTGGCCCTCGCGCTCTCAGTTGCGTGCCTGGCGGTCATCGCAACGATACGGAATGTCGGACCGGTGATCATCATCCTCGGCGCCGTCGGGTTGTTCGGTATGGTCTTTAGTGTCAGCGCCCAGACTCTCCTCCAGCGCTCTGTTCCATCGGACTCGATTGCCGGGACGTTCTCGATTCTGGAAGCATTTCTGAACGCTGGTCTCGCCTTGGGCGCGGTGATGGTGCGCATCGCCATGGCGCTAGGCGGCCTCAGGTGGGCACTGTTCGCGCCCGCGATCATCGCCCTCATGTTGATCTCCGGAATGTGGCGCCAGATACACAAGATCGATGCCGCCGCGACGGTGCCCCAGGTCGAAATTCAGTTGCTACGTTCTAATCCGATCTTTGCCGCCTTGTCAGCTCCTTCGATCGAAACACTCGCACGAGGGGTTGAGCGGGTTACTCAGTCCGCCGGCACGGTGGTGTTCACCGAGGGCGACAGCGGCGACTGTTATTACGCCGTCGCCGACGGTCAAGTTTCGGTGACCCGCCTGGGTCGGATAGTCCAGACGCTTTCCAGAGGCGGCGGATTCGGTGAACTGGCGCTCATCCGCGATATTCCGAGAGGCGCGACGGTAACCGCGACGACCGATGTGCTCATGTACCGGATTCGCAAGGAGCCCTTCATTGAGACACTCATTGGGCACGCCAGCGCTGCTTTGGCGGCAGAAGAGATCATTACCGGATACCCGGGAGACCAAGATGCTGATTGAGACGATTTTCGAACCTTCGAGGGGACTACGAAAAATCGACAAAGATGGCGCAGTTAGGACGCGTGAGAGATCATTGTTGACTTGCTACGACGTCCTTCTCACGGCAGCGTGGCATCGATCAACTGTCAGCGTGAGCCCGTCAAGCTGCTAGTGATCTTCCGCGAATGATTCGTTCTATCGATGTCTGGTGCGCCGGGCGGGACTTGAACCCGGAACCAGTTGATTAAGAGCGAGTTCCACACTGTGTTGGAATGTTGAACTGGTTGATGCTGTCTTGAAAATTAGGGCGATCGTGTTGTATTGAGTCGGTCTGGTTGAGCTCGGCTGTTCCGGTGTGTGGGATTTCCCGACGCCTTTCGCGCTCGATGCGGGCGCCGGCCCGGGCCATCGGCCATACGGGTATGGAGATGTCGGTCACGCTCTTTCTTCGGCGATCGAGTTCCCGCCGTCGACCACGAGACACTGACCCGTCACGTAAGAAGCCGCGGGAGAGGCGAGCCAGCAGATCGCCGACGCAACTTCGTCGGGCCGCGCGCTACGACCTATCGGCGTTCTAAGACCCTGGGTGTATTCGTGGGGAGTCTGAGAACCGGTCTCAATCCAGCCGGGAGCGACCGCGTTGACGGTAACTCCTTGGGTGGCCACATGGAGCGCCAGCGCTCTAGCCAGGCCAACCATGCCGGACTTCGCCGCGGCGTATGCCGGCTCAGCTCTCGTAGCCATGACGGGCCCCGTCACGCTCGACACGAATACGAGACGACCCCAACCGGCCATGGTCATCGTCGGGAGGCACGCCTTGGCCACCAGGAAAGTTGTGTCGAGATTGCGAGAGAGGCTCGATTACCATGCCTCGAAGGTCATCTCTTCGATGGCACCGGCTTCTTGAGGTTTGGAGATTGACGTCATGCCGGCATTCTGTATCGCGACGTCGAGCCTGCCCCAATGATCGAGAGCGGATTCGACCAAGGCGGGCGCCGTCGCAGGGTCGGTGAGGTCCCCGACGATTCCGACAGCTTCAGCGCCAGTCGCGCGTAGTTCTTTCACTCGATCGTTAATTCGATCAGTCGTCGATGTGAGGATCACGGCTGCGCCCATTTCGCTCAGCAGCCGCCCGGTGGCGAAACCGATCCCAGTGGGGCTGCCCGCGCCGGTGACGAGGGCGGTGCGCCCGGTCAAATCATAGTTCGAGCTCACTCGACCAACTCGGTGACGGCCTCAGCGAAGACGTCAGAATGGCGGTCAATATCGGACTCTGATGTATCCGGGCACATCAGCGCCATGTTGTGGAAAGGGGTCATCAGGATTCCGCAGTTGAGTGTGTAGAGGTGCATGTACTCGTCAAGTTCGTCGTCCGCCGCCGCCGCCGCCGCCCCGCCGTCACGTGGCGCCGGACGAACGAATCGATATTCCGCTCGAGCTCCGAGTTGAGTAATTGACCACGGCAGGTCAGCCTCAACGATGACCTTCTCTGCCTCAGCCGTGAATTTTGTGGCCATCTGAATCATCCTTGCGAACGCCGTTTCGGTGAGAACCTCGTCGAGCGTCGCACGCATCGCGGTCATGGAGAGAGCGTTGCCGGCGAGCGTCCCGCCGACGCCGCCGACGTCGCCGAGGCCGGCGTCGCCCGTAATGCGTCGGATAACGTCAGCGACTTCTTGGGTCAACCCGTAAGCACCAGAAGGGATGCCGCCGCCGAGCGACTTCCCGATGACGAAGATATCCGGTTCCAAACCATCTCGAGCCGTCATGCCGCCGGGACCCGCTGAAATCGTGTGCGTTTCATCAATCATCAACAACGCCCCGTACTTCGTCGCCAGTGCGCGCACGCCCTGGTGAAAGCCAGGCTGGGGCAGCACGATGCCGATGTTGGTTAAGGCTGGCTCCATCAGAATTGCGGCAACGTCATTGTGCGCGAGTTCGCGCTCAAGAGATTCGAGATCGTTCCACTCGACAACGCGCGTCGTTTCGCGTGGGTCTTGACCTGGAGCAATGTTGCCCGGACGGCTCATGGGTAAGCCGTCGGGACCAACGATGATGAAGGTTTCGTCCACCGATCCGTGATAGCAGTAAGAAAAAACCAGAATCTTTGGTTTACCCGTGGCCAGGCGGGCGAGGCGGATGCCCCATCGGTTGGCGTCCGTCGCGGTCAACGAAAACGACCAGAAGGGCAACCCGAAACGCCTCGCCAGTTCCTCCGCCACCCACTCCGCGTCCTCCGTCGGGAGCATGGTCGTGATGCCACCACGCGTGGCCATTCTGTTCGTTACCGCGCGTATCGTCGGCTCGGGAGAATGGCCCGCCATCGCTCCGGTATCACCGAGGGCGAAGTCGATGTACGTCAAACCATCAACGTCGGTGATCCGGTTGCCCTTCGCTGAGTCGAGCGAAATCGGAAATCCTCCGGACCATTGCGTCATCCACGTCATGGGAACTCCACCGAATAGATGGTCAGATCTACGACTGAGGTCCATTGATCCAGGATGTTCCGCACGGAAGCGAGTCCGCTCCCTTTCTAACAATCCAGACAGGCGGATTCGATTCACTGCAGTCATGTGGAGACTCCCGGTTCCCATTGTCAAACGAGCCGCAGCACCGAACTATTTCGGTGCGGACTTTCACCCTCTGCGGCATGAAGAAATTCGAAGCGACGTTACTACAACGAAGAGGATTCACTCTGTTCGTCAGCGACAGCGCGATTGCCGGCGCAGCGAGAAAGGCCGACGTCCCCTTAGAAGTTCAGTCAACGTAGGTTAGCGGTGCTCGAGCGATCCGCAGTTTGTCGCGATGCGGCGTTGCCCGGTTCATGCGGGACTGTGTCCATTGTTGCCGTACGAAGATGTGAGGCTCACGTGCAGCACACCAGAAGGAACTATGACGTGCGAGGCCCGTTAACCAGATGGCGCCGGCGACGTTTGGAACCGACGTCGCCAGCAATCAGGGAAGATCGCGGGCGATTAGATCGTCGTAGGTCTCTCGTCGTTGGACGACGCGCACGTGCCCGTCGCGAACCATCACGAGCGGTGGGCGCAGGGCACCGTTGTAGTTGTTCGACATCGTGAGGCAGTAGGCCCCAGTGACCGGTACGGCGATGAGGTCACCAACACGCGGCTCGCGCAGCGCGACCGTCTCGATGAGTTGGTCGCCGGATTCGCAGTGTCGGCCCACCAGCGTGAAGTTCTCGCCGCGGCCGACGCGCGTGGCCACCGTGGCGTCGAAGGCCTGGCCGTAGAGGGAAACCTCTAGGTTGTCGCCCATGCCGCCGTCGACGGCGACGAACGAACGGTGCGCGCCGTGCTTGACCGTGAGCACACGATAGAGGGTCATCCCGGCCTCGGCGACCAGAGAGCGACCCGGCTCGATGAGTAGACGCGCGTTGGAGGGCAGGCACTCGCGCGCCGTGGCGATTAGAGCGTCGAGGTACTCCTCGATGGTCGGTACTCGCGAGTCGAAGGTGTAGCGGGCGCCCAGCCCACCACCCAGGTCGTATACCGCGAACTCGCCGAGGGGCGCGATGGCTTCGATGGCTCGCGTGAAGGGTCGCGTGTCCAGAATCTGGGACCCAATGTGCACGTGAAGTCCGTCCAAGCGAAGGGTGTCGCTGTTTCGAAGTCGCGCGATGGCGCGCTGCGCGTCGGCGACGGGGAGGCCGAACTTGGAGTCGATGTGACCGGTGGCGGTGGCCGCATGGGTCGGCGCCGCGATCTCGGGCAGCACGCGTACCAGTACGCCCTGCTCGTCGTGCACCAAACGCTCGAGTCGATCGATATCGTCAAAATTGTCGATTACGATCGTGCCGACGCCGGCGTCGATCGCCATGGTCAACTCGTGGTCGCTCTTCGCGTTGCCGTGCATCACGACGCGTTGGGGATCGGCGCCCGCGCGCAGCGCCATCATCATTTCGCCTCCGCCGGCGACGTCGATGCCCAGGCCCTCCTCGTTCATCAGACGGTAGATGGCGGTTCGCGGGAGTGACTTGGACGCCCACACCACTAGCGAGTTGGGCCAGCGTTCGCTGAAATCATCTCGGTAGCGTCGCGCCCGGGCCCGTAGTGCGTTTTCGTCCACGATCATCGCTGGCGTGCCGAACTCATCGGCGAGGTCGCGTGCGCGCACGCCGCCGATGAGCAGTTCGTCGTGCTCGACGCTCGAGCCGGGGGGGAAGAGTTCGAGAAGCCGGGCCTGTTCGCGCTGGTGCGAGGTGGTTGTCATGGTGCTTCCTCCGTGAGTGAATAATGGAATGTTGATCGACGCGTGTGGATCCGGGCCAGTCGGCTCGCGTGGTCCATCAGCGTGCGCGCCCGGCGACGAGGATGGGTCCGTCGACGAGTTCGCCGCGAACGCCGGTCGCAACGTCGAAGAGGTTGACCGCCGTGCACACGTGACGGGGAATGATGAGCACCTTGTCGCCAATCTTGAGTGGCGTCGTGCTCGACGGTTCGATGACACCCACACCGTGCTCTTCGCTCAAGAATTCCATGGTGAGGTCGTCGCGTCCCACCACTTGGACCCAACCGGGACGGCCCGCGCCGTCGGCGGCTAGGGACTTGGTGCCGGCGTCCAGGACGAAGCGCGTGGGACTGGGTCGGCTGATGACCGTGGCGAGAATTCGCGCCGCGCAAGTGTCCTGGGTGGCGACGCCGAGGTCGATCATGTTGGTGTCGTTGAAGATGTAGGTACCCGGTCGCACTTCGTTCACTCCGAGTCGTAAGAGCTCATCGCGTACCGTGGGCGTCGAGCCCACGCTGATTTCCTCGATCACGATGCCCACCTCGGCGCACGCGCGCCGTGTGGCCACGAGGTCGTCAATTTGTCGTGCGATGACCTGCTCGCGAGCAATCGGGTCGGCGAAACGATAGGCGTGACCCGCGTGCGAGAGCAGGCCAATGACGCGCACTCCCGCCACCTCCGCCACGCGTTGTACGAGTTCCACGCTGGGCGCGCCCGGTGCGCGCCCGAGTCGGTGCAGTCCGGTATCGACTTCCACGTAGACCTCGACGGGTTCGCCCGTCGCACCGGCGAGCGAACCCAGGCCCTGGGCGACCTCGAGCGAGTCCAGGCTCACCAACACGCGCGCGCGTTCACGCAGGACCCGCAAGCGCGACAGTTTCTCGGGGCCGACGAGGGGGAAGGCGATGAGGATGTCCTGAGCACCGGCGTCGGCCATCACTTCGGCTTCACCCAGCGTGGCGCAGGTGAGTCCGGACGCGCCGGCCTCGAGCTGCAGGCGCGCCATCTCGACCATCTTGTGGGTCTTCGTGTGCGGACGCAGGCGTACGCCGGCGTCGCGAGCACGCACGGCCATCTCGCTGACGTTGGCCTCCACGCGATCCAGATCAATCACCAGTGCTGGGGTATCAAGGTCGTTGACGTGCATCAGACCGCGTGCGCCACCACGAAAGCACGGGCGTCACAGTAAGACTTGACGGGGTACATACCCAAAGATACTATCTTTATAATGTCTTTGCGTGAAGTGACGAGCACCTGTATTTAGCGTAACGATCTGAAGCCGAGGGGAGCCGTAATGGGAGATGACCAGGTTGATGCAGGGGGCAATTTCCTGTCGAGGAGGAGGTTCCTCTCGATGGGCGCGGTTTCGGCCAGCGCGGTGGGCGCTGGCGCGGCGCTCGCCGCTTGTGGCAACGCAAACGTCGCGAATGCGATGTCGAACACGACCTCGACCTTGCGAGTGGGATGGACCACACCGCCCGACGTCATGAACCCTTTCACGTTCGCCACGACGGCCTCGAACGAGATTCTCTGGCTGATCTACGACACGCTGATGGAATACAGCCTCGAGCTCGTCCCCGAGCCATCGCTCGCGACCAGGCGAGTCGCGAGTTCCGACGGGAAGTCCTTCACCTACTTCTTGCGCCAGGGCGCGCAATGGCACGACGGCAAGCCCTTTACCGCCAACGACGTCAAATACACATTCGAGATCATGGCTCAGCACAATCTGGGTCAGGCGGCGTGGAGCCTCGCGAACTTCGACTCGGTACAGGTCGTGAATGCGCACGAGGTGACCGTGCACTACAAGTTGCCTCAGGCCCTCGATCCCGCCCTCGCAATTCCGATCGTCCCACAGCACATCTGGGGCGCCATGACACCGTCAAAGATTCTCAGTTATCACAACTCCAATCCGGTGGGCACGGGGCCTTTCAAATTTCGGAAGTGGGTCACCGGTCAGTACGTGCAGGTCGATCGTAACGCTCGGTGGTGGGGTACGGCCCCCGCCGCAAAGAGCATCATCTGGAGCCAGTACGAGAACAGCGACGTCATGGTCCAAAGCCTCGCATCGGGCCAACTCGATATATTGACCGAGGTGCCCGCCGTGCTGTGGAACGGCCTGAAGGGTAAGACCAACGTCGAGCCGGTGGAGATGGAGTCATTCTCCTTTCACCACATCGGCTTCAACGTGTACGACAGCCCTAATTCGAAGGGCAACCCGTTGCTGCTCGACAAGACAATTCGACAGGCCCTGAGCTACTCGCTGAACCGTTCCCAACTCGTGGAATTGGCCCTCGCGGGTCGCGGCATTCCCGGCAGCGTTATTCTGCCCGCCTCCTTTGGCAAGTGGCAGGAGAAGATCCCGTCTTCCAAGCAGTTGAACAACAACCCCGCCAAGGCCCGCTCCATGCTTGACGAGGCGGGTTACAAGTTGGGCTCCGACGGCGTTCGCGCCGACAAGAACGGCAAGCCACTCAGTTTTCGCCTCATCGCGATCACCACGACTCAGGAAGATGTGCTGGCCGGGCAGATCTTCGTGAAGGCCGCCAAAGCGGTGGGCATCACGTTGACCCTGGACACCCTCGATAACACCACTCTGGGCAATGTCGTTTACAACAGTCATCCCAACTGGGACATCTTCATCTGGGGCTGGGATTCAGGCACGCCCGACCCGGACTACCTGCTCAGCGTGCCCCTCACCAGTCAGATCAACAACAACAACGACGTGTTCTATTCCAACAAGAACTATGACGCCCTCTACAATCATCAGGCCGTTGCCGTCGATCCGACGAAGCGTCTTCCGCTAGTGCACGCTGCCGAGAACCTTTACTATGAAGACTGCGCGTACATCGTGATGTGGTATCAGAGTAAATTGCAGGCCTACCGAACAGACACGTGGAAGGGTTGGGTGCCGGCGCGCGGTGGCATGATCTACAACTTCACCAGAGACAACTACCTGAAGATCACGCCGAAGTAGTTCCCGTAGTGAACCCACCCCTAGGGCGACGACACGACAGATGACTGCTCGCTACCTCGGACGAAAATTGGTCACCCTGGGCGTGACCATCTACGTCACGGTGAGTTTTAACTTCCTCCTCTTTCACGTCCTACCCGGTAGTCCGGTCCAGCTGCTCGCGCGCTCGGGGCACTTCAATCCGGCCGCGCGGGCCCAGCTCGTAAAACTCTTTGGACTCAACCACCCACTACTGACCCAGTACGTCATATACCTGCGCGACATGCTCCAAGGTAATCTCGGATTCTCCTACGCCTACAGAGAACCTGTGACGACGGTGCTCGGCGGTGCGATTGGCAACACCGTATTGCTCGTGGGCACCGCGACGCTCGTCACGATCATCGTGGGCGTGTGGCTCGGGGTCCTGGCGGCCTCGCGCGCACACTCACTGCGCGACGCGACGATCACGGTGGGCAGCCTTGGGCTCTGGAGTATGCCCGACTTCTTCACCGGGATGATATTGATCTTCGTGTTCGGCGTGTGGATTCACGCCCTACCGATTTCGGGCCTGATGACACCGGGACTGTCGAACGGGACGTGGGGGCACCTGGTGGACGTGGGTCGCCACCTCATCTTGCCGACCGTGACCCTGGCGCTGGTCAACGCCGCCGAGTTCTCTCTCATCACGCGCAACTCACTCGTCGACGTATTGGTCGAGGACTATATGCTCACCGCACGCGCCAAGGGACTTTCGCGACGAGTCATCGTGTGGCGCCACGCGCTTCGCAACGCGATGTTGCCCATCGTGACGGCGACCGCGCTCTATGTCGGGATGATCTTGGGTGGCGCGATTCAAGTCGAGACCGTCTTCTCGTGGCCGGGAATGGGTCTGCTCATCTACAACTCAGTCGGGCAGCGCGACTACCCGGTGCTCGAGGGCTGCTTCTTGCTCTTCGCCATCGCGGTGATCGCCACGAACTTTGTCAGCGACCTGCTCTACCGGGTCCTCGACCCCCGGGTGCGTCGCACGTGAGCACGCCCGAGGCGACGCCCGGAGCGCTGGCGGAGCTGCCCGAGCGCACCGCCGCGCGCCGCAGCGTGTGGCGAAAACTCTGGCGCGACCCGATGGGTCGATGGGGACTCATCATGTTGGCCGCGGTACTCGTGGTCATCATGATCGGACCGATCATCTTCCCCTTTAACGCTCAGACGTTCGGCTCCTCCGCGGCCTCGATCCTCCAGCCGCCGTCGCGCACTCACTGGATGGGCACCACCGAGCTGGGCCAAGACGTCTTTCGCCAGGTACTCGTGGGTGGGCGCATTTCCCTCTACGTCGGCCTCTCGGCCACGCTCATTGCGATGGTCCTCGGTGCGGGACTCGGACTCATCTCGGGCTACTACGCGGGGTGGCGCGACACGATTTTGATGCGCATCACCGACTTCTTTTTGGTGCTGCCGACGCTGCCTCTCATCATTGTGTTGGCGGCGCTCTTCGGCCAGAGCATCTTCGTGACCAGCTTGGTAATTGGACTCACCAGTTGGCCGCAGACCGCTCGCATCATCCGCTCCCAAGTTCTCTCATTGCGCGAGCGGCCCCTGGTCCAGCGCGTGCGCTCACTCGGGGCGGGAGACCTGCGCATCATGCGTGTACACATCTTGCCGAACGTGGCGCCGCTCATCTTCGCGAACCTGGCGCTCGTGCTCTCGGGGGCGATTCTGGCCCAGGCGGCCCTTGCGTTCTTGGGCCTGGGCGACCCGGTACAGGTCTCGTGGGGCACGACCCTACACAACGCGTTCAACTCCGGCGCCATGAGCGAGGGTGCGTGGTGGTACGTCATCACACCTGGTGTGGGAATCGTGGTGATGGTGCTCTCCTTCTCACTGGTGGGCCACAGCTTGGACCGCGTGCTTAATCCGCTGCGCCAAGGAGGGAAATGAGTCTCTTAGCAATCGAGAACCTGAGTGTGGACTACCGCGTGGGCGAGGGGTCGCTTCGCGCAGTGGACCACGTGAGCCTCAGCGTTGAAGTGGGCGAGGCCGTGGGCATCGTGGGCGAATCGGGATGCGGCAAGACCTCCCTCGGGTTGGCCGTGCCGCTGCTCTTGCCCGAAAACGCATCAATCGCCAGCGGTTCAATCAGCCTGGGTGGACGTGAGTTGGTGGGACTGAGCGAGCGCGAACTCAACACGATGCGCTGGACTTCCGTGGCTTTCGTTTTCCAAGGTGCGATGAACGCGCTCAACCCGGTCCTACGAATAGACCGTCAGATTCTCGAGGCCATTACCACCCACGAGCCAGCGACGTCCGGCCGCGACGCCCAGGCACGTGTCCTTGAACTGTTAGACCTAGTGGGTGTGTCGCCCTCGCGCGCGAAAAGTTACCCACACGAATTCTCGGGCGGAATGCGCCAGCGCGCGATGATCGCCATGGCGCTCGCCTGTCGACCGGCACTGCTCATTGCCGACGAACCCACGACCGCGCTCGACGTCATTAGCCAGGCGCAGATTCTGGCTCTACTCAACTCGCTTCGCCGCGGTGGCGACCTCAGTCTCGTGATGATCTCGCACGACCTCGCGGCGATCAAGCGGGTCTGTGACCGGATCGTGGTGATGTACGCCGGGGTTGTGGTGGAGTCGGGCTCGACCCAGGAGGTACTCGGACGTCGCGGCGAGCCGGCCGCGGCCGCGCACCCGTACACCCAAGCTCTCATCGGTGCTCACCCCGACCTGCACGGACCGCGCACCCTCGCCGTAGGGCTGGCCGGCCACCCGCCGGATCTCTCGCAACCGATTGTGGGATGTCGATTCGCGGATCGATGCCCCTACGTGATGGAGGTCTGTCGAAACGAGACGCCGGTGACGAGCACGCTCGGGCCCGGGCACGTCGCGGCCTGTCACCTCATTCCCCGGACGGCCCAGTGAGACTCGACGAGACCGCCGTGGCCAGCGTGTCGCGCGCGACCAACAACGTGCTCGAGGTGCGCGACCTCGTGGTGCATTTCGCCGGACGAGGGTCTCGACGACGGCGCTCGAATGTGAAGGCGGTCGACGGCGTCTCCTTTGATATCGCTCCCGGCGAGATCCTCGCCCTCGTGGGGGAGTCGGGTTGTGGGAAATCCACGATCGCGTTGTCGGTGATGCGCCTGCTCGTTCCAAAATCCGGACAGATCATCTCGGGTGGCGAGGATCTCGCGACGCTGCGGGGGCGCGCCCTACGCCGCGCGCGCCGTCGCATCCAAATGATCTTTCAGGATCCGTTCGGTTCGCTCAATCCGCGTCAGAGTGTCTACGACACGGTGGTCGAGCCGCTCGTCATTCACCACATTGGTGCTAACGCAATCGAGCGTCGCGCGAGGGTCTTCGAGGCGCTCGACCTCGCGCACCTGCGACCACCCGAACGTCTGGCGACTAACTACCCCCATGAGCTCTCGGGTGGCCAGCGCCAGCGCGTCGCCATCGCCTCGGCCATGGTGTTAGGTCCCGAACTGGTGATCGCCGACGAGCCGGTGTCGATGCTCGACGTGTCGGCGCGGGCGGGAATCTTGCGTTTGATGATGGATCTGCGCGATCGCCTGGGTACGTCGTACCTTCTCATCACCCACGACCTGGCGGTCGCCTGGGTCGTGGCGGATCGGATCGCCGTCCTCTACCTGGGCCGGATTGTCGAGATCGGCGAGGCCGAGGAATTGGTGGTCCATCCGGCGCATCCCTACACGGCGGCACTCCTTAGCGTGTCGGGCGGCGACGACCACGTGCTTGACGACGACGCGACGCGCGACGTGCTGCCCGGTGAGACGCCCTCGGCAGCCAACGTTCCCCCGGGATGTCGGTTTCACCCGCGCTGTCCGCGCTACGTCGAATTGGGTCAGCCCGAATCATGTCGAACGGAGGACCCCGTGCTGCGCGTCGTGCGCGCGGGGGCGTCGCGCGTCGAGCACACCGCAGCGTGCCATTTCGCAACTGAGGAGAATCCGTGAACCCAATGACCACCCCGAACGTGGTGACCCCCGACGAGGCGAGTCATCTCATTAGCGACCTCGTGAGAATCGAATCGGTGACGCCCTGGCTGGTGCCGGGTGGCTCGGGCGAGGCGGCGATGGTGGAGTACTTCTGCGCGTGGGTGGACGACCTGCCCGTCGAAATCGAGGTGCACGAAATTGAGCCGGGCCGACCTAACTTCATCGCGCGCCTGCGCGGAAGCGGTGGTGGACCGGTGTTGTGTCTCAACGCGCACGCCGACACCGTGGGCTACGCGGGTTGGCCCGACGAGGCGCTCGTGCCGCGGCGCGACGGTGATCGGCTCTACGGGTTGGGCGCGGCCGACGACAAGGGGTGCTGCGCGATTGCCCTCTTCGTGCTGCGCGAACTGGCTCGAGGCGGTCCGCTACGCGGTGATCTCGTGGTGGCGCTGGTGGCCGATGAGGAGGGTGTCTCAATTGGGACCGAGCACCTCGTCGCCAACTTGAACGCCGACTTCGCGATAGTGCTCGAGGCCGATGCGCTCCCGAAGGTTGTGGTCGAACACCAAGGTTTCGGATGGCTCGACGTGGTCATGCGCGGACGCGCCGCGCACGGATCGGCGCCCGAAGAGGGTGTCGACGCCATCGTTGGTCTCGCTCAGGTGATCACGCAGCTACACAACTTTGACCTCGAGCACTTCGCGGCGCCACCGACGCCGAAGAACGGTCGCACGGTGTTGCACACCGGGACGATCCGCGGGGGCACCGACTACGCCACCTACCCGAGCGAGGCGGTGCTCGGTATCGAGATCGGTACTCAGCCCGGCGAGACGATGGCCGATCGAGTTCGCGAGATCGAGTCGATCATCGCCGAGGTCTGCGCGAACATGCCGGGCCTCTCGGGCGAGGTGTGCGTGCGCCTGGATCGCGAACCCTTCCTCGCCGAGGGCCACGAGCCGCTGCTGGGTGCTCTGGACGCTGCCGCGCTCGCCCGTATGGGACACGCCCTTGATCCGGTGGGCATGAATGCGTGGACCGACGCGGCCCTGATGCAGTCCGCCGGCACGCCGACGGTGATGCTCGGTCCTCTCGGCGGTAATTTTCACAGCCCTCACGAGTGGGTCTCACTGCCCGACGTGGTCGCTACCATCGACCTGCTGGTCGACGCCGCGAAGCGGCTTCTCACGTGAGAGAACACCCCGAGCGAGAGCGCCTGGCGCGCCTGGTCGCCGATGCGACGGCCGACGTCGCGCGCGAGGCCATGACTTCCTTCCCGCTGCCCGGAGGCGTCATCACGCTGGGCGACTGCGAGGGCATCCTCGCTGAGGCGACCTTTGGTTTCGCCAACCTCGAGCACCAAGTGCCGATGACTGCCGCCTGCCGCTTCGAGATCGGTTCGGTCTCGAAGGTCTTCCTCTCGCTGGTCATCAACCGGTTGATCGAAGACGGCCGTCTCGATCTCGACGAGTGCGTGGCGCCGATCGTACCCTGGGCGGGACTCGAGGGCCGCGACGCCGCGGTGACCGTCATGCAGCTGCTCACGCATACGTCGGGACTCTTCGTGGGAGCCGATACGTTGCCCGACGACCCGGGCGAAATCTGGAACTCGCGCCACGCGCGTGGTACGTCGAGCGAAGAGGTTCGCTTTCACTACTCCAATTACGGCTACCTGCTCTTGGGCGAAGTGGCGCGCGCGCGCGCCGGCAAGCCCGTTGCGCAACTGGTGCGTGAGCAGTGGCTCGAGCCACTGGGCATGTGTGATTCGCTCGCCGCGGTGGCCCAGTTCGAACACACTGAGTTCGCGACCGGCTACTGGCCCGCTCGTCCCGATCGACCTTGGGTCCCCGGTGACGCCCTGGCGCCCGCGACGTGGTTCGAGATCGATTCGGCGAGCGGTAACGTCGTGTCGACGAGTGGCGACATGGCGCGCTTCATGAAGGCCCTGCTGGACGCCAGCGCGCCCGAGAACAGGTCCGATTCGGTTCTCGGGCACGAGACATTCACGCGCATGACCACGATCCTCGCGCCGACTGGTGAACCGACGTACGTCGTGGAGGGCGTTCGCGCCGTAGAGGAGAGTCGCTACGGCCTGGGCATCAATGTGGAGCGCATCGAGGGAAACCTTTGCGTCAGTCACGGTGGCGGAATGGTCGGCTATTCGACGTTCATGCTGGTCGACGTGAGTGCGGGGGTGGGCGTGAGCGTGCTCACCAACGCCAACGGCGACACCCTGGCCTCGCACATACTGGCCCGTATCGCTCACAGCGACCTCGTGAACCGCCTCGAAGGCGTGGGCCCACTCAAGCGCGTTCGCCTGGACGCCACGGTGCTCGCCCACGAGACGGGGGATATCCCCGGTGGCGCGCACCTCGGCTCGTTCGTCGGCGACGACGAGGAGGCGTTTGAAGTGAGTGGTGCGCCGGGCGCGCCGGTCGTGGTGCGCTACGAGGGCGCGACGGGGACGCTGTACTTAATGGCCGGGGGTCGCTACGTCACCGACCATCCGGCGCTGCGCCGTTTCCACCTCGACTGGCACGCCACGCCCGCCTTCGAAGGCTGGACGTACGGCGCGACGAGTTTTCGCCTCGCCGGCGTGACGGCGGTGGCGCGTGCCGTCACGCCCAATCCGCTGGTGGGCCACTACCGCAGCTTTTCGCCCTGGTTCCCGGAATTTCGCGTGATCGAACGCGCCGGTCGTCTGATGATGGTCGCCCCCGGAGGTGTCGAGGGGCCGGACGAGGAAATGGAACTGGTAGAAGTGTCGCCGGGCGAGTACCGCATTGGCGGCGACCCCTGGTTGCCCGAGCGCCTCGTCGAGGGCGCGCGTCGTGACGGCGAGGTCATCTGGTTGAGTCGCGACGGCTGTGTCTACTCACGGTCCTTCAGCCCGTGAGTGGCCTATCGTGTACGTGCGGTACGGGTCGCAATCTAGAGGAGCGCCATCACTCTTTACGAAAAGACCATTGACTTCATTCGCAAGCTGATTGCCGACAACGCTTTGGAGCCGGGCGACCGATTGCCGAGCGAGATCGAGATCGCTTCGATGGCCGGGGTGAGCCTGATGACGGTCCGTCGCGCCATGGCCGAACTCGTCGCCGCGGGTACGTTGAACCGTATCCAAGGACGAGGCACCTTCATTCGATCGAATCGGATCCAAACGGACTCGACGATTATCGGTGGCCTCAAGGAGACTTTGGCTCTGCAGGGGATCCACCTCGCCACCTCGTTGCTCGCACTCGAAGAGACGACCGCGGAGCCCGCGGTCGCGAAGAACCTCGCAATTCCGACCGGTACGGCCATCTGGAAAATCGTGCGACTGCGGCGATTCGACGACGTGCCCGCGGTACGTGAAGTGGCCTACATTCCGCGTATTCTCGCGCCGGACCTCGATACCATCTTCACGCCCGCCGACGAGTCGCTCTACGAGGCGCTGTCCAAGAACTACGGGCTGGCCGAATCGCTCGAGGAGCAGACGTTGGTCGCGCGTCGCGCGAGCCCCGCCGAGGCGAAGGACTTGGGCCTCGGCGCCGACAGCTTCGTGATTGAGGTGACCGGCGTGTCCATCACCGCCAACGGCACGGCCTTCGACAGCTTCGAGATGGTCTTCGTGCCTCACATGTTCGCCTTTCGAATGCGCTCAGCCCCCACGGCCGATCCGATTGACTCGGCCAACGTGGATTCAGCGATCTAGGTTGCCAGCCATCACGATCGTGAGGTCTTCGTGGTCGAGCAGGTGGGTGGCGGGCATGGCGTCCACGCGCTCACCGCGCCGCAGCGTGGCGGCGATCCCGGACTTGCCCTCACCGGCCACGAGCATCAGGACCGAACGTGCCTGACGCAAATCCGCCAGGCCGATGGTGACCGCCGTGGTGGGCCGCTTCGTCGCGGGCTGACCGGCGAAGTTCGCGGCCAAGGTGTCTTCGGCGAGCGTGACGACGTTGGTGCGCGCCGCCACGTCGGCGCCGGGCTCGTTGAAGCCGACGTGGCCGTTTCTACCGACACCGATGATCGCGAGGTCTAGTCCACCCGCTTCGTCCAGTGCTCGGTCGTAGGACTCGAGGCACCGGCGGTCGCTCGAAGGGGTGAGGGCCTTCACGACGGTGCGTGCGTTGAACACGAGCGGTCCCAGTGTCTCGCGCAGGAACTCGATGAAGCTCCCTTCGGGGTACGAGGGGAGGTCGACGTACTCGTCGAGCATGAAGACCGTAGCCTCGTCGAGAGAAAAACACCCACGTTCGTGCTCGTGGGTGAGTAGCTCGTAGAGCCCGAGCGGTGTTGAACCGGTGGGCAGCGTGAGGGTCAGAGATGGATCGCGAGCGACGCGCTCGTGAACCAGTTGGGCCGCGGTGTGGGCGAAGTCGAGAGCGTCGGCGGTGGTGATGAGGTTCACGTGATCTTCCGAGGGGTGTCGTGAACGGTGACGTCGAGCGCGAGGTACGCCTCGGCGCGTGCGCGCAGGGCGGTCTGCGCGCCGAGGTCAAGTCGTTCGAACGAGGCGAACGTGATTGGCTTGTCATCGCGGGGCTCGCCCAGCGCGTCGAGGGCGATCAGGGTTGCGCCGAGCATCGAGGGGCTCTGGTGGGCGAGAGCAATGACCGGTTGGTCGACGAGGGCCTGCACGAGCGTCGCGCCGAGATGGAGGCTGTTCGCGCCCGTGAGCGACACGATGCGCGTGGCATCTGTGGAAGGTTCGAGTACGCGCAGGCAGCGTAGCGTCTCGAAGGCGATTCCCTCAAAGAGCGCGAGCGCGAAATCCGCACGCGTCGTCGCGAGCGAGATCCCGGTCAGTGCACCGTGCAGGTCGCTACGCCACAGTGCGCCCTGCTCGCCGCCGGCGAGGTAGGGGAAGAAGCGAAGATCGTCGAGCGGTGATCGGCGTGAGGCGGCGAGCGCTTCGAATTGCTCGTTGGTCACCGCGAACAGGCGCGCCAGCCACGCGAGTGACGATCCCGTGGCCAACAGGTCCATCTCCAGGGCCTGCCGCTCGGGAGTGACGAGTGGCGTGATCAGTATCGGCTGCGTTGGTGTCGCTCGCGTCGCGTCGGCCAGAATCGCGGTGGAGGATCCGTCGATGATCGAGATCGACTCGCCGACGCGCGAGCTCACGAAGTGGTGGGCGCAAACCGAGTCGGCCGCTCCCACGAACACGGGTGTCCCCGAGCGAACGCCGGGCAACAGTGTCGCGCCGAATTCACTGAGTGGCGCGGCGAAGGAAGGGTCGACGACCTCGGGCAGCGCGTCGGTGTCGACGCCCCACACGTTGCTCAGCTCATCGCTCCATGTGCGTGTGGCGAGCGCGTAGTTGCCGTACCCCGAGGCCGTCGAAGGGTCCGTAACTAGTCTCGCGGTGAGTGCGAAGTAGAGGTAATCCTTGGCCGAGAGTATCGTGGCGGTCGCTGCGCGCTCCTCGCGCGTGCGTCGTAAATGCATTGGGATGAGGTATCGACCGTCGATGGGGGCTCCCGAAATCTCTGAGATCCGGCGTCGCGTTCGCTCGTCGAACATGGCGGTCACCAGTTCGTCGGCGCGCGCGTCCTGCCAAGTGACCGCGTGCCCCAACACGTCACCGGATCGCGTGATCGCCACCAGGGTTGGCATCTGGGCGGTGAGGACCACGGCCTCGACGTTCACTCCCGCGTCACGAATCGTGCGCTCGACCGAGGTGCGCATGCTTGCCAGCCATTCGTCGCATCGTTGCTCGGCCATGCCCGTCGTGGTGGCGATGGTGGGGTAGGTGGCCGATGCGCTGGACCGTACGCGCAGCGAGGCGTCAACGACCCCGGCCTTCACGCGCGACGTCCCTAGATCGATGGCGAGCACGTGGCGCGGGGTCACTCGCTTAACTCAGACTGGGACCCGCGCGCACGATCAGCGCGTCGAGGCTGGCGTCCGCTCGTTCGAGGGTGGCGTCGATATCGGCGTTGCTGTGGGCGAAAGACAAGAAGAGGTTCTCCAAGTGTCCCGGGTGAAACAAGACGCCGCGATCAATCATCTCTTCCCACCATATTCGGAAGATGTCGGCGCGCGCGTGTCGCGCGGCGTCGCGGTAATTGCGAATCGGCGCGTCGGCGAACCAGACCTGGTACACCGGACCCATGCCAACGACCGATCCGGGGATCGACTTGTCCACAAGCAGTTGCGCCAGGCCCTCACGGAGGCGGTCGCTGCGTCGATAGAGGTCGTCGTAGGACGCGTCGTTGGCGAGAAAGCGCAGCGCCGCGAGCGCCGACGAAACGGCGATGGTGTTACCCGAGTAGGTGCCCGCGATTGAGACGCGCCCGTCAGCTGCCAGGTCCATGATTTCGCGTTTACCGCCCAGGGCCGCAACGGGGAAGCCGCCGCCGAGTCCCTTGGCCATCACCGTGAGGTCCGGCATCACACCCAAAGCCGCCTGCGCACCGCCGAGCGCAATGCGAAAGCCCGTGATCACCTCGTCAAAAATCAACAGCGCACCGTAGCGCGAGGTGATCGCGCGCAGACCCTCGAGGTATCCGGGTTCGGGCAGGATGCAGCCGGTGTTGCACATGATGGGTTCAGTTATTACCGCGGCGATCTCGTCGGGCTGATCGGCGAAGATTCGTTCGATCATGGCCAGATCGTTCCACTGGGCGATGATGAGGGACCGCCCCATCTCAGAGGGCACGCCTGGGCCCTGGGGCAGCGCGACGGGCCGGTCGTCGGGACCCGCCATATCGAGATCGGGATGCTTGGACCAGTAGATGCCGTCGGAGAAGCCGTGGTACTGGCCCTCGAAGCGAATCACCTTGGGGCGCTTGGTGAAGGCCCGTGCCAAGCGCAACGAATACAGCACGCCTTCGGTACCGCTGTTGACGACGCGCACGCTCTGCACGCTGGGAATCGCGTCGACTATCAACTGCGCGAGGTCGATCTCGTCCTCGCTCGGTAGCGCGAAAACGGTGCCGGCGGTGGCGATGCGTTCACACACCGCGGCCGTGACGCTCGCGGGTCGGTGACCGAGCAGCATCGGACCGAGACCCAAGAGGTAATCGATGTATTGGTTGCCGTCCACGTCGACTAACTGTGATCCAGTGCCGTGGTCGACGAAGATGGGATGGGGATTCCAACCCGAAAAGGCGGCGCGCGCGGTGGAGTTAACGCCTCCTGGGATGACGTCAAGTGCTCGAGCGTAGAGCTTGCGTGAGGTGGTGTAGCGCTCCGGGTGAATAAAGTTGTCGGTCACATAATCCCCCAAGGTCTTTATAACGACATAATAACTATATCATCTGAAGCGCTGTGCCCGCTTCGCTCTTGGCAAAAGTGGTGCGATTCGTCGACCCGGCACCCATTCTTGAGGGCTGACACTGGTGTGACTGGCACACCAACGAGTTGACGTGACCCTCTATTGTCAGACCGAGCTCATTGTTCATTGAGAGGAGAGCCCGTGTCGCAAAATATGGTTGAGGCAAGTTTGTACGTCGACGGTGAGTACGTCGACGGTGCTGGACCAGAGCGCTACGAGGTGATCAGTCCGGTTACTGGCAAGAGAATCGGCTCCGTGCCCGTACCCGTTGCATCCGACATCAACGCCGCAGTGGCGGCGGCAAACGGGGCCCAGCAAAAGTGGGCCCAGGTCAACGTGTGGGAACGCGCCAAGGTCTGTCACGCGATTGGCGACGCCATCAGCGCGCGACGCGACGCGCTCGCGCGGCTCCAGACCCTTGAGCAAGGTAAGCCGCTCACCGAGTCCCTAGCCGACGTGGATGAGTCAGCGACGCTCTTTCATCTGCATGCCGAGGACGCGGTGAGGATGACCGGTGAGACAATCGCATCCACCGATTCGCACAAGCGGATGTGGACGTTCTACCGTCCGGTCGGCACGTGGGCCATCATCACTCCCTGGAATTTCCCGCTGCTCATGTTCGCCGAATTCGCCGCTCCGGGACTCGCGACGGGGAACTCCCTCGTCGTAAAGCCGCCTGCGCACACCGCCTTTACTGTGCTCGCCGCGATGGAGGTCCTGCGAGAGGTCGGCTTGCCCGACGGTCTGGTGAACATCTTGCCGGGCGAGGGGGCGACCGGACACGCCATGGTCACGCATCCGGGGATTGACGCGATTGGATTCATCGGATCATCCACGACCGGAGAAAAAATTCAATCGGCAGCCGGGCTAAAGCGTTCGATCATGGAGTGCTCGGGCAACGGTCCCTTGATCGTGCTGGACGACGCCGACCTCGAGGCCGCTGCAACGGCCGCCGTCTATGGCGCCTACACGTGCTCCGGTCAGGTCTGCTGCGCGACTGAGCGTGTGCTCGTCCACGAGCGCGCACACGACGCTTTTGTCGAGGCGGTGCTGGCGGCGGCCGATCAAGTCCGTCTTGGTGATCCCTTCGACCTGACGACGACGCTCGGACCACTCAACAATGAATCGGTGGCAGCGAAAATGGACCGTCACGTGGCAGACGGGGTCCAGCGCGGCGCCCAGATATTGCGGGGAGGGCATCGAGCACCGGATCGACCCACCAACCTATTCTACGAATTCACCGTGGTTGACCAAGTGCCGCTGGAGAGCCTGCTCAGTCGGGAGGAATCGTTCGGACCAGTCGTACCGATCATCACCGCGGGTTCGGACGACGAGTTATTGCGTGTGGCGAACGCCGACCGTCTCGGTCTTCAGGCGGCCGTGTTCACGAGTGACATCACCAAGGCCTACCGATTCGTCGAGGAACTAGCCGCCGGGCAAGTGGTAGTGAACGACAGCACTTGCTGGTGGGACATCAACATGCCCTTCGGCGGAGCCGGAGGACGGAGCACTGGCTGGGGTCGCATTGGTGGCAAACAAACCCTCATCGGAATGACCGATTTGCGCACGGGAGCAATCACCATCTGATTTGGAAGGGATGTCGATGCTTCGGGGAGCGTAACGAAAGAGATCCGGAGAGACGTCGCTTTCAGATTCGACGTCAGGGAAGATCTGTCGAGATCGACCTAACCGGACAGACCTACTGTTTGCGTCCCTCTCTTAATCAACAGGTTGCAGGTTCAAGTCCCGGCCGGCGCACCAGAAGCGCACCAGAAGCGCACCAGAGGAACGTGAAAGTTTGTTCTCGTAAGTCCCAACGATCGCGACTTCTACGAGCTCGACGAAGAAACTCACGCGAGGAGAAACGGCATCGCTGCTGTGACGAGGACATCAGCAATGTGTATCGCAAAGGTACGGGCGCGCAATTCTGACGGCCCTTCGACGCGGCAGTAACGGGACTTGTCTCGATCAGAGAATCAAAAACATCGCGAGTCCTTGCGAAGTCAACACGCATCCGAGGGCGCCACCGCGCGCTCCTTCCATCGCCAAGGATCCGAGTGGATATCTTTTCACGCACATCAACCCCGTTGGTTTCTCATTCAATTCTTACTCCCGCGTAGTGACCCGTGCGCTTGACGCCCACCTTAGCGATGACGAACTCCTCGCGGACTCGAGTGATCGACGAGTCTTCTGCGTACTTGGGATGTTGGCGACCCACCTCCTGGGAGTTAGTGGTTTCTGAACATCTCCACTTTGCTCCCAAGGACTCATTCCCTCAACGAACTTCTGTTAACAACGTTCGTGGTCAATACAGCTAGCGCACGTTGACGGTCGAATGACTTTTTCAATCAACAATTACGCTTCGAATGACGGCTACGCTCCCACGGACATTGCGTTGTGATCTTCGCGATCGAAGTGACCTCTAGAAGAGTGCTCATGGCAGAAGAACGGAAGGTTGTGGTAATCACGGGCGCCTCAGCCGGCGTCGGACGAGCGACGGCTCGATTGTTCGCCGAACACGGATTCGACGTGGCCCTGCTCGCGCGTGGCCGTGTTGGTCTGGAAGCGACGGCGAAGGAGGTCGAGGCGGCGGGTGCTCGATGCCTAAAGGTCCCCACCGACGTCGCAAACTTTGATGAAGTGGATCGTGCCGCGACGCGAGTAGAAGATGAGTTGGGCCCCATTGATGTCTGGGTCAACAACGCGATGACCACCGTATTTGCCCCGTTACAGGACGTGGTGCCAGCTGATTTTGAGCGTGCGGTGCAGGTGACCTTCCTCGGACAAGTGTGGGGAACGAAGTCAGCTCTCGCGCGCATGCGCCCGCGCGATCGGGGGACGATCATCAACATCGGATCTGCGCTCTCGTTCGTCGGGATTCCCCTGCAATCCGCCTACTGCGCGTCGAAGTTCGCCTGTCGCGGTTTCTTTGAAGCGGCCCGGGCCGAATTACTTCATGAAGGCAGCAACGTTCGTATGTGTATGGTGCACCTTCCCGCGGTCAACACACCTCAGTTCGACTGGTGCGAGACGACCATGGATCGCCATCCCCAACCCGTCCCGCCGATCTATCAGCCCGAAGTTCCCGCTCGTTTCATCTTGGACGCCGCACTCGACGGTCAGCGATCGCGAATCGTCGGGTCGTGGAACAAGATGCTCGTACTCGTGGACAGCCTTTTTCCGAGCGTCGGAAATCAGTATGCGGCGCTCGGAGCGTGGGACAGCCAGTTAACTGAGCAACTCGTCGCGAAGGACCGGCCGTCGAATTTGCGCCAACCAGTAGACGCGAAGAAGGACCACGGCGCTCACGGTATCTTCGACGACAAAGCCCACGGAGTTTCCGGTATTTCGTTTTTGCGCAGCCTTCCCATGACGGGGGTCACGTTCGCCAAGGCATGCGGGCGTGCGTTTCGAGAGGCGAAGGCTGTTCGAGCATCAAAGACCGCACGATTAAGCGCGAAT
>Ga0208357_1000482_pt1 | contig 32548 bp, 26 predicted proteins | sample NGESurdeep092012_6_FD_184487 | JGI IMG/M metagenome (GOLD analysis project Ga0208357, IMG submission 184487) | Arctic peat soil microbial communities from Barrow, Alaska - NGEE Surface sample F52-2 deep-092012 (SPAdes) | ecosystem: Environmental > Terrestrial > Soil > Wetlands > Peat ...
AGTACTGGGACGGATGGTTTGATCACTGGGGCGATGTACATCAGCTTCGGCCTGCCGAGCCGCAAGAGCGCGAGATCAAGTGGATGATGGATCACGGCTACAGCTTCAACCTTTATATGGCGGAAGGTGGAAGCAGCTTCGGGTGGATGAACGGAGCGAACAGCAATGGCAAGAATTACGAGCCCGATACAACGAGCTATGACTATGACGTACCCATCGACGAACGCGGAGGCCTGCGACCAAAGTACTTCGTCCTTCGCGATTTGATTGCCAAGTCTGCGGGTGTGACGCTCCCGGCGCCTCCTCCCCCGACCCCAACGACCGTTTACCCCATGCAGAGTGCGTTGGAGAGTGCATCGCTGTGGGAGAATCTGCCCGCACCGCGCCTCTCGAAGACGCTGCTGAGCATGGAGGACCTCGACCAGGCCTACGGTTACATTCTTTACACTACCGTTCTTCCAGCGCATCCGCATGGCGGTCTTGATATCGACTCCGTTCACGATTACGCGAAGGTCTATGTGGATCACAAACTCGTTGGAACGCTCGATCGAAGGCTCGGCCAGAATAGTGTCCAGATGCCTGCGGGAGTGGCGGGGAAAGAGCTTGAGATCCTGGTCGAAAATACCGGACGCGTGAACTACACCGTCGTCATGCGGGGAGAGCGCAAAGGGATCACGTCCAGCGTGACACTGGGTGACGAAGAGTTGCGGGACTGGAAGATCTACTCACTTCCGATGAGCGAACCGGGAAGCATGAAATATGAAGCTCGTTCGTGCACCGGGCCCTGCTTCTTCAGGTCGAGACTCACGGTCCCTCCCATACCAACTCCTCCGTTGGATACGTATCTCAATACCACCGGGATCAACAAGGGGATGGTCTGGGTGAACCAGCGCCCCCTGGGCAGAGCCTGGTACATCGGTCCGCAAGGAGCACTCTATCTGCCGGGAAGCTGGCTCCACGAAGGCTCAAATGAGGTCGACTTTTTCGATCTCGAATCGACCGGCGTGGATCAGATTGGGGCGCGTTTGTACCCGATCTTCTTCGCCCCACCAGATCTGTCCGCGGACGCTCGATCGACGCCGGAAGATTGAAGAGCCACGCAACCACCGCAGAAATCAAAAAGAAGGCCAGCCTTTTCCGGCTGGCCTTCTTGTAAATCATTGATTCTGAAGTATTGGTGCGGAGGAGGGGACTTGAACCCCTATGCCTTGCGGCGCTAGCACCTCAAGCTAGTGCGTCTGCCAATTTCGCCACCTCCGCATGGAGCCTGCTGGGCACAAATGTGCTGCAGGGGCGCGTGTAATCCGAAATTGAGTATAGCATCCCGATCGGATCGGGGCTCGATAGTGTGATCGCAGAGGTGCGCTAAACTGAATCGCAGAGGACCCCTCATGCGTACGAGAAGTTTACTGATCCTGATCGTCGGAATCGCGGGATTTGCCGCGGCGCAGCAGCCAGCTCCATTGATTACACAAGCGCCAGCAGGAAAGTGGGCGATCGTCCTGCATGGTGGCGCGGGAGTGATTGAACGGTCGTCGATGACGCCTGGGCGCGATGCATCCTACCGCGCGGGGATGGACCGCGCGGTCCATGCAGCGGCGAAGGTGCTTGATGCGAATGGATCGGCGGTGGATGCGGTTGAGGCCGGACTACGGGTGATGGAGGACAATCCACTCTTCAACGCCGGCAAGGGAGCGGTGTTTACAGCCGACGGCAAAAATGAGTTGGATGCCGCGATCATGGATGGCAAGACGATGAATGCAGGGAGCGTTGCGGGGGTGACTCGCACAAAGAATCCGATCTCGTTAGCCAAGGCGGTCATGCAGAAGTCGCCATTTGTGATGCTCAGTGGGTCTGGTGCTGACAAGTTTGCGGCAAGCGTGGGACTGCAGCAGGTCGACCCGTCCTATTTCTTTACGGAGGAGCGTTGGCAGAGCCTGGTGCGGGACTTGAAGAAGGAGGGGTTGCCGATTCCACCCAGGCCGGCCGGCGTGCCTCCTGCGCCAACGAAACCGATCGCCCAGCTGGAAACGCCGGACGCGCACAAATGGGGTACGACGGGTATCGTGGTGCGTGACAGGGCGGGGAACATCGCCGCAGGCACAACCACCGGCGGCTTAACCGGGAAGAGGTTTGGACGCATAGGGGATTCGCCGATTATTGGTGCAGGGACGTACGCGTCCAACCAGTCGTGTGGTGTGTCGGCGACGGGCACTGGCGAATACTTTATTCGACTGACCGTGGCGCGGACGATTTGCGCGCTCGTGCAGTACAAGGGCATGCGCCTGCAAGCGGCGGTGGACAATGTGATTCATGGCCAACTGACAGCGATGAAGGGCGACGGCGGAGTGATCGCGATGACTCCGGATGGACAGATCGCCTGGGGATTCAATACTCCGGGAATGTTCCGCGCAAGGTTGGTTGAGGGCGGCGCAGTACAGATGGGAATCTATAACGACGAGCAGTAGCTAGAAGTAATGAAGGAGGTCGGCGAAGGTTCCGACCTCCAGCAGCCGTTCGCCGGCTGCGAGCGGGTCTACAATGTCACGCTCCAGAACCCACGTGAAATCGTGCGGAATGAAGACGGCATTGAGACCTGCGGCGAGCGCGGGGTTGATGTCTGACTTGGCCGAGTTGCCGATCATCCACGTGGAAGATGGCTCGAAGTCGTACTGGTGAATCAGCTCGCGGTAGGCCTCGTGGTGCTTTTCGGCGAGCACCTCGACGGTGTTGAAGAGGGGGCGCAAACCGGAACGCTCCAGCTTGCCTGTCTGTTCGAGGATGTTGCCCTTGGTGACGAGGATGAGCTCATGGCGCTGTTGTAGTTCTCGAAGGGTCACCTCGACGGCGGGTAGCAGCTCGATCTCATTGGAGGCAATGGCCTCTGTAAATGAAACAATGCTGGCGTGATGCTCAGGAGTAACAGCGGATTCGCTCAGTTGCTCGAAGCAGGCAATGAGTGAGCGGCGGAAACTTTCGACGCCGTAGCCATGGGTCGCAATCGTGGCACGCTCGCAGGTATTTAGATGCTCGCGGACCTCGGCGGGAGTGTGGACGCGGTGGTCCAGATAGGAGATGAACTCAGCGATGGCCCGCTCAAAATAAATATTGTTTTCCCACAGCGTGTCGTCGGCATCGACCAGCAGAGTCTGGTGGGTGCGGCGCGGGCGGGACAGAGCGAATGGCAACGTACTCATCAGTCCATTCTAGCGGCGATCAGCCTGGAAGTTTTCGAAGTTGAATGGTGAATCCACAAGTTCGAGGAGCAAAAGCAAAGAGAGCCGCTCAGTGAACGGGTCTCTTTGATCATTCTTTTGCAGTGGTGGTTAGAACACGATGCGAGCGCCGAGCTGCACCTGCCTTGGAAGGCTGTTGGCGTACGTTGAGGTGATGTACCCAAAGTTACCCGCCGTAGCACTGGTGACATTCGGCGCCGCGAAGATCGGGTGATTGAGCGTATTGAAAGTCTCGAACCGCAGTTGCAGATAAGCGCTGTTCGTAAAGTGGAAGTCCTTCAGGATCGAAGCATCCAAGTTGTTGAAGCCGTCGCCCCGAACCCACGACAGTGTTTGTGGCAGCGTCCGGTAATGGTCATAGTACTGGCCATTGATGAAGGTGGATCCATCGCAGGCACCGGTCGTCGGGCATGCAGTGGAATTACCCGTAACGAACTGGCTCGCGTTCAATGCTGGAGTTCCAGAGCCAACCACGGATGTATTCCGTGGTTGATTGCTGATCTGGCGCAGCGTTACGCCAGGCTGAAGTGGAATGTCGGCAGAGAATTCGATCGGCGCACCGGTCTGGAACTGGAACACTCCGTTGACCACGAAGCCACCCAGGATCTCATTCATCACCCGGCTTCCACCGAAGGCAAACATCTTGCCACGGCCAAAGGGAAGTTCGTAGGTTGCGCCCACGGTGAAGTGATGCGTGTGATCGAATGGCGATATGCGATGCGTCGGGCCGGAATCCTCATCGTTCAAGTACGTGTCCGCCTCGGTCAACTTCGAGAAGCTGTAGTTGGCGGTCAGCGTCAACCCGTGCTTCTCTCGCTGTTCGATATGCAGGATCACGCTGTGGAAGTAGGACTGCCCAGCCGTGATGTTCTGGCTCAGAATATTGTTCGTTCCGAACTGAGGATAGGGCACGAGCAGGCTGCTCAGAGATACAGTTTTTCCATTTGCAGAGCCCCCGTTCGGAAGCAAATTGTAGAACGGGTTTGATACCGTCGCTCCATATGCTTTTGACATTGCCTGATTCCGGTAAGGCGTTGTCGAAAGATACTGCTCCTGGGTTGCATTGAGGTTCTGCTGTGCGATCGGAAGATGCAGGGCATGATTGCCTACGTACAGCGCCTCAAACATGGTGCTGGGGGTAAGAGATTGCTGGAACCCGATATCCCAACGCTCTGAATACGGATCATGTTCCACGGGAGACAAGAAGCTGATTGCCTGACCAAGGAAGGTGCTCGCTCCCAGCGACGATCCCGCCGGTTGCTGAAAGCCAGCCGGGAAGGGATTGCTGAAAGTATTGGCTGGCGTTAGATAGTTATCATTCGATGCCGTATAGGTTGTCGTCGCGCTGAAGCCTTCCTGGTTGGAGATTGCAGTCGAGGAAGTAACTCCCTGTGCGTTCAGATTGGACACTGTTTCCGGCTGGACAAAGATTCCGAAGCCGCCGCGGATGACCGTCTTGTCGTGGAACACCGCGGGACTATAAGAGAAGCCGAAGCGTGGGCTCACGAAGCCGTTATTTGTCTGGTAAGGCGCGCCTCCGTTTCCGTTGGGGAAGGTGAGTCCACCGAGCGTGTTGAACCCGCTCACCGGCACTGTGGAAGTTGGCTTCGCAGCATATGCTGCTGCGGCGGCCGCCGAAGCGGAGTTGATTGCTGTCGGATTGAAACCATTGACCGTGCGACCGAACTTTTCGCCGAAAGGCGTATCAATGTCGAACCGCACTCCTAGATTGAGGGTGAGACGATCGTTCACTCTCCAGTCGTCCTGCACGAACGTTCCGAAGTAGTAGTTCCGATAGTCTGCCTTTGCTCCCAGATCGTAGCTGCCTGAACCCGGCAGACCGAATATGAAGTCTGCGAGATCGCCGCCAAACGACTGGCTTGCCGAACCGGTACCTGCCGTGACGAAGTTCGAGTTGAATGTAAAGGTGCCTGATGAGTTGCCGTAGTTCGTTACCCGAAGGCGATACTGCCGTCCATCGAAGCCGATCTTCAGAGTGTGATGTCCAAGAATCTTTACGACATCAGCAAATGCCTGGTAGCTGGTTGTTGGATCGATTCCTGAACCTGTTGCTCCGAGGCATTGAAAACTGGAAACATTTCCGCAGCTGCCGCCAGTGTTGAAGTTAATGTAAGGCAGTTGCAGAAACTCGCTGGCACTTTGCATGTTCGAAGGCAGTCCTACTGATGCGGGGCCGTAGACTGACGCCGGGGTTCCATGCACCTCGTCGAAGTATGTCCAGTTGAAGCGGGTATCGAGAATCGTCGTTGGACTAATCGTCAGAACATTATCCAGGGTGCTACCGAAGTTCTCGCGCAGCAGAGAAGTTCCGGTGATGCCATTACCAAAGTAGTCGTTCTTCACTTGGGTGCGGTTGTTGTGACGAAAGTCGAAGAAGACATGATCGCGTGAGCTAAGGTTGTAGTCCAGACGACCGAACTCGTTGTTGTAAGTGTCCGCGCTCGGAGCGTTCGAAATGTAGTTGTCCTGGCCGCTCGCACCCACGCCGTTCGTGTTGTTGGGTAGAGGAATCAGGCTCAAATACTTTGCTGCAACCCCGTTGATCGGCGTTTGCGCCGCCAGCAGTTGGTTGTTGGCAATGGGCGAACGTGTGATCGTCGTCCCACTCTCTGTCGCGGTAAATGGGTTGTAAATCTGGTTTGGATCCTTGGTTCCGTCACTACAAGTTGCCAGGCCCGACGAATCGACTGTATAGGCTCCGGTCTTGCATCCTGCGGTGAGCAATTGCGAAAAGTCGCCGCTGCGTTCTGCTGCGGTTGGAACTGTAGTTGGGTAGGTGTTTGGCTGCGAATCCTTCAATCCTTCAAACGCAAAGAAGAAGAATAGTTTGTCCTTTCCGTTGTAGAGCTTCGGAAGGACGACCGGACCGCCTATAGTGCCGCCATATTGGTTGAAGTGCGTTACTTGTAGTTTTACCTTGCTGCGATCGTTGAAATAGGTGTTTGCGTCCAGAGCGGAAAGCTGCGAAAACTCATATGCCGTCCCATGCAGGCGGTTGGTTCCGCTCTTGGTCACCTGGTTGACTACGCCACCGATGGTATGCCCGAAGCTTGCATCGGTATCAAAGGGGTGAATCGACACTTCAGACACACTGTCCTGCGACGGGTTGTACGCAACCGCTCCCAGCAGAGTGAGGTCGGGTGATCCGTCCAGCAGGACCTCGCTTACCTGATTCGGGGTTCCTCCAATGCTCCACGAATTTGCAGCATTGTTATCGAATGGATGAACCAACTGTGGCGCCGCCGTCGAAATGACACCCACCGACAGCTCGGTCAATACAGCCGGCGTGCGTCCATTGAGTGGTAGGTCCTCTACCGACTTCGTCGAGATGACTGAGCCTACCGAAGCGTTCGCCTGGTCCAGCAGTGGAGCAGCAGTCGTAACGGTCACGGTCTGCGACGCTTCTCCTACTGCCAGCGTCACATTCACGATCGGATGTTCCTGGGTTTGTAGCGCGATGTTATTTCGTACCGTCTTCTCAAAGCCCGGCATCGTCACCGTAACCGAATAGTCGCCTGGCAGAAGAAACGGAACGACGTACTGACCATCGTTGCCACTCTTGGTCTGGTTCAGGGTTCCGGTTCGTGTCTCGCGAACCACCACGGTCGCTCCTGGTACCACCGCCCCGCTTGGATCGGCGACGACACCACTAATTGTGCCGCGGAACTCTTGCGACAACGCAGCTATCCCTAGAAACGTGGCCATAAATAGGCACAGCATTGCTAGACGGCCTACTCGATAAAGCTTTACTCGGTTCATTCTTTCTCTCCACTAATGTTTATTCGTGCCGACAAAAAGCCGCCTTGGCAACCTGGATCTGCTCTTTCAGAGACCTGTGGCAACGTAGCCAAATGATGTGACGAATAATAGTCTGATCGATCAAGACTCGTCAACAGCGAGGTTCAATAGCCGGAGGAAAAGTTGACCCCACACATTTCGCTTCCTAATGTCGTATCAAGAAGGCGAGCTACTGTCCCTTCGACAGAGACGGATCGCACCCACAGGAGGCGCGCATGATCAGGTGTCCAGCCAAAGTCACCTGCACAGGGCTCTCCTTGCTTCCGTTTGTCCGCTTCAATAGTTGTTCCACGGCGATCTTTGCAAATTGCTCTGCAGGCTGTGCCACCGTGGTGAGGGAGGGGTCCAGGAAGCTGGCAAACTCCAAATCGTCGATTCCGATGAACCCAATCTGGTGGAGTTGGATATTACGATCCCGCAAGGCGGAGAGGATGGCGATGGTGACCGAATAGCTCATCGACAAAACAGCGGTTGCACGCGCCCGTTTACGCGTTAGCGCGAGACACAGCTCCCGCTTAAGCTGTTCAGCGTCCCTCCAGATAATCGTTTCCACCTTCCTGCCGGCCGCATCCATTGCGTCTTTGTGCCCCTTGAGGCGGCTGTGCAGCGGATTCAACTTATAGGGTGCGGTGACCGAGACGATGTGACGGTGTTTGTGCCAGAGCAGATGTTCCGTCGCTCTCAGCCCTGCCATTTCGTTATCCAGCATCACTGAATCGATGGCGCTGCCCAGTGGACGATCGAAGGCAACGACCGGAGTATTGCCGAGAATGGCACGCACCTGCGCAATGCTTGTATCGGCGGCCGGAACCAGGATGATGCCGTCCACCTGCGACCGCTTAAGCGAGGCCAACTGCTCCTGTTGCAGCTTCGCGTCCTCCTGGTGCGTAAGCAGCATGACAGTGAAGCCACTGCGACGAGCTTCGAACTGAATGGTACGTATGGCATTGCCGAAAAATACGTTGTTGACGTGGGGGAACAGCACCCCCAGGGTCTGTGAACGCCCCACACGCAGACTGCGGGCCAAAGTATTCGGCTCGTAACCTAGCTGAGCGATCGCAATACCAATGCGTTTGGCAACGGCCGGGCTGACTGATTTTCCACCGCGTACGTGGCGGGAGACAGTGGATGCTCCCACTTTTGCCGCACGCGCAACATCGATGATCGTGGGTCGTTTGATCTCTTTCATGCTGAGAGATGGTATCAGTGAAACGTACATGCGGTCATGCGCCCAACGCTTGTAGCCATGTTTCTTGACGAAGTACAGGGGCACTTGCTAGCATTCATGGGCCCGGCAACGTTGCCACTGACTCAACTCATATCCCTCGTTAGAGGGGAGTTTCCCGACAAGTGACGAGTAAGGTCAGAGCAGAATTCGGGCATGAAGCACCGAAATATCGAAGTCAGGGAGACGGATGCTCATAGGCATTTGCAGGATTATGATTGCGGGGCTGCTGACAACTGTTGCGATGAGCGCACAGGACGTCCACGTCCGTGTGTCACCTGATTCAACCGGAACGACTGCCAGCGTTAGCGATTTCCCGACCATCCAGATGGCCCTTGATCATGCTCCCCAGCCAGCACCCGGCGGGCGACTCTATCTAGAGATTGCACCGGGCATCTATCACGAGCGCGTCATCGTAACCCAGAACCGACCCCGGACGACCATGCTTGGCCTTGGCTCAAAACCGGGGGATGTTGTAATCACGGCGTCGCAGAATGCGAAGAGTGCCGGGGGCACCTTCTTCTCTTCCACCGTAGAGATTTACGGTGAAGGCTTTGAAGCAGACAACGTCACCTTTGAGAACGCTGCCGGCAATACAGGACAGGCTGTGGCCATCACCGTGCGGGCTGACCGCTCCGTCTTCAAGCATTGCCGCTTTATCGGCGATCAGGACACACTGTTTGCGGACTACGGTCGGCAGTATTATGTCGACTCCTACATCGAAGGAGGAGTCGACTTCATCTTTGGAAACGCCGCAGCGGTATTTGACGACAGCGAAATTCACATGATCCGCCCTGGCTATTTGACGGCCCAATCGCGAACTTCACAGGAGCAGAGCACGGGCTTCGTCTTCCGCCATGCGCGCATCACTGCAGCCGATCTCGGAGGCAGGGATTTCTACTTAGGGCGTCCGTGGCGACTCTTTTCCCGGGTCGTATTTCTAGCGTCGGAGATGCCGGAAAGTTTGAGTCCGCAAGGATGGTCGCCCTGGGCGAAGGGCGGCACGATTCAGGATTCGTTCTATGCAGAATGGGATAGCACCGGGCCAGGTGCAAGGATTCCTTCACGCCTGAATGGTTCGCATCAATTAAGCAGGGAAGCAGCCGGGAAGTTTGCTCCCAAGGAGTTCCTCGCAGGCTCTGACCACTGGAACCCGATCGAGGAAGCAGCGAAGTTGCCATGAAAAGACACTTGAAATGAGAATTCAGCCACATTGCATCGTCCTCATCGTCGCCATGACAACAGCCTGTGTAGCACAGGATAGACGAACTGTCGCGGAGCCAGTAATTCCGCCCATATGCACTTTCTTGCAGGCCTCGCTGACGTTGCACGGAGGAGCGCTGGACGCAGCGGACGAGGTGAAGCTCGATACCTCGCGCCTACAGCATGCGCTCGATAGCTGCCGGGCAGGACATGCGGTCGAACTGGCGGCCAGTGGCACGGCCAACGCGTTCCTGACCGGCCCCATTTCCGTGCCCGAAGGCATCACTCTGCTCGTCGACCGGGGCGTGACGCTGGTCGCTTCTCGTGATCCGCGTCTCTATGATCTGCATCCCGGAAGTTGTGGCGTAGTGAGCGATCAGCCTCCCGGATGCAAGGCCGTGATCTCGATTACGAACGCACCCCATGCTGCAGTGATGGGTGATGGGGTTATCGACGGCCGGGGAGGAGACAAGCTGTTGAACGGCACGGTAAGTTGGTGGGATCTGGCAGAGAAGGCGCGTGCCGGAGGTCGCCAGCAGGTGCCCCGGTTAATCGTCGCCGACGACTCCAACGACTTTACGATCTACCGCATCACCCTGCGTAACTCGCCTAACTTCCATGTCGTATTCGGCCATGCACATGGTTTCACCGTCTGGAACCTCAAGATCGACACGCCGCGGAAAGCTCGCAACACCGATGGAGTGGACCCCACGTCGGCTCAGGATATTACGATTACGCACTCCTTCATTCGCACCGGTGACGACAATGTTGCCATCAAAGGAAGCAAGGGCGGAGTAGCGTATATGACAGTGATCGCTAACCATTTCTACGACGGACACGGTATGTCGATTGGCAGTGAGACGTTTGGTGGCGTTCACGACATCCTGGTGCAGGACCTCTCTCTCGATGGCCCGGATAACGGCCTTCGCATCAAGAGCAATCCATCGCGGGGCGGCCTCGTAACCAACGTGAAGTACCGGAACATCTGTATTCGTAACTCGAAGCAGCCGATTGTGTTGGACACGAACTACAACAATCCTGGCCCCTACACGAATCGTGATCCTGAGTACCGTAATATTCGTTTTGAGAATGTTCGCATCTCTGGTGGCGGGCATCTGGCCGTGCAGGGACTTGATGCTCAGCATCGGCTGTCGCTTGCTCTTGACGGAGTCATGCTGGACAATCCGCAGACCTATCAACTCGCTGCGTCCCATGCTTCTGTCACCTATGGACCGGGGCCGGTTAACTTCACGCTGACCGGCAACGACGTCACCGCCGTTGGAACACCGGGTAGCGGCACACTCGCGTCCTGCAGTGAGATGTTCGTTCCGTTTGAAACGCATGAGTAGTCGATGCGCATGCTAGAGAAGAAAGAATATAGGAGGAGAAATGATGTCGAAAGCATTTACGTTACCTAAATATTCCTTGGGAGTCGGCGACCGGTTTGCACACCAGGCAAAGGCGCAGTTAGCAGCTTGCATCAAGGCGGCCGAGGCCGGCGTTGAAGTAGTACCCGTGTGGAACAAGAGCAATCGCGAACATATGATTATCGGGACTGAGCCGAGCCAGACGCGTCAGGCGGCGAACGCGGCGGTGAAGGAGCTTGGCTGGAAGCAGCCTTATTTCGTGGATGCAGATCACATCACGCTCAAGACGGTCGACCGCTTTCTGGAACCGTGTGACTTCTTCACGCTCGATGTAGCGGATGAGATTGGGAAGCCTGCCAAGGCCGAAGATGTGGATGCGTTTGTGGCACGGCATCCTGAGTTGATTGGAGAGGTGAGGATTCCACGAATTGCCGAGCCATTCCAAACCAATGTTGGGTTTGTCAAGGGTGTGGCGAATAAGTTTCTGGCGGCCGTTCAGGATGCCGGGATGATTTACCGGAAGCTGGTCGAGAGCAAGGGCGAGGGCAAATTTGTGCCGGAGATTTCCATGGACGAGACAGACTCCCCACAGACGCCGGTGGAACTGTTGATTATTCTTGCCGCCATTGCGGATGAGAAGATTCCGATCCAGACGATCGCGCCGAAGTTCACCGGCCGATTCAACAAGGGAGTCGACTACGTCGGGGATGTCGCACAATTCGCAAAGGAGTTTGAAGAAGACCTAGCGGCAATCAATTTTGCAGTCAAGCGGTATGGATTGCCTGAGAATCTCAAGTTGAGTGTGCACTCGGGGTCAGACAAGTTTTCAATCTACAAGGCAATTCACGAGGCAGTGGTTAAGTTCGATGCAGGAGTCCACGTCAAGACGGCCGGAACAACATGGCTCGAAGAATTAATCGGGCTGGCAGAGTCGGGAGGAAACGGCTTGGAAATCGCAAAGGAGGTCTATCGCCAGGCCTTTGCGCATGCGGACGAGCTCTGCAAGCCGTATGCAACGGTGATCGATATCGACCACGCCAGGCTGCCAAAGCCGCAGCAGGTCGACGCCTGGACTAGCGAACAGTTCACGTCGGCCCTGCGACATGACCAGTCGAACCCAGCCTATAACCCCAGTTTCCGACAGTTGCTGCATGTAGGGTTCAAGGTTGCAGCTACGATGGGTGAGCGATATTTGGATGCGCTCAAGGCAAACGACAAGATCGTCGCAAGGAACGTGACGACGAATCTATACGAACGGCACATCAGACCGATTTTCCTAGGACGATAGATGATCGTTGTACTCATGGGCGTTACTGGATCGGGCAAGACAACCATCGGCTCACTTCTTGCGAAGCGGATGCAGACAGTGTTTGCAGACGCGGATTCCTATCACTCTGCTGCCAACAAGGCGAAGATGGCCGCGGGGCACCCGCTCAATGATGATGACAGGCAGCCATGGCTGGAGTCCCTGAATACCTTGCTCAAGGGATGGTTAGCCGAAGGAGGGGGCGGAGTGCTGGCATGTTCGGCACTCAAAGAGTCGTACCGGACTACGTTGATCAGCGGAATGCCGGTTGGCTCGGTCGCATTCGTCCTGCTGGACGGGTCGAAGGAGTTGATTGCGGAGCGGCTCGCGGAGCGGCACAACCACTACATGAATCCGAAGCTGCTCGACAGCCAATTTGCGACGCTCGAAACACCCAAAAACGCGTTGCGTGTCTTGAACGATCGAGCTCCAGAGGAAGTCGTCAACGAGATGATGAAGCACATGAAAGCTTGAGAGGAAAAACTATGGCATCGAAGTTGTTTGATCTAACGGGAAAGACGGCGGTCGTTGTGGGAGGCACGTCAGGCATCGGTCTGGCCATGGCACTTGGTCTGGCCGAGGCCGGCGCAGATGTTGTCGCTACAAGTCGGCGTCAAGAGCAGGTGGAGGAAGCCGCCAAGGCAATCGAGGCGTTCGGCGTGAAGACCCTCCGCATCGCGTCGGATGTGGCCGACCGTCCCAGTCTGGATCGACTCTGCGCAGCGACGATGGAGGCTTTTGGAAAGGTCGACATCCTGATCAACTGCGCAGGTAAGATCAAGCGTGCCCCGACGATGGATTTTCCTGAGGACGAGTGGCAGTCGATCATGGATACCAATGTTACAGGGACGCTGCGGGTATGCCAGATCTTCGGCAAGCACATGCTGGAGCGTGGCTACGGAAGGATCATCAATATTGCGTCATTGAATACGTTTGTAAGTCTGAAGGAAGTAACAGCCTATGCGTGCTCGAAGGCCGCGGTGGGAGCACTCACAAGGTCATTAGCCGTCGAGTGGAGCGCCCGCGGCGTGACGGTGAATGCGATCGCTCCAGGCGTGTTTCGGACTGCGCTCAATCAGAAACTGCTCGACGAGAGCGAACGCGGCAGGGAATTACTGATGCGCACGCCGATGGGACGTTTCGGCAGGACCGAGGAGTTGGTAGGTTCGGCAATCTTTCTAGCCTCGGACGCCAGCACGTTCGTGACTGGCGAGATTCTGGTGGTTGACGGCGGGTTCCTGGCGAGCGGCGTCAACCAGTAATCGTGGCTGATGGGGCGCGTGCGACAGCAGCGCCCCCAAGCTTCTAGGACGAAAGATTCTCCAATCCAATCGGTGAAATCAAACGAAAGGATGAGCCTTGGATCTCGATCAGGCCATCCCTCTGGAACTTACCCAACGCGCGCGTCACCGTCTCCCGCGACGTCCCTGCAAGGTTCGCGAGTTCTTCATGCGTCAACGCCATGGTGAAGCTCATCTCTGCGCCACTACAACCCACAGCGGAGCGACCCCAGTCCAGCAGCACTCCTGCCAACCTTCCTGCGGTCGACTCGGATAACGCCAGTCTCCGCGCGTCAAAGAACGCCGACTTATACTCCTCAGACAGGGCCTTGGCTGCGAGCATGCTCGCCTGTCCATACTTCTCCAGGAACGCCAGCAACTCATTCCTGCGGATTTTCTTCACGACCGCGGGTTCGATGGTCTCAGCTGTCAGCTCGAAGCGCGTTCCGGAAATGGCTGCACCCAACCCCAGCAGATCTCCGGGCATCGCAATCTTTAAAATGTGTGTCTTTCCCTCACGCGAGGTGCACGACAGCTTTACCTGACCCTCGCAGATGATCGTGGCTCCATCACAGGCATCGTCTTCCTGGAAGATGATGGCCCTCTTGGGGAGCCGCATCTGCATCCCGAGAGACTCGAAGTCGATCCTGGCTTGTCCGGAAAGATCGCACAGGATCCGCATTGAGCGGTCGGTGCAAGCCTTGCAGCATGTGGTCGGGTGCGGTTGGAGATGCTGCATGGTGACCTGCTCTCTCATTCGGAAATTCAGACTAATTCAATCGCAATACGTGCTTCATCGCTGCTCACATAGGCCAGAAAGCTCAATATGTGACCTTGGTCACTGCAAACTTCAGCAGCGACTGTAGAGTGAGGGAAGTGGGCAAAATGGTCAGCCCTATACAAGGAGAGCCGGATGCGCAAGACTTCAGACTTATGGGAACGGATGACAGTGGGTGGGGTAGTCGTTCTTCTCGTCGCGTTCATGGTCTTATTCATAGCGAACCTGGCTACTACCATCGCTTCCGCCCAACTTCCAAGGTAACTACCGCGCTTTGGATCGCTGCAGATTCCATCCAGCCTTAAGGTTGCTATCTGGATCTGCGGATACGATCTCCCCGCGATCCATTCTTTGACGCACAACAACTAAGCCCAATGGAATTCAACACCAGGACTTGGCAATCGATTCATGCTTGCGTCGAAGGCCTATCCATTACGCTCACGATTGAACGCCTCATGTGGGCGAAAGGCTGTGACGGTAGTCACAGGAAGCGTTTATCGGTATACAAAACCGATTATCGTCTATTTTCTGCACACCCTCAATGACCTGTAACTCTCTCCTTACCAGCGAGATGAGCTCCAAATCCATCACACGCATGACGACCCTGTCACTTTTATTAACCCTTTGGTGATGAAGGTCACAAGTCTTTTCTCTGACTGCTCTTATCTTTGCTCATATAGACGGTTTGGCCGACAGAACACAACTACTTATTCAAACCAACTCCGCCGATTGAGGTGTTTTCCTATGTGGCATTTGCCCCGCAGAATTACGACGCGTTTCCTTCTGATTGCAATGGCCGGGCTCCTGACCTCATGCGGTGCCCGCATGGTCTCTGCCCAGACCCTTCGGCATTCGACAACCAAGACAGATACAAACCCCGCCGACTTTGTCGGCAATGATACCTGTGCAACGTGCCACGCTGCCGAAGCTACCGGCATGGCCAGCAATCCCCACTCCAAACTTGCACTTCAGCATGGCGGAACAGGTGCTACCTGCGAAAGCTGCCACGGTGCCGGCAAGGCGCACGTGGAATCCGGTGGCGATATCACCAAGATCGTTGTTCTGGATAAACTCACCCCAAAGGAAGTCGATGCGACCTGCCTGGGCTGCCACGCGAACACTCATCCCAACTTCCTCCGCTCCCCGCATGCCAAGGCGGGCGTGAACTGCTTAAGCTGCCACAGCATCCACAAGGCCGCGCCGGACACCACCCTGCTCCTGGCAAAGCAGCCGGACCTGTGCTTCAAGTGTCACACCGACGTCAAGCCCTCGTTCAGCATGCCCTTTCACCACAAGGTGAACGAAGGCGTTGTCAAGTGCAGCGACTGCCATAACGTGCACGGGACTTTCGGGAATGACAACTTCTTCGGGAATAACAATTTGAGGATGACCGCCGATCAGAATGCAATCTGCACCAAGTGCCACACGGACGTTCGTGGACCCTTTGTGTATGAGCACGCGCCGGTGAAGGGTGAAGGCTGCCTGTCGTGCCACACGCCGCACGGTTCTCAGAATGCCCGGCTGTTGAATATGCCGAACATCAACACGTTGTGCAACCAGTGTCACAGCCAGGTGGGTAACGACAACATCCACGGGCAGGGACCGGGATCGACGGACAGCGTGCCCTGCACGAGCTGCCACACCTACATTCATGGTTCGAACATGAATTCGGCGTTCCTCCGGTAATGATTTTGGACCTGCGTCGCTCCCTGTCTGGTCAGGGAGGGAGCGGCGCGGACTCCGCATCGTTTTGCACGCGGATTCAAGGCTTTTAGGTAAGCGAGTTTTTTGTTCAAGTGAGGCTTGAGATGATAAAGATGAAACTTGGTCGGCAATCCAATGAAGATCCGACATGTAGCGGGACCCACCGGGTCGCCGGGAGCATTGGAGTCGCTATTCTGTTGTTGATGACGGGGATCGCAGGTGCCCAAGGTGCCGCCCCTGCTGCGGATTCCGCCAGCGTGCCACAAGCGCCCCAACCCATGGTTCAGAATGGGTTCGTGATTCATGAGACTGCGGATCTTGGCGGTCACTACGCAAAAATCGATGGCAGCGGCCCGATGTATGACACCCTGGTCAATATTCATTCCGGCCCACGCGTGTTGGGCGAGACATTTACGCTGCATGCCGCCCCCGGCAGCAAGCACGCTCTGCTTGACAACCTTTCGGCCTTCAGCTCAGGCTTCGGCGGGGATCCGTATAACTTCGCCAAACTGGACTTTTCCAAGGGCAAGGTCTACGAGTTTGCGGGCACGTTCCGCCGCGACCGCCAGTACTTTGACTACGATCTTCTGGGGAACCCGAATATCCCCGGCGGGTCTTCGATCCCCGTCAGCGGTTCGGCCACTCCGTATGCATGGCCACAGGTGATGACCTCGCCATTCATGTTCAATACGGTACGCCGCATGACGGACACCTATCTAACCCTGTTTCCACTGTCAAAGGTGACGCTCCGCTTCGCCTATTCACAGAATATCTTCCAGGGGCCGAGCCAGACACCGAGCGGTAATTCGGTGGCGGGACAGGAAATTCTGCTCGAGGAATATCAGCGCAACAGTGCCGACAACTTCACCGGTGGCATCGACTGGAAACCTGCTCAGCAGACCAAGTTCACCTTTGAGGAAGAGGTCGATCACTACAAGGGCGACTCCTACTTCACGCTGGCTCCCCAGACCCTCCGTGTGCAGGAGGCAGACGGAACCAAGGTCGCCTTGCTGGACAGCTACCAGAACTCGATGCCGTATGGCTATAACGGCGCCACGGGAGCATTTGCACCCAGCACCAACTGCGCCAGCGCGAGCATGATCAGCACGTCCACGATTCTGTATGCCAATCCCACTGGCGGCTTGCCGATCATCGATCCGGCTTGCAACGTCATCAGCAGCTATATCCGTTACCAGCCGACACGCGAAATCTTCCCCACGGAGATCTTCCGGATGCAAAGCTCGAGCATCGAGAATATCGCGATGAATGGCGACTTCCGCTACACCAGCGCGAACATGAATCTGCCCAACTACTACGAGGACTTCCAGGGCTTGGACGGCGTCAAAAGCTCGCCCGCCTCTACGTCGCTCGCCTATACGGGCAATGCAAATGCCCAGCGGAAAGTAATCGCTGCCGATTATGGCATCACCTGGCAGGCAACCAGGACGATTAGCCTCTCTGATCAGGTGACCTTCTCGAACGTTCACCAGCCGGGGAGTGCCGAGTTCACCAGCGGAACCACGGTGCAGATAGCATCTGGTCCAAACACGATCAACAACACCTCGCTGAGCACCACCACTGTGACCACCGGATCGGCACCCTTTTCAGGCGGTCCCGCGATTGGCACGGCGCTACCCGGCTATTTTGGGCAAAAGTTCCTAATCAACAACGCAACCGCTACCTGGGATGCCACGCCGCGCTCTACGTTCTCACTCACCTATCGCTATCGCAATCATGTCATCGCCGAAGGCGTTCCGCATAACGCTCCGTTGGCCGTAGGCGCCACGGGTAACGGAACTGTCACCATCAACGAAGACGGAGGAATATTCAACGTCTCCCTGCGTCCCACGAACAACTGGGACATCAACGGTAGCGTCGAGGCGATTTACGCCGACAACGCCTTTACCCCCGTTGGCCCTCGGCAAACACTGCATTACCGGGTCCATACGCTGTACAGGCCAAAGTTGTGGGCAACGATTTCAGGTGCTTTCAACGACATGGAACGGCATGGCAACACAAACAATACAGGCACCGCTTCCGAAAACGGTCCTTTGCACCACGTCGATCACAGCCGGGTCCTAAGCATGGGTGCGAGCCTGACACCGAACCAGCATTACGGCTTCGATTTCAACTACGCGTACAGCGACGTATATACGGAAACCAGCATCTGCTTCGACGGGGCGGCTGTCGCCTTGCCAGGGGGGGGCGTCTATCCTGGCGTCGGAACCCCAACTGGAGCCCTCTGCACCGCCGTCACCCTCCCAGCCCACGGAGGAGGGAATACCGTCCTCGCCGGGCCGGCCAAGGACTTCGAGGATGCTCCGACCCAGTACGCATCGGTGGCCTTAGCGCTGTCCCCGGTCACGAAGCTCCACTCGAATCTCGGTTACCGCATGAGTTCTGTGAATGGTAGCCGGTTCTTCACCGACGCGGGCGACGTGAATGGTTCGATGGTGTCCTCGTACCAGACTCCCTTTGTGACTCTTGCATGGACCCTTCACCCAGGATTGATCTGGAAAGGCGAATACGACTACTACGGCTATGGCGAGGGCGGTGTCTCCGGTGCGGAGTATTGCAACGTCAACGCCAACCCGACGCCCGGTCTCACCTCCTTGCCGACTGTGCCGTGCAGCACTGTAGCGAATACCGGGAGAACCGGGCCGGCCTACGGTTCCACCGCGCCCAGGAACTTCCATGCAAATCTGCTAACCCTGTCCATGCACTATGAGTTCTAGATCCTGCATCATAAGTAATGAGTTCAACCGCATCTAGGAGATTGACCGTGAAAAATAAACTAGGAATTGCATTGGTTGCCATGATGGCAGCTACCACGCTAACCGCAGTTGCACAGAACGCAGGCGAGGCTACCTACAAGGCCAAGTGTCAGATGTGCCACGGCGCCGATGGTTCAGGTAATACTCCCGCCGGCAAGGCCATGAAGGCAATGCCACTGACTTCCCCTGCCATCGTGAAAGAGTCGGACGCAGACCTGATCGCGGTCACTAAGAGTGGCAAAGGGAAGATGCCGGCCTATGCGGGGAAACTGTCCGACGGTCAAATCAAGGAAGTAGTCGCCTACATCCGCACCCTAGAGAAAAAGTAGGAACTCATGGCAGACCTGGAACAATTCAAGAAGAACTGGCTAAGACCATTCCTCTTTTACGGAAACAATACGATAAGTCTGATCGGCGGTGCACTTACAAGTGCATCTGCCCTCATTTTAATAGGCTTCTGGGTAGTGGATTTTCTGGGTCATGGCGGCTCATCCAATCCTTATCTGGGTATTATTTTCGACCTGATCCTACCAGGGATTTTTATTCTGGGTCTGCTTCTCATTCCTGTTGGCATGTGGCTTCGTCAGCGTCACCTCAGCGCGGCGGGGAAGATTCCATCTATCTATCCTGCAGCTGATTTCGGAGATCCGGCATTCCGTCACGGTGTCAACTTCGTCATCGCTGCTACCTTTATCAACTTTGTGATTGTTGGCACCGCATCCTACCGCGGCGTCGCATACATGGATACCCCATCCTTCTGCGGTCAGTCCTGTCACGTCATGCTTCCCGAGTTCACGGGCTATCAACTGTCATCGCACGCTGACGTGCCCTGTACCTCCTGTCATATCGCTCCGGGAGTTCAGGGGTTTGTCCATGCCAAGGTGAATGGAACCAAGCAGCTTCTCATGGTGATGTTCCACCGTTATCCTGAACCGATCCTGGCTGGGAACAAACTTCCGCCAGCCCAGGCAACTTGCGTGACCTGCCACAATGCCGAACGTAACATCGGCGACAAGCTTGTTGTGAAGACTTCCTACGGCGACGATGAGAAGAACTCCATGACTTACAGTATGGCGATGCTTCACGTCGGGGGACGTGACTCCTTCGGCCACCTCAGCGGAATTCATGGCGCACATCTTAGTCATGTCGAATATATTTCAACCGATTCAAATCGCCAGACCATTCCTTGGGTAGCGAAGACGAATCCAGATGGATCCGTGACGGAGTTTGTCTCCACTGACGCCAAAGGTCCAGTCACTGGCGAGAAACACCTGATGAACTGCATCGATTGTCACAACCGCGTAGCTCACTCTTCCCTGACCCCTGAAGAAGCACTGAACAAGGACATGGGACAAGGGCGCCCGAGCCGTTCTCTGCCTTTCGTCCACAAGGAAGGCCTGGCCCTCGTCAAGGCAGACTATAGTTCGCAGGCGGACGCAGCGGTGCGCATCACATCGGGGCTCGAGACCTTTTACCGCACTCAATATCCGGCGATATTTACAGGACAGCGCGCCGAAGTCGATCAGGCAGCCAAGGCCCTGGTGGCGATCTACAGCAACAATGTCTTTCCCTTCATGAAGGTGACGTGGGGCACGCATCCCAATAATCTGGGGCACAATGACTACCCCGGATGCTTCCGCTGCCACGATGGCAATCACAACGACAAGACCGGTAAGACCATCACCAACGACTGTTCTGCATGCCACAACTTACTGGCTGTTGACGAGACCGACCCGAAGCAACTTACCGCCATCGGACTCCAGTAGCCGTCAGGTGCGGATCACAAGCGCCCTCAGGAATAAAACTTCATTTCAGTCACAGCATTGTAGGTCAAATCCTACGCACGCACTAACTTAATGACTACACACCTTAATTATTTTTAACAATAGTTATAGATAGCCAACTCGCGCCACGATAAGAAGCTGGATTCACTTATAGCTACCACTCGTGGCGTAATTCAATGATCCTGCAGCTAGATCTTGTGGAAGCTTCCAATCTGATAGGTACCGATTGATCAAACATTACGAATTACGCAGCAGAATCGATGTCAGTCGAATGCTATTAGCAGGCAAGTTAACAGCACATTTATTTGAAAAATTCGCGTACGCTGTCTAAATGTTCAAGACCATGTATCTAGCAAGTGTAGTAGGTGTGCTATTAGTTTCTGGCGTCTGGCACCTTGCAGCGCCTCGATTAACCGAGAGCTGGATGAGCAGGGAACGTGGCATCCGCATTCTTGGGGCTGTTCTTCTGGAGCTATCGATTCCGTGCCTGGCGTGGGGTGGCGTCTACTATTGGACTCTCTTTGCAGGCCTGACAATCTCCGGCTTCTCGAGACTTTGCTTTCCCAAAGCCTCTCTGGCCTCAATTCGACATCGCTACCCAGTCTGGGTTCAGGGCTGCCTGCTTGTCGAAGGAGCAACCCTTGTATGGGCACTTCGCCCCTAACGTTCCATCGCAGTTCGTGCGCGACCCTGTCCTAACTTCATCTGGATTGGAGTCCCGGCCGGAGAGTTGCTCACCAGCGCAGTGCATCTGGACGTAGTTATCCAGGCGCTAATGAGCTTTTCCGCGGACGCATGGATCCAGCTGCATGGATCGCTCGTTGCAGCGCGCGATCCCTCTCCTCGCGGATAAATCCCGCCAGCATGGCCTGTTTCCCGAGCAGTGCTTTGGCTGCCTGAGCCAGCAGCTTCAGGTCATGCCATCGGCCAATCGCGTCGAGCACCTTTTTCAGCTGATTCGCCAGCCGCGTGGCTACCGGCGATGATCCCTGCATCTCTGCCAGGTAGCGTGCGGCCTTGATCCGCTTTCGATAGCAATGCAGGCTTTCACTGCTCGTATCGTTCAGTTCCAGAGAGTTGCGCTGCACCCAGCTCATGGCTGTCTTCAGCGTGGATGTCCCGTGCAAGCCCTCCATTGCTTTGGGGATGCGATCAAGAGCACGCTCCAGCCGGGGTTCTTCATCTTCCAGCATCCCCAGAAATCTCTCCGCCACCCGCTTGCGTCGCCGGCGCAGCACGGCATCGAGTTCTGCGCAGTCTTCGCGCAGCTCCTTACGCTGCCGAATCGATCCAACGGCGCGAACGTCCGCAGCGATCTCAACGATCAGCAAACTCTGCACATCAAGGTCGCGGACCCGGCCAGCAGCCGTCCGTACTTTTCTCAATTCATCCAGAGCGTTTTCCAGCTTGCCACGCAGCCGCAGAGCTCGAGGATGCTCCTCCAGCACCTTTCGCGACAAGGCCTCAACGCGACGAGTGGACGAGCGCAGGGAATGGACCGCATGGCTACTCGGATCTGCTCTGCAAGCGACCACGGCGGCGGCAAGATCCCGGTGAAGTTGTTCAAACGTATTCGCTAAAGTGGCCATTCGTTTCGACCCTGCAACGACCGTCGCACAGGTGGAATGCTACGCCAATACTCCGCAGTCAGCGGGCCACCAGCAGTTGCCAGGCCCTTCCTGCTCCCACGCCAGAGCATGGCGCTGCGTGCGATACTCACGGTGCCCGGAAATCAGCGGTGCCGAGGAGTCAGTTTCATGTCAAATCTCTCCCATCTCGCCTACCAGTCAGGCTTTGGCAACGAGTTCGCCACAGAGGCGCATCCCGGCGCTCTCCCCATCGGCCAGAACTCTCCGCAAAAACATCCCCTCGGCCTCTACACCGAGCAGGTCAGCGGCTCCGCCTTCGCCGCTCCGCGCGGTCTCAACCGCCGCACCTGGATGTATCGCATCCGCCCCTCGGTCGTCCACGAACCGTACCAGCCGTTCCCCGAGTCCACGCTTCTCCTCAGCGGCCCCTTCGACGAAGCCCCCACCCCGCCCAACCAGATGCGCTGGAACCCGATCCCGTTCCCAACCGTCCCCACCGACTTCGTCGAAGGCATCGTCACCCTCGGCGGCAACGGCGACCCCGCCGCTCAGGACGGCGTCGCCATCCAGATCTACACTGCCAACGTCTCCATGACCGATCGCTTCTTCTACAACGCCGACGGCGAGCTCCTCATCCTCCCGCAGCAGGGCTCTCTCCGCCTCGCCACAGAGTGCGGAATCCTAGAAGTCCAACCCGGCCATCTCGCCGTCATTCCGCGCGGCATTAAATTCCGCGTCGAGTTCCTCGACAGCCAGGTCCGCGGCTACATCTGCGAGAACTACGGCCAGCCCTTCCGTCTTCCCGACCTCGGCCCCATCGGCGCCAACGGCCTCGCCAACCCGCGCGACTTCCTCACTCCCGTCGCGGCCTACGACGACACCGACGGCGACTTTGAGGTCGTCTCCAAGTTCCTCGGCAAGCTCTGGACCTCGCACTACAACCACTCTCCGCTCGACGTCGTCGCCTGGCACGGCAACTACGCTCCCTACCTCTACGACATGGCCCGCTTCAACACCATCAACACGGTCAGCTTCGACCATCCCGACCCCTCCATCTTCACCGTCCTCACCGCTCCCTCGCACCTCCACGGCACGCCCAACATCGACTTCGCCATCTTCCCCCCGCGCTGGCTGGTCGCCGAGCACTCCCTCCGGCCGCCCTGGTTCCATCGCAACATGATGAACGAGTTCATGGGCCTCCTCTACGGCGAGTACGACGCCAAGGCCGAGGGCTTTCTCCCCGGCGGAGCCAGCCTCCACAACTGCATGTCCGGCCACGGCCCCGACGCCGAGACCTTCGAGCGCGCCATCGCCGCCGAACTCAAACCCCACCACATCACCGACACCCTCGCCTTCATGTTCGAGACCCGCATGGCCGTCCGCCCCACCCGCTACGCCCTCGAAGAAAAAATCCTCCAGCACGAGTACTACGAGTGCTGGCAGGGCCTCAAACGCCACTTCAAAGCCACGAAGCCTTAGGACGTGTCTGACAAGTCGAAAACGAACCGCATCTGCGTGGCATGTGCTCTTCGGATTAGGTCCGGGCTTTAGCCCGGACATTAACCCAGTTCCGAAATGATGGGCTTTAGCCCCGGGCCTTCTTCCATGTAGCCATCGGATCGATTCGTCACACACCACCGACGTCAAGCCCTAGACTGATAGCCATGACCATCCCCACAACCTGGGTCGGAACCGCCAACGAGCCCGACAGCGGCTTCCCCCTGCAGTCGCTCCCATACTGCGCCTTCACGCCCGCGGCTGCCCCCGCAGATGGGCCCGAAACCACGCCGCACATAGGCGTAGGCATCGGCGCCTTCATCCTCGATCTCCACCAACTCCAATCCAACACTCTCCTCAACACCCTCCCCGCTAACATCCAGCAAGCCTGCACCGCGCCGCAACTCAACCCGCTCCTGCGCTGCGGCCCCGCCGCATGGTCCGCTCTCCGCCAGCGCCTCTTCGACCTCCTCCGAACCATCGAACCCCGCGCCAACCGCGACACCGACCGGCAGCGTCTCGTCGCGTCCCTCATGCTCCCGATGGTGAAGGCTATCTTCCACAAGCCCGTCGCCACGGAAAACTACACCGACTTCTACGCCTCCCGCTACCACGCCGAGAATGTTGGCCGCCTCTTCCGCCCCGACAACCCTCTCCTCCCCAACTACCACTGGATCCCCATCGGCTATCACGGCCGAGCCTCGTCCCTCGTCCTCAGTGGCACGCCCATCCGCCGCCCCCACGGCCAATTCAAGCTCCCCGGCGACGCCACCCCTACCTTCGCCCCCACCGCGCAACTCGACTACGAGCTCGAAGTCGCCGCAACCATCGGCACCGGCAACCCCCTCGGTACACCCATCCCCATCGCTGAAGCCGAGCACCACCTCTTCGGCCTCTCCCTCCTCAACGACTGGTCCGCCCGCGACATTCAATCCTGGGAAGCCCAACCCCTCGGTCCCTTCCTTGGCAAAAACTTCGCCACCAGCCTCTCCCCCTGGGTCGTCCCCATCGAAGCCCTCGCCCCCTACCGCACCCCCCTCGCACCCCACGATCCCGCACCCCTCCCATACCTCACCGAACCCATCTCCGCGCCCTCCGGTTTCGACCTCACGCTAGAAGTCCTCCTCCGCACCTCGAACATGCGCGAGCACAACCTCCCGCCCACCCCGCTGGGTACCAGCAATCTCCGCGACCTCTACTGGTCCTTCCCGCAGATGCTCACGCACCACACCAGCAACGGCTGCAACCTCGTGCCCGGCGACATCCTCGCCAGCGGAACCGTCTCCGGCCCCACCCCCGGCTCCGAAGGCAGCCTCCTCGAAATCACGCGACGCGGCACCGTCCCCATCCACCTGCCCAACAACGAAACCCGCACCTTCCTCGAAGACGGCGACGAGATCATCCTCCGCGGCCACTGCCACCGCGAAGGCCTCCCCCGCATCTCGCTAGGCGAATGCCGCGGCACCATCCTCCCCGCCATCTAGCAGCGCTTCAGACGCGGCTGGATTCAGGTCGACCACCCGCTAGTTATCTCTGCTTATTTATCTGATTTCATTTGACTATCCCCGATTTCTTCGGATAACGTCGTCCCCATCGGCCCCCGCAATTTCTCGCAATTCCACGCAACAGGAGACGCGCATGGCGACAGCTCCACCGATCCCCGGGCCAAAGACGATCCTGCACACCCGCGGTACCTGGAGCGCACGCGACGACCGTGCCCCCTCAGCCGTCTGGCTTGCCATCCTCTGGGCCGGAATGTTCGCTGGTTTCGGCGCCGATTTTCCCAAGTACCTGCATGAGAATCCGCCCCCGTCCACCGTCCTGCACGTGCATGCGGTGGTCTTCACCGTGTGGATGCTGCTGCTGACGGCGCAGGTTCTACTCGTCCTTGGCGACCGCGTAGCAATCCACCGCAAGCTCGGCGTCTTCGCCGTGGGATGGGCCTGCCTCATGGCGGTCATGGGTCCCTGGGCAGCGATGGAATGGCAGGTGTTGAAGCTCCACACCCCCCGCAGCAATCCATGGTTCCTGTCGTTGAACATCGTCGATATCGCTGGCTTCCTGATCCTTCTGGCGTGGGGAATTGCGCTGAGGAAGAATCCCGCAGCCCATCGCCGCATGATGATTCTGGCCACCGTCTCGCTCGCCGACCCCGGCTTTGCACGCCTCGCGCTAGCCTTCCGTCCCGCCCCGCACTCTTTCCTCGCCTGGTTCTTCTTCATGTTCTACGGCAACGTCCTTCTCATCGTCCTCATGGCCGCATGGGATTTGTGGCGAGGCCGTCTCGTGCGCTCCTTCGTCATCGGAGCCTCGGGCCTGCTCGCAGCCGAACTCCTCGCCTCAGTCTTGAACTTCTGGGCCCCCTGGCGAGTCCTCACCCTAAGTTGGGTCGAGCTCTGGGCAAGACACTTCGCCTAGTCGCGGGTGAGCAGGTTGACATGCCCCCAACCGAGGATTGATCCTTTGCAGTGCCCTCGCCGCGCGGCCAACACCTCCGCCAACCCGGGCAAGCAGGGAGCAACCCCATGGCCACACTCGTCCAGCACAACCCCGAAACCACCACCGACTTCCTACCCCTCAACGGCACCGACCACGTCGAATTCTTCGTCGGCAACGCCCGCCAGGCGGCCTACTTCTACCGCACCGCCTTCGGCATGAAGCTCATCGCCTACGCTGGCCCCGAAACCGGCCAGCGCGACCGCGCCTCCTACGTCCTCGAGCAGGGAAAGATCCGTTTCGTCTTCACCACCGCCCTCCGTTCCGACTCCGAAATCGCCCGCCACGTCGCCAAACATGGTGACGGCGTCCGCGCCATCGCCCTCTGGGTAGACGACGCCGCCAGCGCCTGGCGCGAGACCACCGCCCGCGGTGCCCATTCCGTCCAGCCCCCCACCACTCTCTCCGACGAGCACGGCTCCGTCACCATCTCCAGCATCGCCGCCTACGGCGACACCCTCCACACCTTCGTCGAGCGCAAGAATTACTCCGGCCCCTTCTTCCCCGGCTACAAAGCCATGCCCGAAGACACCGCCGCCCGACCCGTCGGCCTCCTCCACATCGACCACATCGTCGGCAACGTCGGCTGGAACGCCATGAACGAGTGGGTCGACTTCTACTCCCACGTCATGGGCTTCACCCTCTACCAGCACTTCGACGACAACGACATCTCCACCGAATATTCCGCCCTCATGTCCAAGGTCATGTCGAACTCCAGCGGCTACGTCAAATTCCCCATCAACGAGCCCGCCGAAGGCCGCCGCAAATCCCAGATCGAGGAGTACCTGGACTTCTACGACGGCCCCGGCGTCCAGCACCTCGCCCTCGCCACCCACGACATCCTCGCCACCGTCGCCGCCCTCCAGCAACAGGGAGTCAACTTCCTCACCATCCCCCACAGCTACTACACCGAACTCCAGGCCCGCGTCGGCAAAATCGACGAGCCCCTCGACGAACTCGAGCGCCTCGGCATCCTCGTCGACCGCGACAACGAAGGCTACATGCTCCAGATCTTCACCCAGCCCGTCGAAGACCGCCCCACCCTCTTCTTCGAGATCATCCAGCGGAAGGGAAGCCGCAGCTTCGGCAAGGGCAACTTCAAAGCCCTCTTTGAGGCGATTGAAAGAGAACAAGATGCCCGTGGAAACTTATAGCCAACAAGATGCCCGTAGAAACTTATATCCAACAAGATGCTCGTAGAAACGTATAGCCAACAGGATGCTCGTAGAAACTTATAGCCAACAAGATACGCGTGCCAACCTGTAGAGCGCCTCTACTACTAGCTTTGAAGGGGCGGGGCTTCAGCCCCGCCGAAAACAGCCCGCAGATACTGGGCTTTAGCCCCAGAGGGAGAAGAACTCCAGCGTGTCAACACTGAACAAACTCTACCCTGACGCGACCACCGCCCTAGCAGGCATCGTTCGCGACGACATGCTCCTCGCCATCGGAGGCTTCGGCCTCTGCGGTATTCCCGAAGCCCTCATCGCCGCCCTCCGCGACACCGGAGCGCGCAACCTCACCATCGCCAGCAACAACGCCGGCATCGACCAGTGGGGAATTGGCCTCCTTCTCCAAACCCATCAGGTCAAAAAAATGATCTCCAGCTACGTCGGCGAAAACGCCGAGTTCGAGCGCCAATTCCTCTCTGGCGAACTTGACGTTGAGTTCGCTCCACAAGGCACCTTAGCCGAGCGTATGCGAGCCGGCGGCGCAGGCATTCCCGGCTTCTACACCCGCACCGGCGTCGGCACCCTCGTCGCCGAAGGCAAGGAGCACAAGGACTTCGACGGCCACACCTACATCCTCGAGCGAGGCCTCCGCGCCGACCTCGCCCTCGTCAAAGCATGGAAGGCCGACACCCACGGCAACCTCATCTACCGCCGCACCGCCCGCAACTTCAACCCCCTCGCCGCCACCTGCGGCAAGATCACCGTCGCCGAAGCCGAGATCATCGTCCAACCCGGCGACCTCGATCCCGACGAGATCCACACCCCCGGCATCTTCGTCCAACGCCTCGTCCACAATCCCCATCCCGAAAAGCGCATCGAAAAAATCACGACGCGCAACACCGAAAACCAAGAGGCCTGACATGCCCTGGGCACGCAACCAAATGGCCGCGCGCGCCGCCCTCGAACTCCGCGACGGCTTCTACGTCAACCTCGGCATCGGCATCCCCACCCTCGTCGCCAACTACATCCCCACCGGCATCGCCGTCACGCTGCAATCCGAAAATGGCTTGCTCGGCATGGGCCCTTTCCCCCTCGCCTCCGAAGTCGACCCCGACCTCATCAACGCCGGCAAGGAGACCGTCACCTTCACCCCCGGCGCCTCCACCTTCTCCAGCGCGGACTCCTTCGCCATGATCCGCGGCGGCCACATCGACCTCGCCATCCTCGGAGCCATGCAGGTCTCCGAAGCAGGCGACCTCGCCAACTGGATGATCCCCGGCAAGCGTGTCAAAGGCATGGGCGGCGCCATGGACCTAGTCTCCGGCGTCCGCCGCGTAGTAGTGATCATGGAACACACCGCCCAAGGCTCCCCCAAGCTTCTGCCGCACTGCACCCTCCCCCTCACCGGAGCCGCCGTAGTCAACCGCATCATCACCGACCTCGGCGTCTTCGACATCACCCCAACCGGCTTCGAAGCAGTCGAATTAGCCCCCGAAGTAACCCCCGACCAAGTCCGCCAAGCCACCGCCGCCCCGGTCCACTTCACCCACCAGTCTTAACTCTCGCCGTCCGCGCAGGACTCGTAACTCTCGCCGCCCGCGCAGGACTCTTAACTCTCACCGCCAGCGTTGGACTAGCTTTGAAGGGGCGGGACTTTAGTCCCGCCGTTAAACCTTCGAATGATCATGGGCTTTAGCCCCTGAGGGAATGCTTCTGCCCTCGCTCACTTCGCCCATACAGCTTTCCGCTTCTCTAAATACGCCGCTACACCCTCGCTAAAATCCGCCGTCTCCCGCGCCGCCGTGTTCGCCTCCATCGCCAACTCAATCGCCGCATCCAGCCACGCCCGATTCTGCGCCGCCAGCAACCTCTTCGTCGCGCTCATTGACGCCGGGCTATTCATCACCAACCTCTCCGCCAGCGCCTTCACACTCCCCGGCAAATCCTCCACCACCTCCGTCACCAACCCCAGCCGAAACCCCTCTGCCGCATCGAACAACCGTCCCGTCAGCAGCAAATCCCGCGCCCGCTTCTCTCCAATCTGCAAAACCAAATACGCCGACACGAGCGCCGGCACAAACCCAATCCTCGCCTCGGTATACCCAAACTTCGCCGCCGGCACCGCCAGCGTAAAGTCGCAAATCGTCGCGAGCCCCGTACCTCCCGCAACCGCCGCCCCCTGCACCGCCGCAATCGTAGGCTTCGGCAACTCGTACAGCGTCCGAAACAGCCGCGCAATCCGCGTCGCATCCTCACGATGTTCCGCCGCGCTCTTATCCTTCGCCTTTTGCAGCACCGCCAAATCCAGCCCCGAGCAAAACGCCTCGCCCGCTCCCGCGAGCACCACCACCCGGCACTCGCTCGCCCCCGCCTCCTCCAGCGCCGCAATCAGCTCCACCTGCATCTCCGGAGTCATCGCATTTCGCCGCTCCGGGCGATTCAGCGTAATCGTCCGAACCCATCCCTCATCCGCAACCAGGATCGTTCCGTAGCTCAATTCCATCCTCCGAACTCGTTCGCAATCTGTGTATTAAGCCTCTGTACTTCACCCAGCCCATGCAATGCTGACAGCGTCGCCCCCAGGTCCTGCAGCGTAGCCAGCAGCGTCTCCGTAGGAATATTCCCCACCAGCGCATTCTGCGCAAACGGGCATCCCCCCAGCCCCCCCATCGCCGCATCGAACCGCCTCGCGCCCCCCGCATACGCCGACCGGATCAGGTCATCCGCCTCATCCAGCCGCGCATGAAGGTGCACTCCAATCTCCAGATCCTCATGCTCTCCCACCACCTCGCCGACCACCTCCATAATCTCCAGCGACGTCGCCACCCCCACCGTATCCGCCAGCGAAATGTGCGTGATCCCCATCGACTTCAGCGTCTCAACCGCCTGCAACACCAGCGGCAAGCTCCACGTATCCCCATAAGGATTCCCAAACGCCATAGACACATACGCCACAACATTCAACCGTGACTTGAAAGCCAACTGATGGATAGCATGCAACTCCAGCAGCGCCTCCTGCTGCGTCTGCCGCTGGTTCCTCCCCAGAAAACTCGGCGAAATCGAGTAAGGAAACCCCAGCGTCCGCACCGCTCCCGTCGCGATCGCTCGCTCCGCGCCCTTCGCATTCACCACAATGCCCAGAATCTCCACCCCATCCAGCGGCCCGGACGCCCCCAGCAGCTCCAGCACCCGTTCCGAGTCCGCCATCTGCGGAACCGCCGCCGGCGACACAAAACTCACCGCATCGATATGCCGGAACCCCGCATCCACCAACCGCCGCAGATACCCCGCCTTCACCTCCGCCGGAATCATCTCCGGCAGCCCCTGCCACGCATCCCGCGGGCACTCGACAATCTTGACCACATCTCCTCCTCGAACTCGAAACTACCCGCGAGAAGGATGGACCTTCAAAATCTCCCTCGCGATCACCATCCGCTGAATCTCGCTCGTCCCCTCGCCAATCGTGCACAGCTTCACATCGCGATAGTACTTCTCCGCAGGATAGTCCTTGATGAACCCGTACCCCCCAAACAACTGCACCGCCTCATTGCATATCTTCACCGCGACCTCGCTCGCAAACAGCTTCGCCATGGCCGACTCCCGCGTCACGGTCCGCCCAGCATCCTTCAGCACCGCCGCGCGCTGGGTCAGCAGCCGCGCCGCATCCAACTCCGTCGCCATGTCCGCCAGCTTCCACTGAATCCCCTGGAACTCCGCAATCGCCTTCCCAAACTGTCGCCGCTCCTTCACATACTTGGTCGCCGCATCCAGCGCGCCGCGCCCAATCCCCAGGGCCAGCGCCGCAATCGAAATCCTTCCGCCATCCAGCACCCGCATCGAGTCGATAAACCCTTCGCCCTCAACTCCCAGCAGGTTCTCCGCAGGAATCTCGCAGTCCTCAAAGATCAACTCGCTCGTATCGCTGGCCCGCAGCCCCATCTTGTTCTCTTTTTTGCCCGGACGGAACCCCTTCGTCCCTTTCTCCACCACAAACGCCGACAGACCATGCGTCCCCTTGCTCTTATCCGTCACCGCAATCACCACCGCCGTATCCGCATAGCTCCCATTGGTGATGAACGTCTTATTACCGTTCAGTACATATTTGTCCCCCCTGCGCACCGCAGTCGTCCGAGCACCCCCCGCATCCGACCCCGACCCAGCCTCCGTCAGCCCCCACGCTCCCAGCCACTCGCCGCTCGCCAGCTTGGTCACATACTTCTGCTTCTGAGCCTCATTGCCCGCCAGAAAAATGTGGTTCGTCCCCAGCGAATTATGCGCTGCCACAATAATCCCAATCGAGCCATCGACAGCCGACAACTCCTCGATCGCCAGCACGTAATCCACATAGCCCATCCCGGCGCCGTCGTACTCCGCAGGAAAAATCACGCCCAGCAGCCCCATCGCACCCAGCTTTTTCACCACCGCAGCAGGGAACTCGCTCTTCTCATCCCACTCCGAAACATGCGGAGCAATCTCCCGCGCAGCAAACTGCCGAATCTCCTTCCGCAAAGACTCCTGGTCTTCCGTCAGCACAAACGGATACAGACTATCCACGCCAACCTTCGACTCAACCGCAACACCCATCATCCACTCCTCAGCGCACACGCGCGATGCGAATCATACAGTCCAGCGCTCACGCTTGTCCTTAGCACCCACCCCGCCGGTTGCACTTGTTTTTCTTTCTGTCATTCCCGAAGGGAATCTGCTTCTGCGCTGCTGTATCAACCTACGTCTGCAGTACGCCCGGATTAAACTTCGGCACATCGCAATTCAGCGCACAAGCCTCCAGCGCCGTCATCAAGGCCTCCCGCGTCTTCGCCGGGTCAATAATCGCGTCAATCCAAAGCCGCGCCGCCCCATATCTCGGATCAGCCTGCGCATCGTACGACTCCTTGATCTCATCATGCAGCGCCTTCTTCTCCGCCTCGCTCAGCACCTTCCCCCCACGCTCCATCTGCTTCGCCCTCACCTCCGCCAGGGTATTCGCAGCCGACGCCCCACTCATCACCGCATACCGCGCCGTCGGCCACGCAAACAGAAACCGCGGATCAAACGCCTTCCCACACATCGCATAATGTCCCGCTCCAAAACTCCCCCCCACGATCACCGTAATCTTCGGCACCACACTCGTGCTGACGGCGGAAACCATCTTCGCGCCCGCCCGAATAATCCCCGACCACTCCGCATCCTTCCCCACCATGAACCCATTCACGTCGTGCAGAAACACCAGCGGCACCAGGTTCTGATTGCAATCCATAATGAACCTCGCCGCCTTCTGCGCGCTCTCCGTATAGATCACTCCACCAAACTCCGTCCGCCGC